>Ga0315288_10001943_pt1 | contig 26853 bp, 19 predicted proteins | sample YL17G11_20_MG_FD_203454 | JGI IMG/M metagenome (GOLD analysis project Ga0315288, IMG submission 203454) | Sediment microbial communities from Yellowstone Lake, YNP, Wyoming, USA - YL17G11_20 | ecosystem: Environmental > Aquatic > Freshwater > Lake > Sediment | place: USA: Wyoming | collected... | reverse complement strand
CCCCGCACATTTTGCGAATAGTGCTTGATTTTCCCGCGAAAGCATGATAGAATTATATCGCTTTAACAGGGAAGCAGGCATCCAGTTTCCTCTCATCTCACGCAACATGAGAGCAAATTTGATTCCTGCCTGACCCTCGGAAGCAACAGCCTCCGAGGCCCCCTTTAGTTGCCGTTCCACGACTTATTGTTTTCCCATTTTGTTGAGGCAGGAACCGTATGGACAACCTCGAAACGTGCCAGCAGATCCTTGAATACAGGTTCAAGGACGTAACGCTGCTCGACCGCGCGCTCACGCATTCTTCAATCAAGTCCTCCACATGCCCGTCCAACGAGCGCATGGAATTCCTCGGCGACGCAATCCTCGGCATGATAATCTCCGAGCACCTCTTCGCGTCTTTCCCCGAATACGACGAAGGCGACCTCACCAAAATAAAATCCGTCGTCGTCTCCGCGCCCACTCTCGCGCAGGTCGTCCAGCGCAAGGGCCTCGACAACTACGTCTCCGTCGGCAAGGGCATCCTGAAAAAACGCACCATCCCCCGCTCCATACTCGCCAACCTTTTCGAGGCATTCATCGCCGCCATCTACCTCGACGGCGGCATCCAGTACGCCAAAAAATTCATCCTCGACAACCTCGCCGACGAAATAGGCCACGTCCTCCAGAACCAGCACCAGCGCAACTGGAAGTCCATCCTCCAGCAATACTCCCAGAAGCACTTCGCCGCCACGCCCACCTACGAAGTGATCCACGAAGACGGCCCCGACCATTCCAAAAATTTCGAGGTCACCGCAAAAGTCAGCGGCCGCGCCTTCAAGACGGCCCGGGGCAACTCCAAAAAGGAAGCGGAGCAGAGCGCCGCCCGCGAGGCCCTCGTGGAACTCAAGGCCAACTACGACTGACGCGCCGCACACGGCATCACAAATTAACCGCCAAGCGCGCCAAGAACGCAAAGAACTTCCGCTTTCAACTCTCTTCACTTCATCCTTCATAATTCATCCTTCATCCTTTTCGCGCCTTTGGCGCGACATGCTGGTATGTGCACGTGAAAATGCCTCCAATCCCGTCGCACCCGCAAAGCCCCCTCGCCATAACATGCCGCCACGCCACACCTTACGCAGGTCGGCGCGAAAAATCAGCCGTAACTGCCGCCCATATATGACCTTACGAGTGATTTTTCAAACTCCAGCCCGAAACCACGTGCTATTATGTGTCGTTTCGCCGGAAAAGGCGGGGGTAAGACGGCCCAAAGAGCGCCCAAATCCCACCCAAATCCCCACAAAACCGCCCGAAATCCCACAATTTCAACACATTTTCCGAGTGGTCGCGTGAACAATTTGTGGATAAATCGCCCGCGACAAATTTCACCACCAAGCGACCGAAGGAAGCCCCGATCCCATCGGGGGCGCCAAAGCCCGCCCCGGTCCTATCGGGGACACCAAGATAATATTTTAGATTTGCCTACAAAATCTTTGTGCCTTTGTGTCTTGTGGTGAACCCCAGGCGGGATGAACGCGGATTTTCCCTTGACCCTCACCGCCCAAAAACCTCTCCGGTTAACAACCCTGATTGGAACGGTGTCAATATCGAAATCATTTTGGTTGGCAAGGCGACCCGCACGGGGTAGTATGCGAAGAACATGATTGACAAAGATAAGCAATGTTGGATAATGATATGAGGTTGACCGCAGTCCAAGAGCGAACGCCTCGAACCGCCCCGCTTTCGTGGGCGTTTAATGTGGCACTCCCATAGGATGTTGGGGTGTTGGGCGGATCGACCTAAACAAGTGTTGGATGTGAAGAGAAAGACAAGAACATGGCGATAAAAGACGCGATTGAAGCTCTGGCGGCCAAGTACGCGGCTGAACTGAAGGCGAATGTCGATGCTCGCGTCTTGGAGATGAAGGCGGACGACACATCGCACTACCTAATCTATCGCGCGCTTGGGATCACCGACCAAGAGGGTGAGCTAATTGACATCTACCAGAACAAGGGGCGATTTCTCTACAAGTACGCTGGGTCGTTTCTGGAAGAAGCGGTAAAGCTTTGCTTCAAGGAGAAGTTTCCCGACTCGAGCTCTTTGCGCATCCCGAACACTGAAGGAAGCAGGCCAAAGACGTTTGAAATCGACTGCGTGGTAGGCAAAGATGCCCTAGAGATAAAGTGGAAGGACGCCACAACCGACGGGGACCACATCACCAAGGAACACACGCGCCTCAAAGCGGTGAAGAATGCCGGATATCAGCCAATTCGGGTGATGTTCTACTACCCCAATCGGGCGCAGGCTATCCGCATCCAAAAGACTCTACAAACATTGTATGAAGGACTTGGGGGGAAATACTATTTTACAGAGACAGCGTGGGACTATGTGAAAACAGCAACGGGAGTCGACCTGAAGATGATTCTCGAGGAATTGGCCAAGGAGAACACAAAAGCCAATGGACATTGAAGTACACCACGGCGACTGCCTAGAAATACTCCGCTCCTTGCCGTCTGCGGCGGCGGATATTGTTTATCTCGATCCTCCATTCTTTACTCAACGGGAGCATCGCTTAAAGACACGGGATAGGACTAAGGAATTCTCCTTTGAGGACAAGTGGGACTCGACCAACGAATACGCAGAATTCTTGCGCGAACGGCTGAGAGAACTGCAACGAATCCTCAAGTCTAGCGGCTCGCTTTTCTTTCATTGTGACAAGACTGCATCACACATAGCCCGCGTACTGCTAGATGACATTTTCACGCCAGATAATTTTCAGGCAGAAATCATATGGCATTATAAGAGATGGTCCAATAGTTCCAAAGGCCTTTTGCCCGCTCACCAGACCATTCTCTTCTACTCGAAGACAGAAGACTACAAGTTTCATACGATCTTGACCGATTACTCTCCCACTACAAATGTGGATCAAATCCTTCAGAGGCGTAGCCGTGATGATGCGAACAAGTCGGTTTATGCACGCGACGAGAATGGGGAGGTAATTTATTCCGGATCTAAGGCGGGTGTGCCCCTAAGTGATGTATGGATCATTCCCTTCCTAAATCCTAAAGCCAAGGAGCGCACTGGGTATCCAACTCAGAAACCGATTCTCCTTCTCGAAAGAATCATTGAGCTTGTTACCGATCCGGGGGATCTCGTTCTCGATCCTTTCTGTGGTAGCGGTACCTCATTGGTTGCAGCAAAATTGCTTGGTCGCAAGGCCATCGGAATCGATATCTCAGCAGATGCTTGCGCTCTATCCAAAAGACGATTAGCCGAACCAGTCCGCACTAACTCTCAGCTCATGAGAAGCGGCGAAGAGTCTTACAGAAATGCCGATGTCGGAGCACTTGCCCTACTGAACGGAATTCCGCATGTGCCCGTTCAGAGGAACCGCGGTATTGACGCGTTCTTAAAGGCAACATACAATGGGGTACCTATCCCCGTCCGAGTGCAAAAAGTTGGAGAGACGATTTCTGATGCGGCATCTGCACTTTACAGGGCCGGGTCTACCAGGAACGCAAAGCGAATGTTCCTTATCGCAACAGAGGATGTCCCAAGCCTTTTGTCCAACGAGACCATCCCCGTCGAAATCATTGTCGTTGAGTCGGCCTCGCTCAGTATCAAAAGGCATATTTCTAAAGATGCATCTGGCGAAAAGTCATCCAACAAGAGGTTTCACATTTACAGTTGACCTGCGGACGGTCAACCCGTGTGAGCCGTGACGTTCACCTCGAATCTATCACAATCCTTTCATCGGGCGCGCGATTAACGACTCCGTCCATTCCTCACCCCAATCCGTCATTTCGCACTTCCTGGGGCAAGCACATAGAAGAAAAACCCGTCGAGCAAAATCCTACATGGTGCGGCAAAAACGCTGCTTGTGGAGATATAGAAGGTAGAGGCACTTCCTTTACCACTATCTCTGCAAGGAGCGTTAATGTCGCCAAACCGCAAGTCCACTTCACCGCAACAGCGCAAAGCAGAAATCATCGCCATTCTCGTTGAAGTATTAGCCAGCGTCAAAAATAGTTATCGGAGGATTTCCTTTGCGTGCTTGGCGTCCCCGATGGGATCGGGGCAGGCCTTTGCGGTTGACGGATCCGCCTCTCCGGCGTTGCGCGGGGGACATGCCGAAAGTATAATCATTTCTTTACGCGAGGGGAATCTCCAAGAAGAACGGGCCTATGCCGAAAAAGGACAGACTGCTCTGGGACGCCGTAATCCTTACGCTCCCGCAGATTTTCAACCTCCTGTTCAAAGTCTTTATGGTCAACTATCTCAAGGTTGACTATTCACGGCTCGGCTCCTTTATCGCCATGCTCGGCATCGTCGCCACGCCGCTCAGCGCGCTCACGGCGTGGGCTTCCCACAGGTCTTCCCACTACGTCGTCGGCGGAGACGCGCCCGGCATGCGGCGGTTCACCGCCTCGTCCCTGCGCGTCTTCACGCTCGTCGGCATTGCGGCGGGCGCGGTTGTGCTGGCGCTGGGACTTGCGCTCCGCGGAGTCGCCGCGCCTGCGGACCCGGCCGTCACGGAAATCTTCGCGGCGTGCGTGATATTCGTCGTCCTGTCGCCGCTGTTCAACGGGCTTCTGCAGGGGCGGCAGAGGTACGGCTGGATGGCGCTGTACTGGCTTGTCTTCGGGGCGAGCAAACTTTTATTCGGGATGATTTTCTTCTACGCGGGCCTCGCGGTGGTCGGGGGATTGCTTGGGATACTTTCCGCGTACATTATCGGCGCGGCGTTCGCGCTTTTCGCGCTGACGCGCTTCAATAAAGCTGCAACAGCGCAACCCGTGGCCGTGCAAAAGCCTCCGGAGATTTCCTACCTCGTCCTTTCGGCTGTCGCGCTCAGCGCGATTTCCATCATGTTTTTCTCGGACGAGGTTATGGTGCGCGTGCTGCTGGCGAAGGCGCAGGCGGATGTCTTCTCTTCCGCGAAGAACGTCGGGCTGATTTTCATATACGCGCCGGTCCCGTTCATCGCCTCGATGTTCCCCAAGGTAACGGAGCGGCACCTGCGCGGCGAGTCAACGGTCCCGCTTTTGTGGAAGTGCCTCGGGCTTGCCGCGGGCGTGTGCGTCGTCGCGGTGGCTGGATGGCAGGTCGCATCCTCCACGCCGGCGGCGCGGCTGCTGATGGGCGAGAGCAATTACGGCGGCGCGGGCGCGCTTTCGCGTTCGTACTGCCTCGCCGTCATCCCCTACGCGCTGGTCAACGTGCTGGCGCAGTTTTCCATCGCGCGCGGGCGGTGGCGGTTCCTCGCGGCGCTCGTGCCCGCCGCGATAATACACCTTGTCCTCGTGTACGCATTCCGCGCGAGCATCATGAGCATTATCACGGCGATCGGCGTTTTCGGGACGGTCGCGGTCGCCTCAATGCTGGTTGTCCAACTAACGGATAAGAGAGTTGTCCAACACAACGCCTAAGATTCCCGGTCTGCTGAGCATAGTCGTGCCCGCGTACAACGAGGCCGCGCGCATCGCCGGCAACGTCGCCGCGATTTCCAGCGCCGCCTCGGAGATCGCGGACGCGTTTGAAATCATCGTCTCCGACGACGGCAGCGCCGACGGCACTTACGCCGCCGCCCTTGAAATTTCACGCAAAGACGGGCGCGTGAAAGTCGTCGAGACCCGCCCCAACGCCGGCAAAGGCTGGGCCTTGCGAAAAGGCGCGCTCAGCGCGAAAGGCGACTACATCGGCTTCCTCGACGCGGACCTTGATTTGCACGCGGAGCAGTTCGCGCGCCTGTATGAAACCATGCGGCGCGAAAACGCCGACGCCGTCATCGGCTCGAAACGCCACCCCGATTCGCAGGTGGAGTATCCGCCTCTCAGGCGTTTCCTGAGTCTCGCGTACTACGCGCTTGTGCGAATTCTTTTCGGCCTTGGGCTGACGGACTCGCAGACGGGGATAAAACTTTTCCGCCGCGACGCGCTGCTGGCGGTCCTGCCGTTGCTCGTCGTCAAGCGCTTCGCGTTCGACATCGAACTTCTCGTCAACCTGCACCGCCGCGGCTTCAAGATTGCGGAGGCGCCTGTCGCGATGCGCTTCACGCGCCCGCTCAGCCGCATCACGCCGGGCGAAGGACTCGCCGCGATACGCGACACGCTCGCGGTCTTCTACAGGCTGCGCCTGCTGAAGTTTTACGACCGCCCGCGCCTTGTCGCGCGCGAGTGCCCGCCCGCATCTATCATCATCGCAGGCGGCGCAGTCAATCCGCGCCTGATGAAATGCCTTGCCGCCTGCGCGAGGCTTGACTACCCGGATTTTGAAATCATCCTCGTCCTCGACGCCGCGCCGGAAGGCGCTGACAAGGCGGCCATCGAGCGGACCAGGCGCGAGAGCGGCCTCGACGGCGTCGGCAGGCGGTTCGACATCCGCGTCTCCGCGACGCGCTCCCCTTCCGTCAAGCGGGACGAGGCGGCCTCCGCAAGCCGCGGGAAACTGCTGGCGTTCATCGACGACGACGCCTTCCCGCCGCAGGACTGGCTGCGCGCGGCGGCGGCGAACTTCGGCGACCCGGCGGTCGCGGCGGTCGGCGGGCCGACCCTCTGTCCGGAGGAGCACACGCCGCTTGAGCGCTGCGGCGACGCCGTCCTCGGCTCGCTGCTCGGCGGCGGCACGGAACGCTACCGCTACATCCCGCGCCGCCGCGGATACGTCCGAGAATTCCCCACGTGCAATCTCGCCGTCCGCAGGGAAGACTTCGACGCGGTCGGCAGGTTCGGCTGCAAATTCTGGCCCGGCGAAGACACGGTGCTGTGCGAAAAAATCGGACAACTCGGAAAGAAAATCATCTACGACCCGGACGTGATTGTGTATCATCACCGGCGGCCGCTGTTCCGCGAGTACCTTGCGCAGGTGCGGCGCTACGCCCTGCATCGCGGCTATTTCGTGAAGCGCTTCCCGCGGACATCACGCAGGCTCGCGTTTTTCCTGCCGAGCATCTGGACGCTGATTGTCGCGCTCGGCTGGATTCCCGGACTGTTCAACGCAGTCCTGCTGGTTCCATACGCCGCGCTAGTCGGGCTATACGCGGTCACGACGATTCTCGAAGGCTTGGCGTCGGTGGGCCTGCGCTGGTTCTGGGCGGTGGCGCTGGGCATAATTTTGACGCATCTGACTTACGGCGTTTTCTTTGCCGGCGGCCTGTTGTCGCGGCGAATGGAGGAGGAGCGATGAGAGTTCTCATCACATATCCGCCGCTCGCGGGGCCCGGCTCGCCGACGCTCGGCCAGAACCGGCAGTTCCAGTGGTTCCGCCGCCCCACTTTCATCTACCCGCTCGTCCCGGCCTCGGCCGCGACCCTGCTCAAGAGCGCCGGGTTCGACGTCGTCTGGAAGGACGCTATCGCCGAAGGCATGTCATGGGACGCGTACGAGCGCTGGCTGCTGACGGTCCGCCCGGACCTGATTGCGATTGAAACCAAGACGCCCGTCGTCCGGCGGCACTGGCGGATGCTGGCGCGGATGTGCGAGTGGCTGCCGGAAACGCGCCTCGTTCTGATGGGCGACCACGTAACCGCCCTGCCTGAAGAGAGCCTGCGCAACAGCCCGGCGGACTTCATCCTCACCGGCGGCGATTACGATTTTTCGCTGCTCGGCATTGCGCGGCACGTCGCCGGCGGCTCTCCCCTGCCGCCGGGAATTTATTATCGCGAGGGGACGGCGATTAAGAATTCCGGCCCGTTCCAACTGACGGCGGAACTGAACACGCTTCCGTTCATCGACCGCGAACTCACCAACTGGCGCGAATACGGCGAGCGGCTTTACAAGGCGCTGCCGTTCACGTACATCGCCGCGGGGCGCGACTGCGCGTACGGCCGCTGCTCGTTCTGCGCGTGGACGGCGCTCTACCCGAAATACCGCGTCCGCGCGCCAGAAAACGTCCTCGCGGAAATTGAGCAACTCGTCGCGCGATACGGCGTGCGCGAAATTTTCGACGACACCGGCACATTCCCTTCCGGCCAGTGGCTCAGGTATTTTTGCGAGGGCATGATTTCCTCGCGGCTCAACCGTCGCGTGCGGATTTCGTGCAACTTCCGCAGCGATTACCTTCTCGCCGACGACCTACGGATGATGCGGCGCGCTGGTTTCCGGCTGATGAAGGTCGGGCTGGAATCCGCCTCGCAGGAGACTCTCGACAGGCTGCGCAAGGGCACAAGCGCGGCGCGTTTCGAGGAGTCGCTCATCCGAGCGAAGAAAGCCGGGCTTGAGATTCACCTCACGATCATGCTCGGCTTCCCGTGGGAAAAGCGCGAGGACGCGGAGGCGACGGTCACGCTTGGGCGGCGGCTTCTAGCGGAAGGCAAGGCCGGCATGCTCCAGGCCACGGTGGTCGTGCCGTATCCGGGCACGTCGCTTTACGCCGACGCCGTGAAGAATGACTGGTTCCGCGTCCAGCAGGACGATTACGACAGGTTCGACATGACGACGACGGTCCTGAAAACGCCGGACATACGGCCCGAGGAAATCATGGCGCTCGTTGCGAAATGCTACGGCGGTTTTCTCGCGCCGGCGTACATCTGGCGCAGGCTGCGCGGGGTGCGCTCGCTGGAGGACATCCGCTTCCTCGCGCGCGGCATCGGGCCGGTCCTGGGGCACATGGGCGATTTCGCGCGGAGGCGCTCGGAAAAATGAACGCGCCTCCGACAATCGCCATCGTCATCCCGACTTTGAACGAAGAAAAAAATCTTCCGAAATGTCTCGCCTCCATCGCGTCGCAGGACTACCCGAAAGATTTGCTTGAGATAATCGTTGTGGACAACGGCTCGACCGACCGCACGGTCGAAATCGCGCGCGCGGCTGGCGCTACGATTCTGCGAAATGAAATCATGGACGCGGAGGTCAGCAAGATGCGCGGCCTGCGCGCGGCGCGGGCGGAATGTTTCATGTATCTCGACGCGGACATAGAACTCGCCGCCGGCAATGTGCTGTCGCAACTGGCGGAACCGCTGCGCGAAGACACGGCGCTGGCGGGGGCGTTCCCGCGTTTCGCCGCGCGGCGCGACGCCCCGGCGATGGAGCGCTACCTGCATTATCATCCGCTCGAACTCGACCCCGTGCTGGAGTTTTTCTGCGCTTCGATTGAAAGCGTAATCGTCGAGCGCGGCGCGAAGTGGAGCGTGTGCGATTTTTCGCGCAGGCGCGTGCCGCCGGTGGGGATTTGCCTGTACAGGCGGGAAATCCTGCTGAAGGCGCTCGAAGGGCGCGAGCGGTTCATGGACATCGACGTGCCGATTCTCGCGGCGAAGGCCGGGCATCCGCGGTTCACCTACGTCGAGAATGCGCGGATATATCACTCGAACATCCGAAGCCTCGCCGGCCTCGTCAGGAAGCGGCTGCGAAATTTGCACGGGGTTTTTCTTCCGTCGCAAGGCTCGCGGGAGTTCCGCTATCTGCCCCGCGGCATCGGCGGCATTCTCAAGGCGAAACTGCTTTTGCTCCTTGCGAACACGCCGTTCTACTTTGTGATTCGCGGGATTGCGAAGAGCATAAGATACCGCGACGCGGCGTGCCTTTACGAGCCGCTTGCAGCGCTTGCGCTGGCGGACGCGCTGCTCATCGGAATGCTCAAGGACGCGGCGGGAAGGCGTTTTATCAGGGGACTTCTGGGACAGGGACAGTCCCCATCTACGAGCTGGCCGCCAGGGGCGTCTGCGCTCCGTAATGGGGACAGTCCCCCACGCGACGCAATCGTAATCAACCGCGGCCACCTCGGCCCGGAAGAGATGAGCGGCGGGGAGGCCGTCGCAATGTCGCTGTGCGCGCACTGGGCGCGCGCGGGGAGGCGCGTCCGGCAAATCTGCACGGCCCACACGCCTGCGATATGGAGCGGCTTTCGCGGCGGGAACATCGAGTTCATCACCTGCGGCGACACCGGCTCCCGCGCGCTGGCGGCGTACCTGAGGCGGATATGCTCGCTCGAATTCCATCTGCAATCCGAACCGGCGATTATTTACTCTGCGTCGGATTTTCTTTACGACGTCCTGCCGGCGCACGCCCTGAAACGGCGGCACCCGCGGGCGAAATGGTATGCGGGCCTCTACCTGATTGTAAAAATGCCCCGCGTGAAGGAACTGCTCCGTTCGCCGCGCGCGGCGTTCCGCAGGATGATGACGTTTCTCGGACAGCGAATTTCAATTGCGCTCATGCGGTCGGCGGACGCGGTCTTCGCGCTGAATGAGGCCGACGCGGCGGAGATGCGCGCGCGGCTCAAGGGGCGCGTGAAAGTGCGCGTGTTCCCGTGCGGCGTGGACGCCGCTGAAATCGCGGGAATCCAGCCGGGCGCCGAATCGTACGACGCCGTGTATCTCGGCGCGATCCATCCGCGAAAAGGCGTCGAAGATTTGCTCCGGGCATGGGCGATTGTGACGCGAAAACTTCCGGAGGCGAAACTGGCCCTTGCGGGAACCGGCGAGGCAAAGTATGTTGAACGGATGAAGGCCCTGGCGGAATCGCTGCACCTTGAGAACAACGCCTTTTTCGTCGGCCCGCATAAAAGCCCGGCGAAATACGCGTTCCTCAAGGCGGCGCGGCTGATGGCGCATCCGTCTCGGGAGGAGAGTTTCGCGTTTTCAATACTGGAAGGCATGGCATGCGGACTGCCGGTGGTGGCGTATGATGTGCCCGCCTATCGCGAGGCGTATCCGGCGGGGATCGCGCGCGTGGAAACGGGAGACGTGGAAAAATTAGCGGAGGAAATAATCGCGTTGCTGGCCGACGAGCCGCGCCGGGCGCGGCTTTCACGGGAGGCGCTGGACCTGGCCGCGCGCCGCGACAGGGACGCGCTGACCGCCGAATTTCTGAGGAAGAATGATTTTGAATAAGACAAATCGAGGCGTGACGAAAATCGATGTGCTCTGTCTCGCGGGCTTCCTGGTTCTCATGGTCGCCGCGACGTGGCCCGTGGCGCTGAACATGCGCGGCGTCATGTTCGGTTTTCCGGGCGACACGTTCGACCACGTGTGGATGAACTGGTGGCACGCGCACGCGTGGGACAACCGCATCGACTGGGAGCGCACGCCGCTCATCGACGCGCCGGTGGGGAAGGATTTTTCGCAACTCGCCATGCAGCCCACGTGGCGGTGGAGCGGAATCGTTCTCACGAAAATCGGCGGGGAAATTTTCGCGTTCAACTTTCTCGTGCTCGCGTCGTTTTTCCTGAGCGGCGTGACGATGTATTTTCTCGCGCGGCACGTCGGCGCGGCGCGCGGGGCGGCGTTCATCGCCGGGGCCGCGTTCATGCTGTGCCCCTATCACGTCTGGCATTCATACCAGCATCTCACGCTTGCGGCGGTTCAATGGATTCCGCTTTACCTGCTGACGCTCTTCCGCCTGCGCGAGAAGGCGACGTTTCCGCGGGCAATCATCTGCGGCCTGGTCTTCGCGCTTGTGATGCTGGAGAATTACTGGTACGGCGGGTTCATGATTCTTGCGACGGCGCTGTTCTTCATCGTGTCGCTCATTTGGAAAGCGCGACAGAAGGAAGGTTTCGCGCTGCGCGAAATTCTTTGCGCCGTGATTGCGGTCGCCGTCGGCGCGGCGGCGGTTGCGCCGTGGATCGTGCCGATTGCGAAGCGCGGCGTGGCGGGGCAGGAGCCGCTGTGGCCGGCGATGCTGGTTTACCAGCGCACGCCGGAGGACGCGGCGGCGCTTGCGGCCTCGCCTGTGGATTACGTGCGCCCGCCTTCGAATCACGCGCTTTGGGGCGGCGCGTTTCCTGAGCCGCGCTTCGCGCAGGAAAAAACTATTTACGTGGGGATTGTCATCCTCGCGTTGGCGTTCGTAGGGCTGGCCGGCGCGGCGCGGTTCGGCGGCAGGGCGCTTTTCGCGGCGGTGTTCTTCGGCATTCTGGTAATCGCGGCATTCAACTTGTCGCTCGCGCCTTTCGCGATAATTGGAAATTCCGTGGCGCCGATGTTCCGGGCATACGCGCGGCTTGCGGTGCTTCTGGAGGCGGCGCTGTGCGCGCTTGCGGCGATGGGAATCACTCTTATAACGCTGAAAACGCGATGGGGCGGCGCGGCGCTGGGGTGCATATTCGCGCTCGTTGTCCTGGATTTCGCGTACATCCCGGCGCAATCCGCGACTGACGTGAGCAAGACGCCGGAGGTTTACACGTGGCTCGCGGAACAGCCGGGCGATTTCATCGTGACGGAAATCCCGACGGCGCGTTTCACGAATTACGACCGCTTCTTTCAGCGGATACATCACAAGCGCGTGTTGAGCAATGACCGGCTGGACCAGATTGCGGATTTGCAGAGCCTGGCCAAATTGCGGCAGACGCGGCGCATGTTCGGCGGCGGGGACGAGAGGGGCTTGTTCAGCTGGTTCGTCTCGCGGCTGGCGGGCTACGAAGTGAAGTACGTCATCGTGTGGCTGCGCGACCCGTTCCCGAACAATCCGGTTCTGCAGTCGTTCGTGGACAAGGGGACGGATGTAACGCTGATGTGGACGCCGGAGCAGATTGAGCGCTGGTCGAATGAGACCGGCGCGTTCCGCGAAGTAAAGCGATTCAATGACGCGGTTGTGTACGAGGTTGCCGCATGGCCGATGAAAATACTTATCGGCGCACCGGACGGGCGGACGCTGATAATCGGCGGCGATGAGGCTTCAGGAAACTCTTATTCTCTTACGCTCGATATTCTCCTTCAGCCGGGCGCGAACAGCGACGTGAAGGCGACAATCACCTTTGACAGCAATGTATCGCTGCAGGAAATGACCGGCTTGTCCGGCGATGAAAAAAGATATGCCCTTTCGATTCCCCTTGACGACATCGAAACCATTGTCCGATTGCACGTTGCACCCTATCCGGAGGCAAGTTATCCGCCGCCAATTCACTTGCGGATAATCAGTTTCACGATTGAAGCCGCGAGGTGAGGCAGTTCAGAGGAGCACGAGGAAGAGCCAGTAAACCGCCGTGTTGATTACAGTGAGCGGGATGCCGATGCGCGCGAATTCGAGGAATGTGAGAGTCTCGCCCTGCTTCTCCGCGTTCTGGACGATTATCACGTTGCTTGCCGCGCCGAGGATGAAGAGGTTCCCGGCGATTGTGCTGCCGGCGGCGAGCGCCATCATTTGCAGCGTGGCCGCACCGGCATGGTTAAGCAGCGGGAGATAAAGCGCGACGAACGGGACGTTTGAAATCAATTGGCTCAGCACGACGCTCACTCCGAGAATCATCGGGATTGACGTGATGTCGCGGCCCTTCGCGGCGGACTGGAAGAAGCCCGTGTCCCACACGCTTTTCATCAGGACGAACATCGCCGCAAAGAATATGAGCGTGTGCCAGTCGATATTTCTGATTACGCGCAAGCGGTCACGACTGAAGAGGACTATCGGGGCCGCCGCAGCGAGCGCGATGTACGTCAGGCGGAATTCGACGCCCATAAAGACCGCGATGATTTTCACGACGACGAGCGCGAGGGTGATGATAAGCGAAACCCTCGCAAGGAGCGCGAGGCGCGGGTCGCTTATCGGCTCGACGCAGTGGTTGAGAACCGCGCCGCTGAAACTTTTCCGGTAAAAGATTTTCAACGCCGCATAGGCGACAAAAAGATTCACAATCGTCGGCAACGCGAGGCGGCTGAGAAACGTGACGAAAGGATTGCGCACGCCGCCGTTGACGGCGATGAGCAGGTTCTGCGGATTGCCGATGGGGCTTGCGACGCTTCCGATGGTGACGGCGAACGCGAGCGTAAGAAGCAGCAGGCGCGCGGAGATGCCGTGCTTGCGCGAAAAGTGCAGGACCAGCGGCGTGCCGATGATGGCAAGCGTGTCGTTCATGATGAGCGCGCTGAACGCGCCCATGATGAAGAGCACGAGGAGTATCAGGTGGTCCGGCGTTTTCGCGCGGCGGAAAAATTTGTGCGAGAGGTAGTAGAGGTAGCCGCTGCGGCGAAGCGCCTCGCCGACGATGAACATGCCGGAGAGGAAGAGCATCACGTCGAGGTTGACGGCCTCAAGAGCCGCTACGGGCATGATACTCCCGGCGGCGAGCACGACGACCGCCCCGCCGAGCATGATATGCCATATCTGAAGTTTTACCCTGCCGACCTGCCTGACTGCGATAAGGATGAGCACCGCAATCAGCGTCATCAGCGGCACGTTTGCTAACATCTGCATAAGCCTTGAACGCTAATTTTGCCCTTTGCTTCCGCGGATTACGAAATCCAAATCATTTCGCGGTTTTTTATTTTCCACGCGCCATCGATTTTTTCAAGGATGATGTACTCACCTGTTCCGGCAAGCCAGTTGCGCTGGTTGCCGATGTACACGAGCGCGAGGGTCTTGTCCTTGTTGAAGCCGGGGCGCGAGAGTTGAATGTGGCCGGCGGACTTCGGGTACTTCCGGTAAAACCTGTCCCACCCGCCGCGGTCCTCCGCGCTGAACATCCGGTCAAAATCATCGTCGCCCAGGAGAACGTAATCGCCGCTGAGGTTGAACCGCTCCTCAATCGCCGCCTCGGTCTTGTTTTTAGCGGCGTAGTCCTCGACCACCTCCACGGGAATTTCGAGGTGCATGGCGACGGCGGCGCTGTCTTTATCCGCGCCGAATGAGACGGTGTGGTCGCCAATGACGAGCAGTTCTGCGTCGCCAACCGCCAGCGTTTCGAGGAGCGCGTCGAGGACGTCGTACTCCTCAACCGGCATGGCCCCCTCCGCGGGCGCGCCCAGTTGCGTATGCAGGCGCTTCGTTCCGGTGGTATCGCCGTGTCTTTCGCCCCTGCCGGGGCCGCCCGCGCAGCCGACGAGGATTATCGCGATCAGCAGGAAAATGAAATGTCGTTTCATGGCTTTGTGCCCTTCATTGTTTCCCGGTTGCGCCGGTGAGCGCGGTGACGTTGCTTTTCGTGAAGAATCCGTCGAACTCCCCGTAGCGGTAGATGTATTCGTTGACGAGCAGCGTGTTCGGCGAGGCGACGGTGAAGGTCTGCTTCAGCCCCTCATCCGGCGAGCCGACGAGCGCGATGAGGAACTTCATGCCGTCCCTGCCGAGCGCGTCGAATGTGGCCTCGATGTTTTCGGTATGGAACGCGAGATGATGGACGCGCTGGCCGTAATTGTGGACGAATTTTTCCGTGGGGCCGGAGAGTTCGTCGCTGATATACGATGAAATGCCGGAGGTGAAGACCATGGCGCAGGCATCCTTCGACAGGCGCGCGACATTCGTTATGGAGTTGAACACGTTGACGTAAATCGCGAAGTCGAAGCGGTAATTCGTGAGGTCGAGGAATTCGATTATCGCCGCGTCGCGGTCCTCGGCCCTGACGCGCGTGGCGGCGTGGTCGAGGCGGCGGATGTTCCTGAGGTGCGGCTTCGCGGGCTTCTTCATTTCCCAGCCGAGCGCCCTGCCGCCTCCGGCGGCGTAATCGCCGCGCTTGCCTTTCCACTGGATGAAGCCGATTGAATTGCCGGTAAATCGCGACGGCTGGGTCTGAATGAAGGAGTATTTGTCCGTGTGAACGATGTCGCCGGTGAGGAAGCGGATGCCGCGGGATTTCTGGACCGCGAAATATTTTTCGAGGTCTTTCGCCTCGAAGACGAACGTTTCCAGGCGCGTGTTCGGGAGATGCCGGAACTTGGGGAACGCGTTGAACGGCACGAACGGGTTGCCGGACATTCTGCGCGAACGCATGAGGAAATCCGCGGAGCCTGCGGCCTTAAGCACGCAGGTTGTGTAATCGCCGTCCTGGAAGGCGGAATCAAAGTCGAGGCCGGTGTAACGCAGCATTTCGTCCACGGCCGCTCTCTGCGTGCCTTCCTCGGTGTTGATGATGATACATTCAAGGCCGCCGACGAGTCCCTCCAGCCCCGCCTTATGCCGCTCTTCCATGACCAGCGCGACGTTCCTGCGGAGGAATTCGTCGCTGTTTGCGAAGTCATAGACGCCGGGCTTTCCCCGCTTGCAGGCGGGACAGACGCCGCCGTCCGCGGCGAGGTCGAAGACCTTCTTGCATTTGGGACATATCAGTTTCGCCATGTCATTGCCTCATGAAGCAGACTGTACGAAAAGTTCAAAGTTCCAGGTTCAAAGTTCAAAGCGGATTCAGATGTCGGCTCCCGGATCTCGGATTTTTGAACCTTGAACATTGAACCTTGAACGTGCGAAGCATGGGCCAGAGACTTTTCATACAGCCTCTAATAGCCTATTGAGACGCCTTCGGCTTGTAGCGGTTCGGGTCTTCGAAAAAATCAATCGCGCGGAAATCGGGGGAGAGTTTTCCGGAATGCTCGACGCCCGCGGGGACGAAGTACGAGTCGCCCTGGCGGTAAGTCTTCGTCTCGCCGCCGATAGTCAGGTCCATCGTGCCGTCAACGACAATGCCCCACTGGTGGCCGTGGGCGTGCTTCGGCAGAAAGACCTCCCTTTCCGCGCGCAAAAAGAGGGCCAATCCGCGCGGCCCCTGAAGCATCCAGCCGCGCAGGCCCTCGACGGGAAGGTCCGCCTCGGGAAGTTTCCGCAAAAATTCCGGATAGTCCGCCGGTTTCATAATCGTTTCCCCGAACTGTTCGCATCCATTCCGTTTGCAAAACGCACATGATAACAGGCGGCGGGCGTCCGCTCAAGCGAAGGTTAAGAATCGCTAATTTCCCCGGCGTGTCCTTGCGCCATCCTTGCTTTCATACTATCATTTATAAGCGTAAAGGGCGGGTAAAACCCGGAGTGCTTCACGCCGTGTCCACCATGGAGCAACAGAATGCGTAAAATATTTATCCTTGCGCCAATCGTACTCGCCGTCGCTTTCGCAGCGTCGTACTTTGCCGGCTTGTGGACGCCGGCGCCAACCGCGGCGCGGATTGCGAGCCTGCGCGACGCTTACCTGCGCATCGCGCCGACCGACAAGGCGGATTTGCGCTTTGCGGTGTTCGGCGACGTACGCGACGGGCGCGTGATTGCGGAAAAAATAATCGCCGAAGTGGAGAAAGACGGCGGTTACTCTTTCGCCGTTTGCGACGGAGATATGGCATCGGAACCGACGGAAAACGCATATGACGCGTTCGTGAAAGCCGCGCTGTCCAACTGGCGCAAGACGCCGCTGGTCTTTGTGCCGGGCAACCACGACGTCTGGAAAAAAGGCGGAGACCGCAACGCGCTTTACAATAAGTATTTCGGGGCCACTCATTACAGTTTCGCCGTCGGCAAGACCCTCTTCGTTACGATTGACAACGCGACCAAAGACGTTTTCCAGCAAGAATACCAGTGGACGGAAAATCTTCTCAAGACCGAGCGCGCGAAGCATGACAATCTCGTGGTCTTCATGCACTTTCCGCCGTTTGACTTGCGGAGCGGCGTTGAGTGGCATGCAATGGACAAGGAGCAGGGGGAAAAATTGTTCGCCCTCCTCAAGGAATACAAGGCCACCGCCATCTTCTGCTCGCACATCCATGCGTATGAGGAATGGAACAAGGACGGGATTCCCGTTTACGTGAGCGGCGGAGGCGGGGCGGACCTGGCCGAGGACAGGCCGGATGCGTATTTTCACTACCTCGAGGTCGTGATGCACGACGGAAAATTTATCGTAACCGTCCACCGCATCAAATAGCGGCAAGCGTTCGCGCGCTTCCGGCGGCCACGCCGCCTATGCCTTTCGCGAGAAGCAAGCCGGCAATTCGGGCTTATCGTGAACCCTCGCCTTTCACCAGGACCAATTCTTTATCGCAAGCCGTGCTCTTATAAACGACGACCGCGACGGGCGTGCCGTCGCTTCCCTTGAGATCGTCCAGATCTTTTTCAAACATCACGCAATACCGCGGTCCCGAATTCTTAGAGGCCAGAAACGCCCGCAATTCCTCAGGATCTTTAGTATATTCATATTTGCGGTGGAAGTAAAACATGACGGACTGCGGCAGGTTTCCGTACACGGCCAGTTCCGCATCGCCAATCCGCCCGTTTGCCTGCGCGACAAAACTCTTGGGCGATTCGAACGGATCCGCCACGGGATTATAAATGAAGTTGGTGAAAACGACGCCCGCCGCCCCGACTATCACCAGCGCCGCTATCGCCCCGCCCCAACGACACTTCAAAGCCCAAACCGCGCCTGCCAGCCCGGTCAGGACCATCACGGCGGCAATCACTCCGGCCACCGCTGCATGGTTGCGCGTCAAATTGCCGACAATGGCCAGGGCCTTCGCGTTTTTTGTGAACAACGCAACTTTGTCGAGAACCAACACCATCGCCGCAATGACGATGACAACGGCGGTCGCGCCGAGCATGACCGCCACGACCCATTTTGAAATCTGCTCGACAATCCTATCGCCTTTACCGCTGATGAATAAGTCAAACATCCACGCAACAAACAGCGCGGCGGCGGGAAGAGCAGGCAGCGTGTATGACGTATGCTTGGAACTGACTATGCTGAAAAAGACGAACGTCACCACGAACCACGCGCCCAAGAACCATATCCGCGCGTTGCGTTCACCGCGGCGAAACCGCGCGATGGCCATGGCGCACGCGAGTATGAACAACGGTGTCCATTGCAGGAAAATATGGGGAAACGCGGCGAAATGGAAGTAAAACGGCTGCGACTTGTCGCTCAACCCGGGCATCCGGCCCAGCGCGCGGTCTATATTCTGATGAACAAGAATGTTATACATGTAATCATTTCCGGCATGTCGCCACAGCGGAATCAGCCACGCGGCAAGCACGGCCAGATAAACCGCCGCGCTCCATCCAATCGACCGGTCCCACGCCCGCCAGTTGCGCGTCAGCAATGAAAAGGCGGCGCAAATGAGGAGGGGCAGTATCAGCCCCACCGGCCCCTTCGTCCCCGTGCCCAGCGCGCCCAGCAGGAAAAACGCCGGCCACGTCCACCAGTCGGCCCTGCCCTTCTGGTGCGCGAAGTAGAAGACGGTCAGCATAAGGATGACGAAAAGTATCAGCGGCATGTCCATGCGGATTACCCGCGTGTGCTCGACGAAATAGGAGGTGCTCAGGAGCACGCAGCCGCCGATAAACCCGGTGCGCGCGTTGAAAAGCCGCCTCCCGAAAACGAACGTCAGCATCACCACGCCGATTCCGGCCAGCGCATTGGGCAGGCGCGCCGCCGTCTCGTCAAGGCCGCCGGTAATCTTCGAAAAACCCGCGACCATCCAAAATATGAGCGGCGGCTTGTTCGGATACGGCTTGTTGCGATATGTCAGCAGAAGGTAATCACCGCTTTCAATCATGTTCCTGGTAACTTCCGCGTACTTCGGCTGGTCGGGATCCCACAGCGCCGTATTATCCAGCGCCGACACGAACATCAAGCAAGATGCAACGGCAAGGATGATTAGCCCGTACCGATTAAGAAACTTCGTACCGGCAGTGCTGTCGTGCGCCAGCGGCTCAGAGGAAGGAGTGGAGGAAATGTCATTGCCGGGACGGTTCATCTTTTATTGGCTCCGCAAGTGCTATTCATTTTACCTTTAGGTTCCTTCATATCGGGCATATATATAGATGAAACGCCGTAAAAGGTCAAGCACGGCGGCCACGTTCTATCGCGCGGCGACGGCGGCGGTCGGCGCCGGCAGCGCTTGATTTTGTTGAGCGAACACCGCGCGGAATTTCGGGACAACAACCACCGCCATGAACAGGGCAATCCCTAAAACCATCACGGCAAGCGCCATGATGACAAGGCTTGCGATCCGGCATCCCTCTTTCGTGTTTCCTGTCTGCTCCATCTCACGGTCTCCCTGCAAATGTTTGCCGCCGTCCGGCGAATGCAAATAATCAGGAGTAGTACTGAGGGTATTGAGAGATGGGAAATCTTTGGGTTGCCTCTCTAAACTTTTCGCGCATCGTCCTGACCTTGGGATCATTCATGTCGGCCTTTCCTTCCATAACGCGATGTTCCATGGTCTCGCCGCAGTGAATGATTGCCCGGATCTTAAGGTCCGCCCGCGTAAAGCCGAAGTCCTCCATGAAATGCGGGCAGATGTGCCCGAATGCGCGGCAGGTCCGCGGATCGTTTGGAATAATCGGCATGCCTTCGATTTCCGCGTCCTCGCTCTTGTCCTGCTCGTAAGGACAGTTCTTCGCCGAATGACACAGGTTTATCTTGTTTCGTTTGTCAAACGCTTCCATTGTGGCCTCCTATTCCCTGCCCTGCGATTGCCGAGAGCAAGGGAACAACACGAATCATTATGAGATGACAGGGCGAAGGATCGCTGGCGAATTAAATAAGCGGAAGACTTGCGGATTCGTTTTTGCCTCGATGAGAAACATTACGATTATAGCCCGCCATGCAGACCAAAGTCAAATCAGGGACACACGAGAAGCCTTTGGGTCCTCACTCATCGCGCGACGACGGCGGCGTAAATCCGCGTCGCTCCGGCGCGGCGTAATTCTCGCGCGCACTCCGTCATCGTCCCGCCGGTCGTCATCACGTCGTCGAGAAGAAGGACGTGCATCCCCTTCACGTTTTGCGGCCTGCGGACCTTGAACGCGCCCTTCAGATTTTGCAGCCTTTCGGCGCCGGACAGTTTCGTCTGCGGCTTGGTGTTGCGCGTGCGGCGGAGAGAGCGGCAGTCAACGGGAACGCTGAGGAGAGCGCCGAGACGCCGCGCGATGAGTTCCGACTGGTTGAACCCGCGCGAGAATTTTCTGCGCCAGTGTATGGGCACGGGCACGATAACGTCGATTTCCCGCGTGAAATCCTGCCTTCGCAAGACTTCCGCCAGATGCTCCGCCAGAGGCCGCGCGAGGTGCCGCTGGCCGCGAAATTTCAGCGCCTTCACGACCTCGCCCAGCGGCCTCTCGTACGGCGCAAGGCTCACCGCCCGCCGGAAATTGAGTTGAAGGTCGTAGCACTTGGGGCATTTCGTCACGTCTTCCGGGTCGCGCCTTATCCCGGCCCCGCAGCGCGGGCACATCAAGTCGCCGGCGAATTCCGCCTTCACCATGCACTCGCCGCAAAGCGGCAGCGCCGCAGACCCCGATATCGGCGCGCCGCACGCGGCGCACGCGCTCGGATAGGCGAGGTCAAGAACCACCCCCAGCGCCTTTTTCACCGTCCGCAATATCATAGTTCAAACGTTGGTTGCTGTTTCCGCTGCTTGCCCGCGCGGGAGTTTTCCAGGTGCCGCTTGAGAAAACGGCCGGTGTACGACTGCTCGTTCTTGATTATCTGTTCCGGCGTTCCGCAGGCCACCACGTAGCCGCCCGCGTCGCCGCCTTCCGGGCCGAGGTCGATTACGTAATCAGCGGTTTTTATCACGTCGAGGTTGTGCTCTATCACGAGCACCGTGTTGCCCATGTCAACCAGGCGGTTCAGCACGTCGAGCAGTTTGTTGATGTCGGCGAAATGCAGGCCGGTCGTCGGCTCGTCGAGGATGTAAACCGTTTTGCCGGTCGCGGGCTTGCCGAGTTCCGCGGCGAGTTTAACGCGCTGTGCCTCGCCGCCGGAAAGCGTCGTGCTGGACTGCCCCAGCGCGACATACCCCAGCCCCACGTCGTCGAGCGTCTGGAGGATGCGCCGGATTTTCGGGAAGTTGGCGAAAAACTTCAGCGCCTCTTCCACCCGCATCTCCAGCACCTCGGCGATGCTCTTGCCCTTGTAGCGGATTTCCAGCGTCTCGCGCTCATAGCGCGTGCCCTTGCATTCCTCGCATACCACGTAAACATCGGGCAGGAAGTGCATCTCGATTTTTTTCGTCCCCTGCCCCTGGCATGCCTCGCAACGGCCGCCCTTGACGTTGAAACTGAAACGTCCCGCACCGTAGCCGCGCATCTTCGCCTCCGGCACCATCGCGTATAGTTCGCGTATGTACGTGAAGACGCCGGCATACGTGGCCGGGTTCGAGCGAGGCGTTCTGCCGATAGGCGACTGGTCGATTGCGATGACTTTGTCTATCTTGTCGACGCCGAGGATTTTATCGTGCGCGCCCGGCTTTTCGCCGGCATTGTAAAGCGCGCGGTTGAGGCCGCGATAAAGGATTTCGTTTATCAGCGTGCTCTTGCCCGACCCGGAGACCCCGGCCACGCAAATCATCAGCCCCAGCGGCATGCCGACGGTAAGGTCCTTCAGGTTGTGCTCCTTGGCGCCGACGACCGTGATGTATTCCGTCTTCTGCGGCTTGCGGCGCTTGCGGGGCATCGGTATCCGCATGTCGCCGCGAAGATATTTCCCTGTCAGGGAGGCGGGATTGCTCATTATCTCATCAAGCACGCCCTGCGCCACGACCGTTCCGCCGTGTTCGCCCGCGCCGGGGCCCATGTCGATGACGTGGTCCGCGGTGCGGATGGTCTCCTCGTCGTGCTCGACGACGATGACGGTGTTGCCGAGGTCGCGCAGGCGCATGAGCGTAGCGAGAAGTTTCGTGTTGTCGCGCTGGTGCAGGCCGATGGTCGGCTCGTCCAGCACGTAGCACACGCCCACCAGCCCGCTGCCGACCTGCGTGGCGAGGCGTATGCGCTGCGCCTCGCCGCCGCTGAGCGTGCCGCTGCGCCGGTCAAGCGTGAGGTAACTCAAGCCGACCGAGTGCATGAAGGAGAGACGCTCGCGGATTTCCTTGAGCACCTGCCGGGCTATCTGCTCCTGCTCGGTCGTAAGTTTCAGGTTCGAGAAAAACTCGTGCGCATGCTCGACGGAAAGTCCCGTAACTTCCTTGATGTTCTTGCCCTCAATCGTCACTGCAAGGGATGTGGGCTTGAGCCGCGCGCCCTTGCACGCCGGGCAAGGCAGTTCGCTCATGTACGACAGGATGCGCGCCTTGACGTACTCGCTGTCCGTCCGCTCGAAGCGCCTCATCAGGTTCGGGATGACGCCCTCGAACCACGCGCCGTGTTCGCGTTCCTGCTCCTCGCTTGTGCCGTATAGGAGGATGTTGCGGATGTCCTCCGTGATGCTTTCGAAGGGCGTGGTCATGGACACGCCGAACTCTGCGGCGAAGCGGCGGAGTTTCCGGTTGTAGAAAATGTTCATCCGCTTGCCGCCCTTGCGCCACGCGTTGATTGCGCCGTCCTTGAGCGAAAGCGACGGGTCCGGCACGATGAGGGACTTGTCGAGTTCAAGCCTTGTGCCCAGTCCGTTGCACTTGGGGCAGGCGCCGTAGGGGCTGTTGAAGGAGAATATCCGCGGCTCCAGTTCCTCAAGGCTTATGCCGCAGGTGGGGCAGGCGTACAGTTGGCTATAGATGACGTCCTCCCAGGCGTTGCCGGCCTGCCGCGCAAGTATCATGATTCCTTCGCCCATGCGGAGGCACAGTTCCACGGATTCCTGAAGCCTGGCCCGTATCTCGCTCCGCGCGACCAGCCGGTCAACGACGGCCTCTATGGAGTGTTTCTTGCGCTTGTCCAGTTCCGGCACATCCTTGACTTCCATTATCTCGCCGTCAATGCGTGCGCGGACGAAGCCCTCACGGCGGATGCGGTTGATGATGTCGCGGTGCTCGCCCTTCTGTCCCCGCGCAAGCGGCGCGAGGAGGATTATCTTTGTTCCTTCCGGGTTGCGCAGGATGTCGTCGACAATCTGGCCCGGCGTCTGGCGCGAGATGGGCTTGCGGCATTTCGGACAGTGCGGCAGGCCGATTCGCGCGAAGAGGAGGCGCATGTAGTCATAGATTTCCGTCGTGGTCGCCACGGTCGAGCGCGGGTTGGCGGCGTGCGAACGCTGTTCGATGGAGATTGTCGGAGGCAGGCCCTCGATGAATTCGACATCCGGCTTCTGCATCTGCTCTAGGAACTGCCTTGCGTAGGACGAGAGGCTCTCGACGTAACGCCGCTGGCCTTCGGCGTAAATCGTGTCGAAAGCAAGCGAGGACTTGCCGGAACCGCTAAGGCCCGTGATAACAACAAGGCGGTCCCTCGGAATGCGGACGTCGATGTCCTTGAGGTTGTGCTCGCGCGCGCCTTTTACGAATATTTCTTTTGAGGACATGTTCGTGAGGCGATAGCCGGTTTTCGGGCACGTTAGAATCCTGCATTATAGACGTGCGCGCGCGGTGTTGCAAGCGGTTTCACGGGGCGGGCTGCGCCTCGGCGGAAATCACGGTAATGGCCGTGGCCGCGAAGGCGTCGCCCTTTTCACCCGCGACATATGCCTTGATGTAATACGTGCCGGGCTTGAGGGCGTTGCCGGTCTTCTCAACGGTCTTCGGGATTTCCAAATCGACGGAGAATTTGCCGTCGGCGAGCGCGACCCGTTGCGAGAGCACAACCTTGTCGTTGCTCTTGCGGTAATTCTCAATTATCGCTTTGTCGCCGGCAACCGGAGCGCCTTGCGGATAAAGCATTTCGCTGATATCGCATTCAAGGGTAATCAGCGCGCTCCCGTCCTTTACGCCGTCGCAGGAACCGGTGATGGTTATCTTTTCGCCGGGCTTTGCCGTATCGCGGTCCGCGGCGAGTTTAACATCGTATTGCGGGAACGCCACCTGAAGCGCGGGGTCGCCCATGAGGTTGTAAAGATACTGGTGGTCAACGCGGAGCCGCCTCTCGACGGCCTTCGAGCCGACCCATTGCCTCGCGGCGAGGTCCAGCGTTAAGCGGAGCACGGTTTCCGCCTGTACGCTGCGGAGCCTGAGGTACGTGAGCATGTCGCCCAGAGCGGCCCGCTCCGGCGTTGTGAGCGGGCCGCAGTCCCCGCCGTTCGCGAAGAACGCCGGTAGCATCTCGATGCCGAGAATGCCGTTGCCGTACGGATGCGACTCGCCCGACGACGCCACCACCGCCACCGGCGCGTTCGGGGCCTTCAGCATGTCCTCCGCAAGAGACTCTTGGCCGTGGATGTCAAACGCGCCGGAAGCGCACGCGACTATGAACATAATCGGACAGTGTCCGGCGCAATTGAGTTTCGCCACGTCGCCGTGCTCAAAAATCGGGAATTGCTCCGCGCCGCTGTCCACGCGATCAAGCGAGTCCACCGCGCCGTGGCCGACATAGGTGAAGAACAGCGCGCCGTTGTTGATGCTCTCGATGAAATGTTTTTGAAATTCCTTGGCGGGATAGTAATAGGCGGAACTCGCGCCGGCGTAACAGACCTCAAGGTCGAAGGCGCGCGGCATCATGCCGCCGAAAATCAGCCGGAACATCTTCTGCAGGAGCGCCTCGACTTCCGGCCCCATCCGCGTTTCCCCGCCCACCACGTAGAGTTTCCGCCGCCACGGGCCGCTGTCGGACTTCGTCTCGTACGCGATGATTTTGTCGATCATCACCCTGAGTTCCTCCGGGCTGTCCGCGGGGAGCCGCCCAATCGCGAATTCCGGCATGCCGTCCGCCCCCCACGTCGCATACCAGTTGTCCGTGCCGGAAATTCCGCTGAACCAGGTCTCGAACTGACACGCGGGGATTGTCCGTCCGGGCGCGGCGAAGTCCGTGTCCCTGTCCGCGTCCGCCGCAAGCAGGACGTAGCGCGGCGCATGCTCCCAGTTCTTGCGCGCGTATTCCATGAAGTCCTTGATGGGTTTTGGCCCGAAACGCCCGAAAGCAAACTGGTCGTATATCTCCTGCGCGTCAACGACCATGACGGAGAATTTTTCTCCGTCGCGGCGCGGGAGCGCGCGGTATTTTGCGAGCGGCTGCACCGCGTCGATGAACGCGGAGGGGGCGATTACCAAGTAATCCGCCTCGTTCGCGGCGGAGCGCAAATCGGGATGATGGGGAAACTTTTCACTCTTTGATTCGATCTCGTACGGCTCGACCGCGGGCTTGATGAACGCGCCGTCGCGTACCGCGATGTACGGCCCGCCGCTCCGCGCGGTGAAGTATCCGCCGGGGCTGCTCATGCTCGGCAGAGGCTCAGTCCGCGTTTCCGTGCAGTCCTGCGGGCAGAAGACGCGGATGTCCATTTTCGTGAAACCTTCCACGATGACGTTGGAACCGGGCGAGGCCTTGCGCACGATGACCTGGTCGTTCCGCGCCCACGCCCGCTCCGTGAAGGTGAGCGTGGCGCTCTGCACGTAGAACATCGCCGCGACGAAGCCCTCGATCTCGTCATCCGGGTAGCCGGAGTCATTGCTGAGGGAAAGTTTGATGCCGTATCCGGTCGCGGTCTTCTGAAAAAGCGATTGCGGGATTTCGCAGGTGAGGTACCAGTCGAGACCCCTGACGGTTTCCTTGAACTCAAGCGGCTCGTCCGGGCCAGCGCTGAGGACGGCTTTCCATCTTACGCCGTAGTCCGCGCCGCACTGTCGCCGACGCAGGTGGATGACGACCTTTGCCTTTGTCGTTTCGTCCGCCGAAAATTCCCTGCTTGAGATCGCCGCATAGAAGTACACGGGCTCCCAAGTCCTGACGGTGCGCGCCGTAACGGTGAGGCCGCCGGGGCTGCCCTTGCCGGAATGAGCGCCGTCGCGCAGGATGAGAGTGGTTTCGCTCTTGTCGATGAACTCGGCCTTCTCATCAGGCATGCGGTCGTCCTGCTTGTAGCGCAGCGGTGTCGCGCCTTCCGCAAGAGGCTTAAGCCAGAAGACATCGACGGGAGAACGCGGATTGCTCTGACCGCAGTAAAAGATGATGCCGTCGCCGGGATCGAGTTTCCCGTCCTCTTCGCCTTCGACGAGAATCGGGACTGCCTTGCCGCCGCAGTAAAGGTTGAGTTTTCGCGGGTCGAGCGCGGAGATGTCGGCCTTCGCGGCAAGGTCTTCGTACGAAATGCGGGCCATGCCCTGTTCGGACACGACTATCTTAAAGCACGATGCGGGCGGCAATGCGGGCTTAGCAGGCTCGCTGTTTCCAGTCGCCGGCGCCGCAGCCAGAAACACAATCGCGAGAACGGCGAATATGAGGACTTTCACTGCTTTCATGAGTTTCCCCAGAATGCTTGCCCAATAATTGTGGGACGGCCCGATAACCGTCCCACATCTTACCGCTCCATATCTTAATGCGCAATGTTCCCCGCAAAGAATGTCCCTCGCGGGATTAGACGGCCGAACCGCGCGCAAGTTCCCGA
>Ga0315288_10001942_pt1 | contig 26853 bp, 26 predicted proteins | sample YL17G11_20_MG_FD_203454 | JGI IMG/M metagenome (GOLD analysis project Ga0315288, IMG submission 203454) | Sediment microbial communities from Yellowstone Lake, YNP, Wyoming, USA - YL17G11_20 | ecosystem: Environmental > Aquatic > Freshwater > Lake > Sediment | place: USA: Wyoming | collected... | reverse complement strand
GCGTCCGTGCCGGGCGGGATCACGTAGGAGAGGGAGTAAGCGCAGTCCTCGATAGCCACCGACCGGGCGCTCTGCAGGAGCGAGTTGAAGGCTCCCAGGGACGTCCCCACGATCGCCACCAGGATGGCGCTGATGAACAGGGCGCGGGCGTTGTCGACGAGCCGGTAAGCCAGCCGGTTTATGACCAGCACGTTAGTTCCTCGCAGGTAGACCCGGGGGCAGCGACGCAGCCAGCCGCAGACCAGGACGCTCCCCCGCGTGACCACGAAGTACGTGCCGGCGATGGTCAGACCCAGGATGGGCACCATGTTGCGGCCCAGGGTCCGGCCATCGGTGACCCAAGCCAGCCTGTACCCCCAAGCCAGAAGCCCCAGACCGAGGATCAGGAGAAACGGCTGCCGCCGCGGCGGCAGCTTGGGCCGGCGGTGGGCCTTGAGGAGCTCCTGGATGCTGCTTTCCCTGACCCCGAGCATCGACACGAGGTTGGTGAGAAGGAACAGGCCCAGGAACGCCGCCACCGTGCCGAGGATCGCCAGCGGCGGGACGGCGAACGGGATCGGGTTTTCGACCTCGAGCAGCACGGCCATGGCCATGAAGAAGAGCTTCGAGAACAGGATTCCCAGTATCAGGCCGGCGCCAAGGGCCCCCAGGGCGATGACGCGGCTCTCCTGGGACACCATCTCCCTGAGTTGCCGCTGGGTCATGCCCAGGAGCGTCAGAAGGCCGAACTCCTTCTTCCGAGAGCGGATGAAGGCCGTGGTAGAGTAGAGGATGAACAGCAGGGAGAACAGAACGATCACTATCTCGCAGGCCAGCAGTCCGCGTTCGACCGACTCGCGCTCCCCTCCGACAATCTGACCGGTGAGCACCGCCGGATGGGTAATGAAGCTCAGCAAGATGTAGAAGGTGGCCACCGAGAAGACGCAACTGAGGAAGTAGGCCAGGTACCTCTGCCGACTGCCCCGGACGTTATTCCCGCGCCAGCTGACTAAAAGTCACGCCCGTAGCCCCCCATCAGCGACAGCACGTCGAGGATCTGCTGGAAGAAGGCCTGCCGGCTGACCCCGCGGCGAATCTCGCTGTGAATGCGCCCGTCGCGGATGAACAGGATGCGCTGGCAGTAGCTGGCCACCAACGGGTCGTGGGTGACCGTGACGACGGTTACTTCCCTCTCTTCGTGTAGCCGGGCGAGAGTCCCCATGAGGTCCTTGGCCGCTCTGGAATCGAGGTTGCCCGTCGGTTCGTCGGCCAGGACGATGGCTGGATCGTGTATCAGGGCCCGGGCCGCCGCCGTCCGCTGCTGCTGTCCGCCCGAGGTTTCGGCGGGTCGCTTGGGTAGGATGTCGTCGAGCCCTAAGATGCGGGACACGTCCTGCAACCGGCGCTCGATCTCGGGACCGGGAACCCGATCCAGGGCCAGGGGCAAGATGATGTTGTCCCTGACGGACAGCGTGTCGAGCAGGTTGTAGTCTTGGAAGATGAACCCCAGCTCCCGCCGACGGAACAGGGCGAGGTCGTCGCCCTTCAGGCGCCTGGGGTCGACGCCCCGGATCTCGACCGACCCGGACGTGGGTTGGTCGATGGTGGCGAGGATGTTCAGGAGGGTGGTCTTGCCGCTCCCCGAAGGGCCCATGACGCCGAGGAACTCGCCCTGGTCGACCTCGAGGTCGACGCCGTTCAGAGCCTGCTGCCGGACGAGACCACGGCGGCCTCCATAGACCTTGGTCAGTTGCTTGGCTTCGATCACTTTCAACTGGGTCGCCTCCTTGCTCGGCTTGGGCGGATGTCGCCTGTCGGATGTCGCTCGTCCGCAGTCTAAGGCCTCACCGTCGGGCGAACCATCGCCTTGGCTTAAGGGAGGGCGGGCAACCTTACGGTTTCGTAAGGTTGGGCAGGTCGGCGTGCAGTGAGGTCTTGGTCTGGAAGGTGACGGTGACGGTCGTTCCCACACCCTGCTTCGAGGTCAGGTCGATCTGGTGCCCCAGCCGGCGGCAGACCTCCCTGGCCAAGTAGAGGCCCATGCCGGTGGCCCCGGGGTAGAGCCGGCCGTTCTCGCCGGTGAAGAAGGGCTCAAAAACCCGGGCCACGTCCTGCTCGGGTATGCCCACGCCTTGGTCGACGACCCTGACCCGGCAGCCCTGCGGGTAGGGCTCCACCTCAAGGCTCACCCGCTTGGGGTCGTCACCCGCTCCGGGGCGGGAGTACTTGATGGCGTTGGCGACCAGTTGCCCGAAGACGAACCGGGCCCACTTATCGTCAGTCTCGACCAGGAGCGGTTCCGGCGGCGCCTGCAGCGATGGGTAGACCTTTCGCCGGATGAAAGCCGCGCGGTGGTCGTTGACAACACGCCGGAGAGCCGCGGCGATGTCGACCCGGTGCGCCACGAAGTCGGCCTTGAAATCGGCCAGCCGGGCGTTGGAGAGCATCAGTTCGAGGCCCTCGTCGAGCTTGTCGGTTTCCTCCCGCAAGCTTGCAAGCACTTCCGGGGGGCAGCGACCGAACTCCTCTTCTTCCCGCAGGGTGAGATCGATGACCGACAGCGGGGTCTTCATCTGATGAGCCCAGCGGCTCGAGAAAAGGGAACTCCACTCCTGGCCGGCCCGGTAGCTTGATAGCTCGTCCAGGTAGAGGCGGTGCTGGGTCCTGATAGCCTCCCGGGCCAGTTCCTGCTCCCGCGTGGCCCCCGGCCCCAGGGCAGCGAAGGCGTCAAGGAAGGGGTTGTCCCGCAGGGCGGCCAACTGCTCCCAAAACGGGCGCCGGCGTTGGTAGTCGTAGAAGAGGTAAGTGAGAAGGACGGCGGCGGCTAGGAGCCCGGCGTAGAAGAGGTTGGCGGGAGTGGGGCCCGAAGGGCCGGCCGGGGTTCCTGACGACAGGGCCGGTTCCAGCCTGACCACGGCCAGGGCCAACCCGAGGGAGGCCAGGAAAGCGAGGACGTAGGGTAGCCGGTCGACCAGGAAACCCCGCCTGTTCATTCACCCGCCGCGTCCTTTGGTTCCAGGAGATACCCCCGGCCCCGCTTGGTGACGATGGTCGCGCCGGCCCCCAGCTCCTCCAGCTTGCGCCGCACCCTTGAGACGTTGACGGTCAGGGTATTGTCGTCGACGAAGGACACATCGTCCCACAGCTGCTCGAGGAGGGCCTCGCGTGTGATGATGCGCTCGGCGCTCTGGACCAGCAGGCCCAGCAGCCGGAACTCTGTCTGGGTGAACTCCACTCGGCGGTCTCGGCAGGAAACCTCGCTCCGACTTTCGTCCAGGGTCAGGTCGCCGACGGCGCGGAGGCGGAGGTGGGGGGCCCCGCGTACTCGCCGTAGACCCGGCGCAAGACGCCACGGACTTTGGCGATGAGGACCTCGAGGCTGAACGGCTTGGTGATGTAGTCGTCCCCGCCGTTCTCCATGGCGAAGACCTGGTCCATGTCGCCGGTACGGGCCGAGAGGAACACGATCGGGACCTTGGAGACGGAGCGGATACGCCGGCACCAGTAGAAACCGTCGAAATCCGGCAGGTTGACGTCGAGCAGGACGAGGTCCGGTTCGAACTCGCGGAAGGCGTCCTTGACCCGGGAGAAGTCGGTGACCATCCGTGGGGTGAAGCCGTAACGCCGCAGGCCGTTCCCGATGGACTCCCTCAGTTTAAAGTCATCTTCGACGATCAGGATTCGTGACACGGAGACACCTCGGCCTTGTCGCTTCGACGAAGCCGGGGGCGAACCTGCGTCGGAGGCCTGAGCCTGCCGCTACAGCTCCTGCCGCGTGAAGATGAGGCTTCCCAGGGCGATCAAGGCCGCCGAGACCGCCAGGCTCACAGCCATGGCCGGCAGGGTCTCCCCTAAGCCTCCCGACTCGGCGCCTTCCGCCGGAGCGACGTTCAGTTCCACCCAGAACTCCGTCTCCGGCCCGATGACCACGGCCCGGACACTGAGGTAGACGGGGCCCCCTCGATGGTCAGCGTCCGCCCGTCCAGGAGGTGGAAGGCCAGGGCCGGGTCCAACTCCGCCACCGGCCGCCCGACGAGGTCGTCCACGATGCTCGCGACCTCGGCCCTCACTCTCACCCGCGTCAACTCGTCGAGCCCCTCCGGGATGACGCTCACGCTCATTACCACCAGGCCCGCCTGCCCGTAGCGGACGTCGGCCAGTTCCTCGCGGAGCCTGTCCACCTGTATGTGGAGGTCGGCCTTCTTCACCAGGAGTTGCTCGCGCTCAAGCGACACCTGGTCGAGGCGGGCCCCCAGGAGGGCCACCCCCACGGCCGCCCCGGCGGCGAAGGCCGCCCCCCTGGTCCGGGATAGCGCCGGCCGCCTCACCGCCGGACCCCCGACGCCGCCAGGATGAGGTAGGCGCCGAGTTGGGCGCCGGCGACTCTTGCCGTTGTTGCCTGAGTAGGGCTAGGCCTCCAACGCCGTCTAGGTCCTCCGGGAGCGGCCAGCAAAGCCCGGCGACCTGGAACCGGCCCAGAAGGTCGTTGACGGTCGAGTGGGACACCGCCAGGCTCCGGGCGATCCCCCGGTTGGTGAGTCCCACCTCGAGGTGAAGCCTGGGCATCTCCTGCGCATGCACAGCCTCTTGGGCGCCGCGTTCGCTGTCGCCGAGGTGGACGGCTTTCGCCGGAATCGGTGGACGATTTGGGTCGGAGCGGGTGGACGATTTTACCCGGAATGGTCCATGGCGGACGAGGCCGCCGCCACCGGAGGTGAAAGGACGCCTGCGGCGCATTTTCGAGGGAATACTCACCCACCGCTGCTACCTGGCGGCTTCCGCGAGGAGAGTCGAATCCGCCAGCGCGTCTTCCACGACGGTCGCTACTGGGACGACATCCGCATGGGGATCACGCGAGACGAGTTCCTGCAGGGCCAAGGCCGCGTGGGGCGTAAGATGGCGGCCACGCCGGAAGGAGGCGCCGCGTGTGGACACTAGGGCCCTCGGGTTCCAGGTAGGGGCCGTCGACCTCTTCTACTACACCAACGACCGCGCTTCCCCGACCACCCCGAAGCCGAGGTGGCCGTGCTCAGTCCTACCCTGCTTCCATCGCCGGGCGCCCCCTGGTCTTTTCGCCGGCGGACAACGGCAGTCCCTGAAGTTCCCGGGAGAGCAGGGCGACCCGGAACAGCACGGCGTCATTGAGCGAACGCGGGTCCAGCCCAGTTAGCTCCTTGATCTGGTCCAGGCGGTAGGACAAGGTGTTGCGGTGGATGAAGAGCGCTTCCGCGGTGGGTTTGGAGTCTCCGCCATGATCCAGGAACTCCTGGAGAGTCCTAAGCAGCTCTGCGCCGTCACGCAACCTCCCGCATCCGCGGCCGCTCTTGGTGGAATAAGACTCTAGCAGGGGTCCCAGGGTGTTGGTCATCAGCAAACGCTGGGATTGCCGGGGCAATTCGGCCACGAGGCGAGCGAGCTTGAGGTCGCCGAAGAGGAAGATGCCGTGTTTCCTGGATAGGCGCTGGCCTATCTCCAGAGCTTGCAGGGCTTGGTTGAATGATACCGCCAGGCCCCTGACCGCGTTCTCCATCGGCCCGCCATCGATGTATTCGCCTTCTCTGGCCCCGGAAGCTGCGTCCGTGGTGTAGATCCCGGATGGAACCTCGGCTATGCCGATGCTCACTTCCACGCCCAGGGTTCGTTGCGTAACGTTCAGAATGCGCTGGGCCGCCTCAATGGTCCGCCTGTAGCTACTCGTGTTCACGCGATTCGCGTCCGCCGGCTTGCCCTCGAAGGGGAGGAGGACCGCCACGTAGTCACCCCCGACCTGGCCGGTGATGATCGAGTCTCGGCCGGAGACGGCCTGCTGGATGATCCGGCTGGTTTCATCCTTGACCGCCTGCAGCCGGATGTGCTCCTGCTCAACCATCTTCGAGCTGTCGGGGCACCCGCTGATCTGGGCCATCTTCGAGCTGTCGGGGCACCCGCTGATCTGGGCCACCAGAGCTATGCGCTGCTTGGTCAGATCGTAGCCAAGCATCTCGGCCCGCTTCTGCAGGAGGGCAACATCGTGCCAGCCGAAGAGAAGGTTATGTAGGAAACCCTCACGGGTGCGCTCCTCGAGGCGGAACTGCTCGACGAGAAAGGTCTGTTCCATCGACATCTCGACCATGGTCTTGACCAGAAAGCCGTAGTCGCGGATGGTCTCCGGGTCCCCCGTTATCCCCACCACGCCGGTGACCTCACCGCGGAACTCGATGGGCAGATTGACCCCCGGGCGGACTCCCTCCAGGTCCCGCATGTCTTTGGCGAAGATCTCGAGCGGACTGCGAGACCTCAGGACTTTCACGGCGCCCGCGTGGTAGCTGCCGACCCGGTCGGGGTCGCCGCTGGCGATGATGACACCCTCCGCGTCCATGATGTTGATGTTGTAAGGGAAGATGGCCATCACCTTGGACACTATCGGCCTGGCGATGTCAGGCGAGATTCGCACCAATCTCGGAACCTCCCGGGCACAAGCGCTTACGGATAAGCTCCAGGTACGTTTCCGCAGCCATCGTTAGCTCGTCTAGAGCCACCTTCTCGTCGGGTTTATGCATCTGCCCAGGAGACCCCGGCCCGAGGATGACCCAGGGGCAGTCCCAGGCGGGAACCAGCGTTGCGTTATCCGTGAAGTAGCCAACGCCGATCGGCGGGCTTTGTGTCCCGGTCACGCGGGCCGCCGCTTGCCGAGCCGCGGTGGGCAGAGGTCCATCGGGCGAGATCTCGAGCGGTGGGCGATTGCCTACCATCCTCACTCGAGCACGGGGGAATCGACCGGGGGCCGTTTTTCCGAAGTGGTCGGCCAGAGCTCTCTCGAGACCCTGCACGACTTCGAGGTGGTCGGCCCCAGGCAAGGTTCGAATATCCACGGTGAAGGTACAGGAGTCGGGAATCAGGTTGGGCACGGTCCCGCCCCGAATGCTCCCGACGTTCCAGGTGGCTGGGCCCAATAGCGGGTGCCCGCCAGAGGTCTTCCCTAGATCCCGCCTCTCCGCCGTCTTCAGAAGTGAGCCCAAACTGGTGATTGCCCCCGCCGCCGCGGCGACGGCGTTGACCCCAAGCTCCGGGAGTCCCCCGTGGCCGCCGACACCGTCCACGGTTACTTCGAGCCAGAGGGCGCCTTTCTCGGCAACCGCCACGGCCAACCCGGTCGGCTCCCCGGTAACCAACTCCACCGCCGGCGCCGGTGACGCGTCGTCGCCATGCCCGGAGCGCCCCGGCTTGCCTGCCGTCGCCAGCCTGGCTCCCAGCCCGGAGGACTCTTCGTCTCCCGTCAGGAGAAGCCGGAGGCTGCCTTCGAGGTCCCATTTCTCCCGCTTCACGATGAGGAAGGCCGTGACCATCGCGGCCAGCGCGCCCTTCATGTCGCAGGACCCACGTCCGCACAGCCAGCCCTCACGGATCTCCCCTCCGGGCTGGCCGGGTCTAGGGCAGGGGACGGTATCCATGTGCCCGCACAGGATCAGGGTTCGCTGGCCGCGGCCGGGGAGTTGTGCTTCGAGATTGCACATCCGGCTGTCCGCTGGCGGGGGAACCGCGGTGAGTTCGGCGGCGGCTCCGTTCGCGGCGAGGAAGCGCTGGATGAGCTCCGCCACCTGGGCCTCGCCCGCCGAGTCTTCGCTTGCTTGGCAGACAAGCCTCAGAGCGAGACTAGCCAAGCCTGCCTTTTCCTCAGGCTGAAGTCGCCTGGGACAACTGGCGTTTACGGGCAGTGGGGTGATGAGAGGCACCTTCCTCCCCACTAAAACTATATTCTTCATTCTATTCTCCATTCCTGCTACGCAATGTCAGTTTTGCGTAACCACAAATGGGGTTGCTCCTTCGGTACGACGCGACCACTTTCCGATTGCCCTCTCCCGAAACCTTTGTGCACTTGCCCAAAGGCCAGGCTTCCCTACGCGTAGGAATATCCGCTACCAGTGCCCTAGGGGGAGTCGTTCACGAAGGTCATCATTGCTCCCGACTCTTTTAAAGGCAGTTTGAGCGGAGCCAAAGCCGCCGAAGCGATTGCCCGCGGTTTGAGGAGGGCGATCCCCGGGGTTCAGGCTGTGCCCTTCCCGCTCTCCGACGGCGGCGAGGGCCTGACAGAGACTCTTGTGGCGGGGGTCGGCGGTCGGGTTCGGGCCGTCCCGGCCACCGGACCGCTGGGTGGTGCCGTGACGGGGTTCTACGGGCTGCTCGAGGGGGAGCACTCCGGATGGGCTGTCGTCGAAGTGGCCGCGACGTCCGGCCTCACCCTCGTGCCCCCCGACGGAAACCACCCGGATACCGCCACCACCAGAGGCACCGGCGAAATCCTGCGCGCGGCCATGGATGCGGGCATCAGGAACATCATTGTCGGGCTAGGGGGCAGTGCGACGGTTGACGGAGGCGCGGGTCTTCTCCAGGCTCTCGGCGCGCGGCTCCTCGACCGGGAAGGGCGCGAGCTCGGACCGGGCGGGCTTGAGCTTCTCCGCCTGAGTGAGCTCGATCTCTCAGGCCTGCACCCCGCCGTGGCCGAGACCCGGTTCGTGGCCGCCTGCGATGTTCAGAACCCTCTCTGCGGCCCGCGAGGGGCGAGCCGCGTTTTCGGTCCCCAAAAGGGTGCCGGGCCCGACCTGGTCGACAGACTCGACCTAGCCCTCGGGCGGTGGGCCCGACTGCTCTCCGAGACCACGGGGGTGGACGTGCGCGACCTGCCCGGCGCCGGGGCGGCCGGCGGCCTGGGCGGTGGCCTGGCGGCCGCGCTCGGGGCCAGGCTCCGCTCCGGCGTTGACATGGTCCTGGAGATGGTCAACCTCCGCGAACACCTCAGGGGATGCAGCCTCGTGATCACCGGCGAGGGGCGGTTGGACAGCCAGACGGGGTTCGGCAAGGTCCCTCACGGCGTCGGGCGCATGGCCCGGCTGCAGGGAATCCCCGTCATTGCCATGGTAGGGTCGCTTGAGGACCATTTCACGTGCGACGGCACCTACTTCGACGCCATCCTGCCCATCTTGCCCCAACCGATGACTTTGGCCGATGCCTTGGCCCGAGCCGAGACCCACCTCACCGAATCCGCGATGCGGCTCGGCGAGATCCTCCGTCTCGGGCTTCGGCTTGGCCAGTCCTCCGCCGGGGTGTCTGCTGGACCAGACAGGCCGACTGAGGAGATGAGGTCCGCATGAACCCGGGAGAACCCGAACCTGAGCAACGGGTGACGATCGACACCCTCCGAGCTTATCGGGCCGCGGGGCGCAAGATCGTCGTCCTCACCGCCTACGATGCCCCCTTCGCCAGCCTGGCCGAACAAGCCGGCGCCGACATCCTGATGGTTGGCGATTCCCTAGGCATGGCCATCCTCGGCTACCCGACCACCGTTCCCGTGACCCTCGACCAGATGCTTCACCACGCAGCGGCCGTGTGCCGGGTCCGTCGGCGGGCCATGGTCATCGGCGACATGCCTTTCGGTTCCTACAACTCCTCCGAGCGCGATGCCATCATCTCCGCCACCCGGTTCATCAAAGAGGCCGGTGTCGACGCGGTGAAGGTGGAGGGAGGCGCCGAGGTCGCCCCGACCATCAAGGCCCTGGTCAGGGCGGGGATTGCCGTGATGGGGCACGTCGGGGTCCTCCCGCAATTGGTCGCCCAACAGAGCTCGGCCGCCGTTCAGGGCGCGACCCGCCAGGCGGCCCTCAAGCTGATCCGGGACTGCCGGGCGGTTGAAGAGGCCGGCGTATTTTGCTACCAGTTCGAGTCTGTCCCGCGACTTCTGGCTCGCGAGATAGTGAAACGCTCATCCGTGCCGGTCCTGGGTATCGGGGCCGGGGAGTTCTGCGACGGGCAGATTCTCATCACCCACGATGTTGTCGGCCTCTTCCAGAGGCCGGCTCCGCGTTTCGTCAAGCGCTACGCCGACCTGTCGACGCCGGCCGTGGAGGCTCTCAAGGCGTTCTCGGACGACGTCAGGCAGGGACGGTTCCCTGAGCCCCGCCACAGCTTCGTCATCGGCGAGGAGATCATCGGCGAGCTTTTCCAGTCGGAAGAAGCCAGGGGGGCGGGCTCCGGTGGCCAGCCGGTCCGGTAGTCTCGAGAACGGTCCCGAGATCAGTATCAGATACCAGGGCTACCTGGCCACCCTGGCCGGGTGCGACGTCGAGGCGGTCCAGCCGCGGGTAGGGCTCACCGTGACCGGTCTTCTGCGTCACCTGGCCGGCCGGGCTCCCGAGACGCCCCTTGGGCGACACCTCTTTGATCGCCAAGGCCGGCTTACCGTTCTGGTCACCATCGGGGGCCGGCTGGCAGGTCCTGAAGACTCGGTCTCAGCCGGAGCGGAGGTCTGCCTCATTCTCCCCGCGGCCGGCGGATGACCGGCGCCCGGCAGCGGCGTCTCACGAGCGGCAGCGACCAACAGTGAAACGGAGTGACGAACAAGGTGATGTCAGCGCGGGACCAAACCGACAAGAGGGCCGGCCGTCCCAAGCCCGGGTTCGATGAGATCGCGAGCCGAAGCCACTCGGCCATCGTTCTTGGCTGCGGCGGCGGCGGCGACTGCATCCAGGCCGTGCCGCTGGCCAACTACCTCCGGCGACTGGGCGTTGAGGATATCTGCATCGGAGGGGTCACGGCCCGCTGGTGGCGCCGCCAGGACCAGATCAGCCTAGGAACCGACATCTTCAGCGTGGGTGACCTTGCCCCCATCGACCGGGTGCACGAGTACGCCGCCTTCATCACCCCGGAGACCAAAGCCATCCGGGGCGAGGGAAAGGGCAAGCCCCTGCACGAGGCGGGGGTGGCCGGGGTCACCGGCCTACCGGCGATGATGATCGGCCTTGACGGCGGGGTGAAGGGGATGGTCGCCGGCCTCAAGGCCGTGATTGAGAAGAGGAAGGCCGACCTCCTGGTCGTCGTCGACCTCGGTTCCGACTCCTTCTACACCGGCCACGAGGCCACCATCCTCACCCCCATGACCGACGCCATGTCCATGGCCGCCCTGAACGCGATCGACCTGCCGAAGGTCTTCGCCCTGGCCGGCTATGGTTGCGACGCGGAAATCTGCCTCGAGGAACTGGAGAAGAACGTGGCTAAGGTCATGCGGAATGGGGGTTACCTGGGCGGCTACGGCCTGACCCAGGGCGACGTCGCCGACCTGGGCCGGGTCTTCGAGGCCATCCCCAACGAGACCGTCGAAACCTGGCCCTACCGTTCAGCCAAGGGCGATATCGGCGTCTTCGCCTGCAAGCGCTTCTGGTCCGTTCGCTCGACGCCCCTGGCGGCCGTGACCATGTTCTTCGACTGCCGGGTCATCTGTGATGTGGTCAACCCCTTCCCGGACCGCCTCGCCAATTCCACTTCCGTGGCCGAGGCCGAGAAGGTCTTCATCGACGCCGGCGTGATCCCCGAGAGCCGCCTGCGGAAGTTCATCCCCCTCTACGAGAACCCGGAGGGCGTGTAAGCATGAAGGTAGCCCTGGTCATCATCGACATGCAGCGCGACTTCTTCGACCCCGAAAGCCCCTGCTACTGCGAAGCTTCCGCCGGGGCCGTCCCCGGAGTCAAGCGCCTCCTCGAGGGGGCCCGGAAGCGGCGGTGGCCGGTTGTCCACCTGATTTCCCGCCATCGTCCCGACGGCTCGGACGCCGAGAACATGGAGCGCGTCCGCGGCCACAAGCACGGGGTCGAAGGTACGTCCGGGGCGGCCATCCTCCCCGGGCTCGAACCCCAGGCCGGCGAGGACGTGGTCTACAAGTTCCGTAACAGCGGCTTCTACCACACGGAACTCGAGGACGTCCTCAGACACGGGGGGGCCGAGGTCCTGGTTCTGTGCGGGGTCGCCACCAACGGGTGCGTCTGGGCCACGGCTCTCGACGCCTACTATCGCGATTTCTGGCTCATGGTGGCTTCCGACGCCACCGGAGCTGGCACGTCCCACTTCCACGACGTGGCTCTGGAGAACATGCGCTACCTGATTGCCTGCACGCCATCGTCAAGCGAGGTTCTCCGCTTGGGCGACCTGCTCGTGGCCGGAGGTTCCCGGCCGGAAGACATCCTGGTTCCTTCGATGTACGACCAGGATGGGAAATGACGGGAGGCGGTCTGGATTGACGAATTGCCAAGCCAAGATAACCAAGATCCGGCCCCGTGTCTGGTTCATCAGCGAGGCCTTCGTGGACGAGTTCCCCTATGCCACCGGGAACATCACCGTTGTGGCCACCAAAGGCGGGGGCTACGCCCTCATTGACTGCGGCTTCACCGAACCGTTCACCGAGTCGGTCTGGAAGGCGCTCGAGTCCGAGGGCTTCGACCCGGCCAAGCTGGAACTCGTGGCCCTCACCCATTCCCACCTGGACCACTTCGAGGCTATCAACCTCCTCCGGCGCAAGGCGCCGCGAGCCAAGTTGGCCGCTCACCGGCTGGCCCGCAACGACCTCGCCAACCAGGTCGGCTGGGCCAGGCAGTTCCCGTGCGTCCTCCCTGGCGATCGGGAGCGCCTCGACACGGTCATCAGCCGCTGCGCCAAGGCTCCGCCGGCGACCCTCGACGTCCTCCTGGAAGAGGGCGACCTCCTGGAGCTGGGTGACTACCGGCTCCGGGTCCTCCACACCCTCGGTCACGAGGTCGACAACGTCTGCTACTACGATCCCGACAAGAAGTTCCTCGTCTCCGGTTCCTTCCTGCGCGCGCCCGGGGCGGCCTGGACCTACTTCCCGCACTCCGGGGGCGTAGCGGCCGAGAGAGCGTCCCTGAAGCGTCTGAGCGGCATCGACTTCGACTTGGCCGTGCCCAACCACGGTGAGCCGGTCGTGGGCCGCGACGCCATCGGCGCCGCCTTCACCGACGCCTTCGCCACCCTGGGCCGCCGCGAGGCCGCTATCGTCAAGGGACTGGCCGACGGACGGAGGACCATCGAGGAGATCGAGCCCATCTACCCAGGCTTCCCCGGCCTCTTCCCCTGGTACGACCACCTAATGCTCTACGCCCACCTGACCGATCTCGTGGCCAGGGGGCTGGTCGAGCGCTCCGGCCCGGTCTACAAGCCCACCGGCCGCGAGAGCGGGGGCGAGCCGTCGTGACCAGCCGCCAGACGTCCGAGCCGGCCCAGCCGCGGCGCCAGTGGCCGCTTTTTGCCGGGCAGAGGCCCGCTCTGGTCGTGGTCGACATGCAGCGGGACTATCTCGATCCGGGCGCGCCCATCGAGGTTCAGAACGCCCGCAAGGTCATCGGCGTGATCGGTCGCCTCATCGAAGCGTTCCACCGGGCCGGCCTGCCGGTGGTGCACGTCATCACCATCCACCGGCTCGACCGCACCGACTGGGAACTCCACGAACGAGACGCGGGGGTTTCGCATTGCCTCGAAGGCACCCCCGGGGCGGAGATCGTCCCGGAACTCCGGCCGGCCCAAGAGGACCATCTTGTCATCAAGAAGCGCTACAGCTCCTTCCACGGGACCGAGCTCGAGCTGCTCCTCAGGGGTCTTGGCGTCGGAGCCCTGGTCATCTGCGGGGTCACGACCGAATGTTGCGTCCGGTCTACGGCCATGGATGCCTACGCCCGCGATTTCCGGCTGGTTGTTCCGTCCGACGCGACCGAGAGCTTCAGCGACCAGACCCGGGACGTCTCCCTCCGGGATATCAGCGCCTGCGTGGGGCCGGCGCCAGCAGCGAGCCAGATAATCGAATCTATTAGGACCTGGTGATCTACGAGTGACCGGTAAAGACGCGTTTCCAGCGGCGCCGAGGAAAGGTGGCGCCGTGAGGTCCGTGCTCCGGGCCGACCTCTCCACAGGGGGCCTCACCCGCGAGGACGTGGACCCCGGGGTATCCCGAGCCTACCTCGGAGGCAAGGGCCTCGGGGCCTACTACCTCTATCGCCGGCAGGCGGCGGGAACGGACCCGCTCTCGCCTGTGGCGGCTATCTGGTTTATCGCCGGACCGCTCACGGGGACCGACATGCCCTGCGGGAACCGCTACTCGCTGTGCTGCCGCTCGCCCCTCACCGGAGCTTGGCTTGATTCCAGCGCCTCGGGCTTCTGGGGCGTCGAACTGCGGCTGGCCGGGTGGGACGCCATCGCCCTTACCGGCCGGGCCCCCAGCCCCGTCTACCTCCTCGTCGAGGGCACGGACGTCAGCCTCCTCGACGCCTCCCAGGTCTGGGGCATGAACACGCATGACGCCAGCCGTTGGCTTAAGGACAAGCATCGCCGCCGTGGGATCGAGCCGCGCGTTGTCTGCATCGGTCCGGCCGGTGAGCGCGGAGCCCTCCTGGCCAACGTGATCGCGGAGGGGAGAGCCCTGGGGCGGGGTGGGTCAGGGGCGGTCCTGGGGTCCAAGAACCTCAAGGCCATTGTGGTCGCCGCTGCGGCGGACAGCCCGCCGGTCATCGGGCCGGCTGTCCCCGAGGCCCTCGCTGAGCCGCTTCAGACCGTGCGGAAGAAGATTGCCGCCCACCCTTACCCCCGTCGTCTACGGGCGGAAGGCACGGTGAACAACCTTCTGACCATCAACGCCGCGGCCGGGCTTCCCACCCGCAATTTCCGGAGCGGGGTCTTCGAGAAGGTCGAAGAGGTCGGCGGTAAGGCTGTCGCCGACGACCTGTGGGACGGCGGGCGGCGCCGGCGCCCCTGCTGGCGGTGTCCCCTGGCCTGTTCCCACCTGGGCGTGGTCCGCTCGGGACCATGGGCGGGGCTGGTCGACTCCGGGCCTGAGTACGAGAGCCTCTGGGCCATGGGCCCCCAATGCGGCGTAGCCGACCGGGGCGCCATCGCGGCCGCCGACTGGCTGGCCGAAGCCTACGGGCTCGACACCATCTCGCTGGGCAACACCATCGGCTTCCTCATGGAAGCGTCCGAGCAGGGGCTCTTGAAACTCCCACCGGGGCTGGAGCCGGAGGGGGGCCTCAGGTTCGGCAACGCCCGCGCCGTAGTCGAGATGGTCGGCCGCGCCGGGCGGATGGAGGACGACCTCGGCCGGCTGGTGGCGGGTGGGGTGCGCCGGGCAGCGTCCGAACTCGGGGGTGGGGCCCACGCCTTCGCCATGCACAGCAAGGGCCTGGAGTTGCCGGGCTACGACCCCCGTGCCGGCTACGCGCAGGGCCTGGCCATGGCCACTTCCGACCGGGGCGCCTGCCACATCCGGCCTTTCGCCTTCGAGCCGGTCCTTGGCCGCGACCCGTCGACCACCGAAGGCAAAGGGCCTTGGGTCGCCGACCGCCGGCGGGCCAAGGCCATCGTCGATAGCCTGGGCCTGTGCTACTTCGTGGCCGCCTCCCTCATCACGACGGTGGACGGGGATCTCTTCCCGGTCACCCGGGCCGTCACGGGCTTCGACTACGACCTCGAGGAGTTCCTGCGGATAGGCGAGCGGGTGGACAATCTCACGCGCGCCTTCAACGTCCGGGAGGGGTTTCTCCGCGCCGAGGACAGCCTGCCGCCCCGCCTGATCGCCGAGCCGGCGCCGGAGGGGGCGGCCAAGGGACGGGTCGTACCGCTCCAGGCCATGCTTGACGACTACTACGAGTACTGCGGCTGGGACAAGGAGGGCCGGCCGAAGGAGGAGACCCTCCGCCGGCTGGGGCTCGATTTCGCCTTGCCTCAGGCCCCGAACGCCTAGAGGGACGAAAGGAGAAGACCGTTGACCAAGATCTTCTACGACCAGGATGCCGACATCAAAGCCCTGGAAGGCAAGACCGTGGCCGTGATCGGCTACGGCAACCAGGGGAGGTCCCAGGCGCTCAACCTACGCGACAGCGGCGTGAAGGTGATCGTGGGCAACATCGACGACCACTACCGCCCAATAGCCAGCGGAGACGGCTTCGCGGTCACCTCCATCGCCGATGCCGTCAAGCGGGCCGAGGTCGCGCACATTCTCATTCCCGACGAGGTCCAGCCGGAGGTCTTCGGCCGCGACATCCAGCCCAACCTCAAGCCCGCCGCCGCCGTCTGTTTCTCTTCGGGCTACAACTTCCATTTCGGCTTCCTCGATTGCCCCTCGGGCGTGGACCTCATCATGGTCGCTCCCAAGATGATAGGCGCGGCCGTTCGTTCCCTCTTCCTCGAGGGGTCGGGCGGCCCGGCCCTGGTGGCCGTCGAGCGCGACGCCACCGGGCACGCCTGGGCGATTTGCCTGGCCATCGCCGCGGGTATCGGGTCAACGAGAGTTGGGGCGGTCGAGTCCAGCTTCGCCGAAGAGGCCGAGACCGACCTCTTCGCTGAGCAGGCGATGGACGGCGCCATGCTCTACTCCACGGCCGCCGCCTACGAGGCCCTGTGCGAGGCCGGCTACAACCCCGATGTGGCGCTGCTCGAGCTCTATCTCTCCGGCGAGATGGTCGAGATATCGCGGGCTGTGGCCCGGGTGGGCCTCTTCCGCCAGACCGACCTTCACTCCACGACCAGTCAGTATGGTCAGCTCACGACGGGCCGTTTCCTGTTTCCCCCGGAGGCCAAGAAGGGCTACCTGGAGGTCATCAGGCGCATCCGGAGCGGCGAGTTCGCCCGGGAGTGGACCCTCGAGCAGATAGCCGGAGGGCCGGTCTTCAGGCGACTGAAGGCCGAGGCCTTCGCCCATCCCATCAACGAGGCCGAGAAGCGAGTGCGGAGGCTGTTCAACCTGCCCGGCTACCGGGACGACGAACCGGAGCCGAAGGCGAAGGGGTGAGAGATCATGTCGGAACTGACCAAGGCTTTGGCGCAACTCGGAAGCGAGCCTGAGGAGCTGATTCGCTATCTGCTGGGCGCCCAGGTCAACCTGGCTTACGCTCTGCGCGTGGCCCTCACGCGGAAGATGGGGCGGGAGAAGGCCACGCCCCTTATCGCCAGCGTCTGGGGCGAACGAGCCAGAATGACGGCCGAGCGCTATGTCTCCGAGGTAGGCACGAAGGAGGGCCTGCTATCGCTCGGCAAGATCACGCGCCTGTGGTGGAACCGCGAATTCCTCTGCCCGATGGACTTCGTCGAGCACACCGAAGACCGCATCGTCTGCCAGGTTTCGGTCTGCCCCTACTGGGAGGCGGTACTGAACCTCTTCGGCGATGAGGCCAGGAAGTACTACAACAAGGAGACGATGACCCTCACCTCTATTGAGGAGCTCCAGGGCATCCGCCGGGCGGCGGGCATGGATGACGCGGTTGACGTCGAGTGCCCAAAGATCATGTGCGGCGGGGATGACGTCTGTCAATTCGTTTTTACATGTCGGAAGTAGGTGGACCTGTGTCCGGCTGCAAGTGGGAAGCGGCTTTGACCGAAGCTGTTGACCGGCGGGCGAAGGCCATTGTTGGGCTGCTGCAGTCGCTCATCGCCATCCCCACCGTAACCGACGACGGTCCCCAGGGCCCGTATCTGGAGATGGCCATCTCGCTCGGCGAGCGTCTCCGCAAGGCCGGGCTGGAGACCTGTCTGGCAGGGACCAGCGACACGAAACTCAACACCGTGGGGTGGAGGACTTTCGGCGCGGCCGAAAGGGCTTCGAGGGCGGTCCCCGGACTCCCGCAGGTGCATGTGGTCCCTTCGGTGCTCTTCCTGAGCCACGTGGACGTCTTGCCTACCGAGCGGTCCGCCTGGTCGCATGACCCGTTCAAGGGCGAAGTCGACGGCGGCATGATTTACGGGTTGGGCTCATGCGACATGAAGGCCGGCCTGGCCGCCTCGGTGGCGGCCGCGGAGATCCTGTCGGAGGTCACCCCGGACCTGGCCAAGCTCGGCTTCCTGCCTGAAGGCAAGGTCACCGTCGCCGCCACTGTCGATGAGGAGAGCGGGGGCGCCGACGGCATCGGCTTTCTGGCCGACAGGCGGGCCGATCTCCTCCGCGCCGACTATGCCGTTGTGCCCGAGCCTTCGACCCTCAATCACATCTGGGTCGGAGCCAAGGGAGCTCTCTTCCTGGACATCGACATCCGCGGGAGGGCCACGCACTCCGGGCGCCCCTGGCTCGGGGCGAACCCGATCACCATGGCCTTCGAACTGATGAGGCGCCTCGAGGGTCTGGCCGCGGCCGACGACCACGACTATCCCATCCTTAGGCACCTAGGACCGGGAGCGGGCCGGACCCACTTCAACGTCTCTCGCATTCGGGCCGGGCTCAAGGACAACCTCATCCCCCCGACCTGCAACCTCGGTGTCAGCTACCGGATGTCGCCGGGCCGCGATACGGCTCTGTATCTCAGCCAGGTCGAGACAGTGATCAGGGAGATGAGCGAGGCCGACCCCACGTTCGAGGCCACGGTCACGCCGCTTGTCCGGGCCGAGCCCTCCGAGGTTGCCTCGGACTCCCCGGTGGTCACCAGGCTGCGGGAAGCGGCTGGCGCCGTCGCGGGCCTGACCCCGGCGCCCGGCGCTCTGCTCGGGTTCTCCGACATGCGCTTCTTGATCGCCACCGGCCTTTGCCCGCAGACCTGTCACTACGGGCCCGGCGCTCTGGAGCCCATTGGGAGTCCGGATGAAGCGGTAGCGGTGTCGGAACTCATCGCCTTCACAAAGATCTACGCGCTGTTCGCCGCGAGGGTCCTGCATCAGGGCGAGCCGGAGGCCGTCTAGGGCAGGACGCTTGGGAAGGGAGCCATGGGGTCGTGAGCATGGGGGTTTCCGGAAGGGAGCAGAAGGCGCGGGCGCTGCTGGCTCAGCTGGCGCACCTGGAGGCGGGCCGGCTCTGCCCCGCCGACCCACCCGGAGGCGCGGGCCGGCTCGGCTCCGCTTCCCCTCGCCGTCTGATCCTCAAGGGTGGGACCATTCTCGATCCCGCCGCCCCCGACTCGGCCAGACGGAAAGGGCTAGGAGACCTCGTCCTTGAGAACGGGGTCGTGCGTTCCGGGGGACCCGGGGAGGAGGCGTGCTCTCCGGGTGAGCGGGGACGGGAGTCTGTGGTCGTAGATTGCCGCGGCCGTTGGGTGATCCCGGGCATCATCGACCTCCACCTTCATCTCGGCGACCTGTTTGACGGGGCCTCCCGCTCCGCTTGGCAGGCTGCCGCGGACGGTGTCACCATGGCCCTATCCCCCGGGGCGGGAAACACGCTCATGGCTCCAGCGCTCCTGGGGGCCGAGGTTGACCGCGGCTTCCCCCTCGATGTGGGCGTGTTCGTGGGTTTGCCCGCGGTCCTCGCGTGTCGGGCCGGCCCTCGCGGGATGATCTCCTTCTTCCGGGGCGACCTGGATGTCTCCGAGGCATTGGAGTCGGTATCCGGGAACCCGATAACGGTTCTGACCGGTCCGCTCGCTATCGGGATTAAGGAGCACATGGGCCACTACATGGCCTCCGACACCTCGATCCGAGCCGGCCTGGAGCTGGCGGCCGCGGCCGGCCTTCTCTTCGTCAGCCACACCCAGGACCCAGACCACGCCAAAAGGGTCGTGGACCTAGCCCGTGGTCTTCCCATCCACCTGGGGCACGCCACGGCGGCCGGAGGCGGGGGCCAGGCCGAGGGCCTCGACGGCCTCGAGCGGGTGATTGAGCTTCTTTCCCGCCCCGGCGTTACCGGCGAGGCCGTCCTCACCCACGTGCTACCGAGCCCGGAGAGCCTCCCGGGTCGCCGCGAGGGCCTGGGATTGTCGCCGAGGGTCTCCCGCGCGGTAGTGGACGCTCTGGCTGGTGGAGGTTTCAGCTTCGCCGTTTCCGACGGGCAGGCCGAAGCAACGATGCGCGGTTTCGGCGATACCCGTGACACCATCCCGGCCTTGGTCTGGCTGGCCCGAGAGGGAGTATCCAGCGACCTTGCCGCGGTGGCTCTAGTGAGTTCGCGTCCTGCCGCCTACCTGGCCGAGACGACCGGCCAGGATTGGTGGCGCCACGTCTACGGCCACCTGGGGGCGGGCGCTAGGGGCAACGTGACCGTTGTCGATCCCGTGCGAGCCGCCGCCTATCTCACCGTGGTCGGCGGCCGGGTCACGGCCTTCGAAGGCCGACCTGTGCCGGCTGGCGCGGGAGCCGGTCAGTGGGTCACCCGGTATGGGCTTCTGCGGAACCTGGGAGTGGGGGACCTGCCTGTCCTATCCGAATGATGAACCTGGCAAGAGAGCAACTGAGACCGCGAAGGGGAGTGTTTGCGACGGCCGCTGAGAAGAAGGAGAAGAAGGGGCTCACAACAGTAGACATCGCTCTAGCCGGCATAGCCAATGTTGCCTTCGGTGTTCTCAACACAGCCTGGGCTTACCCGTGGGTGTTTCTCAATGCCAGCTTCGGCATAGTCGGGGCGGCCCTTCTGCAGCCATTCAACATCGGTCCGAACCTGGTCGCCTATATCGTCCGCAAGCCCGGCATCTTCACACTCTCCGGGCTGGTGATGGGGTTCGCCAACATGCTGAGCGGCGACCCCAACGGCATCAATTGCATCTACTGGGGGCTCTGCGCCGGTCTGTGCGGCGAGATCGCCTTCGCCATCCTCGGGTACAAGAAGGAGAGGATGTTCGCCGTTATCGCTCTGGCCTGTGTCCTGCAGATCTTCGGCACGAATCTCACCACCTACTTCATCTACGGCTGGAGCGAAACTCCGATGGGCCTGTTCATCGCGGGCGCCCTTATCGGCATCCTGGCCAACTGGGTCCAGAGCGGCCTCCTGGCCATCTGGGTCGCCAAGGCTCTCGCGAAGACGGGTCTGCTCAAGCGCTTTTCCATCGGGCAAGGAGTCTGAGGCAGTCGTGAGGCGGAGGCGCGCCGCCCGTCGTCAGCGGCGCGCCTCCCGGCCTTCGCCGCTGCGACAGTCTGTGGGACGGGGGATACCGCATGGCCGGCCGGGCAATAGGCGTGGACAACGTCAGCTACACCTATCCTGGGCAGCCACGGCAATGCCTCAAGGATGTGAGTCTCGCCGTCGCGCCGGGTGAGCTCGTCCTCCTAGCCGGCCGCAGCGGCTGCGGGAAGAGCACCCTTGGGTTCATTCTCAAGGGCCTTATCCCCGAGCTGTACGGAGGCCAGCTGGAGGGCCGGGTGGAGATTGCCGGGCTAGACGTCTCCTCCGAGTCGGTGACCGAACTGGCCTCGAAAGTCGGGCTAGTGATGCAAGACCCCGAGGCCCAGCTCTGCAACCTCTTCGCGCGAGACGAAGTGGCTTTCGGGGTTGAGAACCTTCGTCTCGACCCTGAGCAATGCCGGAACCGTGCTTTGCGGGCCCTCGAAGCCGTCGGGCTCGGAGGTCTCGAGGCCCGCGCGATCTACGAGTTCTCGGGTGGCGAGAAGCAGCGCCTGGCGGTCGCCTCCGTCCTGGCCATGGATTGTCCTGTGCTCATCTTCGACGAACCCACGGCCAACCTCGACCCCCGGGCCACGGAGGACATGATCGAGATCATCCGCGGCCTCAAAGCCATGGGCAAGACCATCGTGCTCGTCGACCACGAGCCCGAGAGCCTGCTGAAGGATGTTGACCACCTCATTGTCCTCGACGGCGGTCGGGTAGCGGCCCAGGGCGCTCCTGCCGCGCTCCTCGAAGAGGGGCTGGCTCTGTCAGAACGTGACGCGGTGGCCCTCCCCGAGTTGGTCACCTGCGCCTTGACCACCGGGGAGCACTTCCGGCTGTCCTCCATCCCGTTCACCCTGGAGGACTTCGTTGAGTCCGCGGCGCCCTTGGGACGACAGGCCCGGCCTGAGGCGCGGCCACTTCGCGCGCCCAACGCCCCCGATGCTTCCTCCACCCCCGCCGCTGCCCCGACCCCAGGCGGCCCGGCCATGGAGATCCGCGACCTATGGTTCTCCTACCCGGGAGTCCCGGACGTGTTGCGCGGTGCCACCCTGAGCATCAGCGAGGGCGAAACCGTGGCCATCGTCGGGCCGAACGGCTCCGGCAAGTCGACCCTCGCCAAGTGCATGGTCGGTCTGAGGAAGCCCACCTCGGGCGAAGTGCTCATGGCCGGGCGTAACCTCAGGAAATACAACCCGGTCGACCTTCACGCCCGGGCCGGTTACGTGTTCCAGTGCCCGGAGCACCAGTTCCTGACCGAAGAGGTCTACCGCGAGGTTGCCTACGGTCCCCAGATCCGCCGATGGGAGGAGCGCCGCATCCGGGACGAGGTCACCGAGGCCCTCCGCCTTCTCAAGCTGGACGGTCTGGAGAAGCGGCATCCCTACACCCTGAGCGGCGGCGAGAAGCGCCGGCTCAGCGTTGCCACCATGCTGGTCCTGAGGCCCCAGATCCTCGTGCTAGACGAGCCCTCCTACGGTCAAGACCCGGAGAACCTCCACAACCTGGTTGGGTTCATCTTCGACCGGCTGAGGGAGACCGGGGTCACCATCAGTTTCATCACCCACGACATGGGGCTGGTCGCTTCGCGTGCCACCAAAGTGATCGCGCTCAAGGAGGGCCAGGTGCTCTTCCAGGGTACACCCCGGGACTTCTTCTACGACCCCGATCTGGTTGAAAGGTCCGGCCTCATCGCCCCGCCTGTTGTCCGGCTGACCCAAGCGCTGAGCCGGGCCGGGAAGATCCCGTCCTGGGTGGTCCAGAGCGGGGGCTGCTCATCTGGACCACGGCCCATCACCCTGGACGAGTTCGCCTCACTGGTCGAGTCTTTGAGCCTAGATGCCCGGAACATTCTCGATCGGCGGGAGGGACGGGCATGAAAACGCGGAGGCTCTACGGGTACACCGCGGGCCGCTCATTCCTTCACCGTTCCGACGCCCTGTCCAAGCTGGCCTGGATTGTCTTCTTCCCAACCTTGCCCTTCGTCTACCATGAACCTGTCGAGCTGGTGGTGCTCGTGGGGGCTACTCTCCTCACTGCCTTGGTCCTGGCACACGTTCCGGCCAAGCCATTGGCCAAGGTGCTTCTTTTCCTCGTCGCGCTGTCCTTGGCCCTTGTCTTCTTCCAGGTGCTCATCCACCGCACCGGGGCGGTGGCCTTCCGGGTCGGCTCCTACGCCGTCTACCAAGACGGTCTCGTCGAAGGGTTCCGCGTCACCTGCCGCATCGTGGTGATCATCCTTGGCTCCCTGGTCTTTGTGATCAGCACCAATCCGCGCGACCTGGTCGTGGGCCTGGTGCGCCTGGGGATGAAGTACCGCTACGCCTGGAGCATCTTCCTGGCTCTTATCAGCATCCCCGTTTTTGGCGAGGAGATTGTCTCCATCCGGGAAGCTCAGCTTGTTCGTGGGACCAGGAGCGGCGGCCTGGCCGGCCGGTTCGAGATGTACAGGCGCTATCTTCTGCCTCTCCTGGCTTGCGTGATGAGGCGCGTGGAGACCGTGGCGATTGCCATGGACGCACGAGCCTTCGGCCTTCACCCGACCCGGACCTTCATCGACGCCTATCGCCTCACTTGGCGCGGGGCGGTCTTCGTGGGCTTCTGGCTTGCCGCGGTCGTCGTCGGCCTGTTCCGCGCCTGAGCGCCCGGTGCGAGCGAGAGGAGCGACCTTGATGCCGGACCCCAGCCCTTCCCCTGGCCGCGGCCTAGCCGCCGGGACCAGACCCGACCGGTGGCGGCGCGTCGCCGCGGGTCTCTCCGACCGCGGTCTTGCGGCCGCCGTCCTCGTGGGCCACCGTGCCACGGCGCATTTGGCTGGTTTCTGGGGTTTTCGGTGGAATCTCCACGCCGTGGTCGTTCCCGCTGGGAAGGGCGGAAGCGGAGGGGGCTCCCCCGACGCCGTCCTGGTCGTTCCCCGCGAGGAGCTAAAAGCCGGTCAATCAGCCCTGGCCCAGGCCAGCCTCTTGGTTGCCGGCCGCCACCCTAGTCTGGGCCTTGCCACCTACAACTCCGGCGGGCTGTCCGGCTCGGCCGACCCTGTGCGCGAACTGGCCCGCGCCATCCTGGACATGGGGGTGACCGGGGCAGCCGGCGGAGCCGCCCGTTCCCACCCAATCCGGCTCGGGATGAACGGCCGGCACTTTCCCGCGGCTCTTGCGGCGAGCCTTCGCCGGGAAGGGCTACCAGGAGCGGAGTTCGAGGATGTCGACCCAATGCTTCAGGCTGTCCGCGCCGTCAAAGACCCCGACGAGCTGGCCAAGCTGGCGCGGGCCGCGGCGGTGACCCTTCGAGCCCAGAAAGCGGTCGAGCGGTCCGTGGCGCCAGGTCTCACCGAACTGGAGGCTGAATTGGCGGCCCGTGGGTCCGCCTTCCGCGAGGCCGGCGAGGCGACCGATTTCTACGCGGACATGCTTTCCGGCCCCAACGCCTCCTTCGTTGGCGGCCCCGCGCTCGGAGCCGGCAACCGAGCCCTCGAAGAAGGGGACTACCTCCTGAGCGACCTCTGTGTGCGTCTGTCGGGCTACTGGGGCGACACGACCCGCACTTTGCTCTGCGGTGGGGACGCGGCGGCTCTGTGCCGCTGGCGCGAGGACCTGGCCGTTCTTGAGGAGTCGCGCCAGGTGGCCCTCCGCCTGCTCAAGCCGGGAGTCCGTTGCTCGGAAATCGACCGCGCCGTCCGGGAATTCGTTTCCCGGCGGAGACCCTCAGCCAGCCTTCCGCACTTCACAGGCCACGGCGTAGGGGTCGACATCGGTGAAGACCCCTGGTTCTGGCCCTGGAACGACCAGCGGCTCGAGGAGGGGATGGTCTTCACCATCGAGCACGGCTTCTACGAAGCCGGCCGCTACGGATTGCGTCTCGAAGACATGTACTTCCTCGGCCCTGCCGGCGCCGGGCCGCTCCCGGCCGGGCCGGAGGTCTCGTGACGGATTGCCCCCGCGGCTCAGGGTGACTTGACTCCCGGGCCCCGATCGGAGAGGGGATTGCCTTGGTCGAAAAGAGAGAGAAGAAGATCCATATTGAGGTCATCTCGCAAAAAGGCAACTGCTACTGGGACCACAAGAAGGGACAGTCCTGGGAGTTCCAGGGGCTTTGCCCCGGGGGCATGTGCTCGACCGCTTTCCACGCCGCGTTTCCCTACATCCTGTCCCTGCAGAACTTCGGCACGTTCTACTGGGAAAAGCAGAAGGGCACCGCCGATGTGGCCTGCCCCGACGGTGAGAACCCTGTGATCTTCCGCATCTCAGTCATCGACTGACCACAACCAAGAGATAGCGGCGGCCGGTCGACCGGTCCCCGCGGGAGGTTCGGTCCATGAACGATGCCCTTGGTCCATCCGCCAGGCTGCTCAGAGTGCACATGGGGCCTGGAGCCCCGTCGGTCGAGGCCGGTCCGCTGCCCGAGCCGTACCGGAGACTTGGCGGCCGTGGGCTCTCGCCAGGATTCTCCTCGACGAGACGGACCCAGGCGTCGAGCCTCTAGGTCCTCGGGCCAAGCTCGTGCCGGCTACGGGAGCTTTGGCCGGGTTCGCTCTCTCCTCCGCGGGCCGCCTCTCCGTGGGCGGCAAGAGCCCCCCTCACGGGCGGGATAAAGGAAGCGAACGCCGGCGGCGTGGCCGGGCCGGCTCTCGGCCGCCTGGGCTGGCGAGCTGTCATCATCGAGGGTCAGGCGCCCGCCGGACAGGGGTTCGTTCTGGTCATCGATGCCGGTGGAGGGCGCCTCGAACCGGCCGACGACCTTGCCGGGCTGCCGATCACCGCGGCGGCCAGGCGGCTGCAGGACCGGTATTTCGCGGCTAGGTCGGGCCGGCAGCCCGCCGTGATCCGCGCGGGCGTGGCCGGAGAGCGGCTCATGGCCGCCGCGGGCGTAGCTGTCACCGATGCTGACGGTCTGCCGACCCGGTACGCGGGGCGGGGGGGCTTGGGGGCCACGATGGGGCCGAAGGGGCTCAAGGCGGTGGTCATACGATGGGAGACCGCGCCGGCGCGCCGCCCGCAAGACCCCGAGGCCTGGGGCGAGGCCGTCAGGCGATACCACGGAGCCCTTCGAGCGTCCGAGGACACGGCGGACATGTTCCCCAAGTGCGGCACGGCCATCACCCTCGAAGCCGTGGATTCCCTTGGCGGGCTCCCGACGCGCGGTTTCCGCGTAGGGAGGTTCGAAGCGGCCGCGGCCATCGGCGGACGCTCTCTCCGCAAGACCATCCTGGCCCGAGGCGGCGAAGGAACCGCCACTCATGCCTGCATGCCCGGCTGCCTGGTCCGGTGTTCGAACCGTTTCGCGGGCGAGCGGGGGAAGTTGATCACGGGCCCGCTCGAGTACGAGACCAACGCCCTGTGCGGCTCCAATCTGGGGCTCGGCTCCCTAGCGGCCCGTGGGGCCAATCGCCGCCGCACGCCGTTCCTTGATAACCTGAGATGACCGGCGGACGACGCGGGGGATGGAGGAAACGTGGGCGGCTCAGGCCGGGTCGGTGAGAGACGCGGGGCTGACGGACGCCCACGTCGCGGGTCACCGAGAGAGCTCGAGCGGTTCAGGCCAAGGCAGGCGCCGCGCAGGCCGCCCGGCGGGCCCTATAGAGCTTGATGTGGCCGAAGACCGGCTCCACCGAGGTTTGCCGCAGCTTGTAGCGGGCCCTGCCTCGCTTGGTCCTGAGCTCACGCCTCATCCTGTCCTTCGGGGTGGCGCTCTCGGGGATGCGCCCGCGGGGCGCTGTCTGGGCGCGCCACTCGGAGTGGTTCAGCTTCTCGGGCGGGATGAAGGCTTCGATCCCCCGGTCCTCGACCAGCTTGAGGTTGGCCTCGCTGTAACAGCCGGCGTCGGCCGAGAGTTCCCTCGGGCAGCTTCCAGTGGTGCGTCTCGGCATCGACCGCGGCCTGGGCGTTGTAGCCCTGGAGGAAGGCCTTGTCCGAATTCCTCATGATCCGCGAGTCCGGATCGGTGAAGTTGATCCGGTCCTTGTCCTTGGGCTTGGCGGGCTCTTTCCCCTTCTCACGCTCGGGTGTCGGACCCTCCCCCTTGGGGGGGTCGGGGAAGACCAGACGGGTCTGGTTCTCGGGCGCGGCCGGCTTGCTCTTCTCGCGGGGCGGGTAGGCCTGCTCCTTATCCTTTGCCGGGCCCTCACTCCCGGCGTTTCCTACCTTCTTCCGTTCTTCGAGTTCCTTCATGAACTTGCGGATGAACTCCCGCCGCTTTTGGGTATCGGCCGGCTCGGGCGGGAGCTCCCAGCCGCTCTCCTTGCCGTAAAGCTCATCCTCGGCCCGGTCGTTGGCCTC
>Ga0315288_10001939_pt1 | contig 26869 bp, 19 predicted proteins | sample YL17G11_20_MG_FD_203454 | JGI IMG/M metagenome (GOLD analysis project Ga0315288, IMG submission 203454) | Sediment microbial communities from Yellowstone Lake, YNP, Wyoming, USA - YL17G11_20 | ecosystem: Environmental > Aquatic > Freshwater > Lake > Sediment | place: USA: Wyoming | collected... | reverse complement strand
CTTCTGGTTCTCGAAGTCCTTGAACTCGGGATACGCTGTCTCTATCGCGCTTCTCCTGAGAGCAACGAGGTCAGGTTGAGCATTGTCAGTGGTGACCTCTGGAGAACCCGTCTCAATACTAGTTTGCGTTGTGGTACTGGAACAGCCCAAGCCGACCACAACAACCACTAGAGCAAAGACCCCGATGATGATGCTGGCTCTTGACATAGATCCACCGTCCTACCCATTTGCTGGGAGCACAATAGCACAAGCTTGACTTCCCCGCACACAGAGCGAATATGGTCGCTGACTTCGAGAACAGGAGGAAACGATCATGGTCGCCACGCTCGTCCCCTTCGACGAATCCCTGTCCGGCTGGGAGCGCGCCATCTACGCCTTCCTGGCCGAGAAGGAGCGGCGCAGCGGCTCCCGCCGTACGGTGGAGGGCTACTCCCGCATGCTCCAGCACTTCTTCGGCGCGCTCGGCAAGCCGCCGGACCAGATCACCAGCCGCGAGGTGTTCACCTTCGCCCATGGCGTCGGGCTGTCGGGAAAGGAGCCGTTTGCCGTGCTCAGACTCTACCACCTTACAGAGAGGGGATAGCGGAGGGGCCAGGTGCCTTCAGCTTCCTGCCGAAGGGTGGCCTGCCTGATCCACTGGCATGAAGCGAGACGTTCCTCTTGCTGAAGTGCTCGGTCCTTGGCAAGACCTGAGTGCAAACGCTACCTACTGGCCGTCTTTCCTTCCTGTGGTTCGATCCGTAACGCAGCCGCAATTCTATGAATCGGCTCATCCGCCTCGTCACCCTTGGGTGCGGCAATCTCCTTGCTCACCCGATCTCTGAAATCGTCTACCGTCGCGGGATCCATGCGACCTGGTAGGTCGGGAGTCGAGTCGAGTACGTCAGCAAGCCAGCGCAGAGCTACTGCGTTCCGCTTCTCCAGGATAGGCGTGAAAAGGACATACGGAGCGTCTCGCTTTTGAGCGATTAGATCCGCATCGGAGATCTCGTCGCCGTAAAGGGCAAAGAAGGCGTCGCTGACTACCCCGTTCGCGGCTATCAGCGCGTCATACAGCCTCCTACGAAACATTGTCCTGGCGTTCCTAGTGAGCGGCCTAAGCAGTTCCCCCCAGTTCTGAAAACGGGAAGGTACGACATTACCGGAAATCACAAGCTGACCGTGATCCGTCAAGGCATCCTGGTAGTCAACGCTCAGGGCCATCTTCACACTCCGGCGCTGCAGGGTCAGTACGAGTTCCAGCAAGTCGCCTTCGCCCTTGAGTTGGCTGAGCCATTGGTCTCTGCTGACAGAACTCAAGCCGGCTGCGCACCATTGCAGGAAGGCCTTTTCCGGGGGGTCGCCAGCCGTAACGAGTGCATTGTAGAGAGCGGCATTGGACGGATTGAATTCTTGTTCCCGCACATAACTCAGCAAGTCCGTTTCGTTGAGGAGACGCCGAGTTAGGCCCTCCGGCTCCTCGTCCTTGAACTCGTCCGCCAAGAGGGGCCAGCGAGCGACGACCACCTCCGGTGTGAAGAATTGCCCTGGTGCTCGGCTCTTCGCCAGAATCCGTAGACAAGCAACAATGAAGGGCTTGGATCGGGGAACGCTATCCAGAAGCGTGAACGGAAGGGCGGAATCTCCGTAACGAACAATCAAACGTACGAAGGCTTCGACCAAGCCCGGCTGGCTTTCGGGGGAGGAGAATATGGCGTTAAGGGTCTCGTGGCCGGGCTGAGAGTTGCCAACTGCAGGCGGTGTCGCGGCGCCGGGGACCGCGTGGAGGTAGGTGAACATACATGCCGCGATTGCCTCTGCGTTGTTCTCAGCCTTGGCCTGGTGGAGGTGATGCGAGACATGACCCCCAGTAGCTAGCGCATTCAGCGTCGAGTCTGCGGATGGCTCCACCGAGCGCAGCTCCCAAAGTGAATTCAGCAGAGCAGCGACTTCGTCGCCGGAGAGCGCATTGGGTGCCTGCAGCCGGCTGGAAACAGCGGAGACAAGCGGCCCCCACGAAGGGCCTTCCACGACGGCGACGGTTACAGCTAGGCTGGCAGCATGGGGTTGGGAGAATGTCCCGCTGGACACGACTTGCGCAAACGCGTCGGCTAGTTGCTCCGCTGAAGGTTGCGGAGACAGAAACGACCACGTCTCGCGGTCAGGGTCTAGAGTCGCAATGCGTCCAGCGACGCTGATCCAGCCCTCGGTGTTTGCAGGGACGACCACGCGGCGGTCGCCGGTCATCAGACCGCGCTCCTTGAGACCCCGAATGAGCACGACCACTGCGTCTGCCCAGGTTTCGGGAGGGACCGGACTCTCTTGCCCGGTGCCAGTTATGTTGCTCGAAGAGACACCTTGGATTATGGGATCGATCGACTCCGCCGAGGGCTCCAAGAACCCGCACAGGCTAACAATGCCGCTTGCCATAGCTTCGTTGAAGGGCGACCATGACTCGATCTTCGCGGCGGCCCGACGTAGGTATTGTCGAACCGTTTGGGTCTCTGGCCGAACGGCTTGCTGCAACAATTCGCTTTGTGCCAGGCAGTATGCAGTGCTCGCGAGGCTTGCCGGCTCTGAGAGAAGACGCCTCTCATGTTGAACGACGTCCTCCAAAATCTCCCAAAACCCCTCTGGGTGCTTGTTGGCCAGCATACGCAAATCCTCCGGTCGCCTAAGAGCAAGCGCGCTGGCTACGGGATCACGCAGGAGGAGTTGGCGCGCCAGTGGGATATCAACGTTGAAAATGAGCGCCGCTAGGCTATCCGCCGCCTCTGACCCGAGAAGTCCCAGCATCTCGACGTCCGGCACTTTCCCCTCGAGAAGATCCTTCGCGATATCGGTTTCCTCTTGGCGAAGCGCTACGTAGTACGCGAGATGAGATAAGGGGAAATCATCGCCGTGTTGTTGGTGGAGTGCAGCGATGTCATTTACATAGAGCTTCAGGCCCCTCGGAGTCGGCGTCGGCTCCCCGATGGGCCTCGACAGGACAAACACGCGGTACACCGTGTGGAATTCGTCCTCTTTGTGTTGGGGCAACGCCTGGCTTAGCAGGTCAACAAGATACTCCCGCCAGTTCGACAACACAGGCGGAGGAACTTCGAAACGTACTTGGAAAGTTTTGTCGAGAAAGGATGAGGCCAGATTGGACTTCGAGTCCCCTCTGTCCCACAGTCGCCGTATGGCTTCCAGGTCATGCGGGATAATGAGCCACATCTTCTCGAACCAGTCCGGCCTCTCGTGTGAGCCGTGCTGCAAGAACGTCTGAAGGGTAGACCAAATTGACAGTGCGTCGTCAGGATCGACTCTGTCGAGGTTGTCCAAGACAAGGACTATTCGCTTCCTCTCGTCCGATAGGGCCTCCCCCATGAGCTCCATGAAGTCGTGCTCGAACTCCACCGACGTTGGGTCCGGGTTCTCGATTGTTTCCGTTCGACTGTCAGTGATCGTCTTCGCGACGAACAGGGCCAGCGGGGTGTCGTCGTCCTTGCGGTCGGTGCGTCCTGCCCGAGGCAGATAGGGCCAGAGCGCTACCAGGAGAGGAGCCAGCAAGAGAAGCGCACCCACGGCGTACAAGATTGGCTTGTCCTCATTTATAGCTGCAGACAACAAGATGTACCCAAGGGGAACCAGGAACAAGAGGGCTATGAGAAGCTTGCTGTACCCACTCAGCTGTGGAACGTTCTTGGTCTCGGTGATTTTTCGCCGGCGCGCCAACTCCTCGCGGCGTGCCGTCCAATGTTTGGGGCGGACCCATTCTCTCCCGATCAGGTATGTGACGAGACTCTCCAAAAAGGTGCGCCGCAGCGGGTCACCTTGATGAGCCCAAGCGTCAAACACCCACACAGCGACGTTCGCGTCGGACGCGAGTTCCTGCTTGAGCAGGTTGACCACAGTCGACTTACCTGATCCCCAACCGCCCTGCAGTCCTATGGTCTTGCCGCCCGGTTCAGCCCGGACAAGCGCAGCTACGGCTCTAGCCACGCGCTCGTGTGATCCAAACGCATCCTTCTCCGCAGGAAGATCGGAGACTATTCGCGTGGGACATCCGTCAGCCTTTGTCAAGTCTCACTCTCCCCGAGCACCACTAAACAACCCTCTTGTCACGAAGACTAGCCGGAGGTGTGCTGCTTTGGCTCAGTTCACACTGCAAGATTGACGGCGCTTTCATGGTACTCGCAAGCGCAAGGATTCGCAAGGGGATGCTGCAAGACGCCTCTCTTGCTGAAGGTCGTGCCCGTTCTTCGCACGACTGTCTCCGCGGAAATGCGACACCATCAGGTCATAGTGCCTCGGCCCCACCCAGCCTCAACCCATGTTAGTCTTACCTCCCCCGGATAGGGTTGGCTAGACGCGCAGCCATTGCAATGAGTACAATTGCCGCCAGAATATGCCTCCTAGCGTCGGCGCTGGCATCTCGTGAGGTACCCACCAGTACGAACCACTTCTTGAGGCTGAAACATGGGCACATCCATCCGCTCGCAGTTGTTCCGAGTCTTCGACACAGAAACCACCGGCTTGGATCCAAGGACTGATGCCGTCGTTGAACTCGCTTGGGCCATCATGCGCGGCGATGGAACGGTCCTCTCATCCAACACCACGCTGATCAATCCCGGTCGCTCCATTCCTGCGGATGCATCGCGAGTCCACGGGATCTTCGACAGGGATGTAGCTCAGGCACCGACGTTCGAGCAGGCAGTCGAGAAGTACACGGACCTCTACGTGCCCACTCTCCCTGCCGTTTGCCACAACGCGAGCTTCGACTCTGTTCTGCTCCGCCGATCGCCGCGAGTTGTCGACGGCAATCCGAGGTTCCTGTGCACGCTGCGCCTAGCCCAGAACCTTGTGCCCGGATGCAGATCCTACGCATTGGATTCCCTCCGCTCGTCTCTTGGACTTGGCGCGCATGTCGAGGGGCCAATTGCACACCGAGCTGCAAACGATGTGGCCACTGCATCTCTCCTGCTGAAGCATTTGATTGACTGCTACCTGGGTGCGGGTTATCCGAACGAAATTGACGGACTGTTCGAGGTCGCGACCATCCAACGCATGCCGTTCGGGAAGCACGAGGGCGAGTTGCTGAGTGACTTACCGCCGGACTACGTAGACTGGCTCTTGACCCGCGACATCGATGATGATCTCAGGTCTGCCCTCGAGAGCGCTGATTGACGTCTCGCGTCGCCTCTTTATCCCTTGACTTCCCCGCACGCTACGGCAATATGGTCGATGGCTTGAGACCGCGAGGAGGTATCGACCATGACCACCACCATTGCGCCCTTTGAGGACATCGCCAGCTGGGAGCGCGCCCTCTACGCCTTCCTGGCCGAGAAGGAGCCCCGCAGCGGCTCCCGCCGCACGGTCGTGGGCTACTCCCGCATGCTCCAGCACTTCTTCGGCGCGCTCGGGAAGCCTCCGGATCAGATCACCAGCCGCGAGGTGTTCACCTTCGCCCATGGAGTCGGGCTGTCGGGAAAGGAGCCGTCTGCCGTCCCCAGACTCTACCACCTTACAGAGAGGGGATAGTGATCGATGGCCGGAGGTTAGGTCACAGTCGCAAGTTCGATCAACCCCTCAGTTTCCGATAGCGAATGTTGACTGATCCATAGCACCCCTGACCCGCTAGGCCGCTTGCATGTTGGTATACTGCGATCGACTCAGTCTGACGAGGTGGCCCCATTGCTCGAACCAGCCTGGACCCGCGACACCGTCGAAACGGCTTGGCGCGATCCGCTTCGGCTCTACCGGGTCGGCCAGCGCCTGCTCAATGCACTGATGCCGAGCTTCACAGCCGTGACGGCTCACGCCCCCTACTACTGGCTGTATCCTTGGGCGATTTGGTCGGCGCGCGACGGGAGCGCAGCGGAGGCCAGGCGGCTGTCGATCAACGTCGAGAAAGCTTATGTCCTTGCGAGCCTGAGAAACCACGCACCCAATGATTGCCCGCTCGGCGCGGGTGTGCAGGGTTCCTCTCTCATCACTGACTCCGCCTTGGAATCAAGCACGGTTGCCCTCGCTGACCTCCCTTGGCTTGGCAACCTGTGGGGTGGCCTCGGCCAGCAGTACTTGGGACCACTGGAGAGGACTGGACTACTCGAGCGACCTGCTGGCGTGCCCGTCATCACCAGCGCCGCGCTGGAAATCTGCACCCGCGCCGATAGGGTTCTGAGGGAAACCCCTCTTCTGCGTGTAGCGATGAGCGGCGAAGCCTCATCCCACGATCTCGACGAGATCGCCGCTGCTTGTTGCCCCTGCCAGGCAGCCGACAATTTCGCGTCAGTTTCGGCGATTGTTTGGGACGCCTGGGAACGGGTGCGTGCTGAGGAGCCCGGCGGCAACAGCCAGGCTAACTTGCTGGCCTTCCTCAAGCATCTCGATGACTTCGCGTCGGAGCACGGATTTGCCGTCACCGGCGTCGGATTGAGGCCCATCGTATATTCCGGCGTCTGGCAATTTGGTGGCGAGGCCATTCCCCTGGCCACTCCCCCAGATCTCCAACCAGTCCAGCAGACACTGCGGATGATACTGGCGAGCCACTACGCCGTCCATGCGTTTGAGGGGGCATTTCGTGGGGTTCTGCTGGCAATCCGCGACGGCGAGGTGAACTTGGCAGCACCCGCCGACGAGGTCGTTCGGTTAGCGACTGAGGCCGGATTCACTCTCCAGGCGAAGACCTCCATGGGCGAGCTCTGGCGCGCGATGACACTGCCGGAGCCCTGGCAGCCGCGTGCAGAGGCATGGCTCGACGCGCGGGTGCTCGAGGCGTCCTCGCCCGGCGACTGCATTGCGTACTCCTTCCTCCTGCTGCTGACACTTCTCGCCCGCTATCGCGACCTTCGCAGATTGCCGCCGGGTCAGTCAACGCCAGCGGACCAGGCCTGGGCAGCACTGTGGTATCAGTCGGAACGCCTTTGGGACGACCTCACGTTCGTGCATCTCTACAACCGGTGGCGCGATTCGGTGGCGGACCAGGCGATTCCAGACCTGACCCATGATCTTACTCTGCTGCGACACCGCCATTACGTTCGGCAACGAGGTGTGCCAAGCTTGTGGGTGGACTACCAAGAGCGTGAGGGCCGAACTGATCGATTCGAGTTTAGGCTAGATTACGACAGAGCCGGCGCAAATAGGCCATCGTGGAGGGTGGATAACGTCGTCTGGATGCTCAAACAGATGGGTCGCTGGAAATCAGAGTTTCAGCAGGCCGCCGCGGCCGAACTGGAATCGGACGGCGAACTCGAATCGGAAGGAGCCGGAGATCTTGAAGCGTGACTTTGAGGAGCATCTGCGAACCACTTTTGAATGTGAACACGCCTTGCTTTGCTCCTTTGGTGCTGACATGCTGACCCTAGACTTCCGCCTTCGCCGTATGGTCCGGTCGGAGTTCCCGCTGATCCTCGTCGATTCCGCTGAGTTCGACAACGTTGCCCGAAGCCTCCGTCGCGCTGGGGAGCGATATCGCCTGGAGAGAGCAACGCCGTACGGAAGGCGATTCCACCCAAAGGTAACGGCACTGGTCGGCGATGGTCGCTGGCAGATCGTCGTGGGTTCAGCTAACTTGACCGTAGGAGGCACGAGCCGGAACGCAGAGCTGGTGGGCAGCACTGCCGGTAGGCTCTCATCGACCGGAGGACCATCTGCGGTTGCGGGACTAAGAGACTTCCTTGGCTGCCTTCGGGACTTATCAGCGCCGCCCAGAGCCAAAGGCTTCATTGACGCTATTCTTGCCGGTCTCCCAGAAGTTGAGCATGAGGCTACGGAAGGGCCGACGCTCATCCACAGCTATCGAGCAAGCATCGCTGAACAGTTCTTGCAGCGTCTCAGCAACAGAAGGGTTCAGAGACTTGTGATCGTGAGCCCGTACTGGGATGACGAGCTTGAGGCGGCCTGGACATTGGCGGAGCGCGCCCGGCCTGATGAGCTTGTGCTGCTCATTGACGGGAGTGATGCTGCCCTCCCCTCGAACCGCAGGCGGCTTGAGACTCTAGACTTGACCTTGAGCGTTGGCCTGCTCAAGGTCGCTGGGGCGACGGGTGCCATAAGGTCGCTGCACGCGAAGGCGCTTTGGGCTGAGTGCGACGCCGAGGATCTTCTCTTTTTCGGTAGCGCGAACTGCACCCGAGCGGGAATGCTATTGTCTGCTGCACAGGGAGGCAATGTTGAGGCAGGCGCGATTCTAGCTCTGCCTGCAGGGCGCACGGAGGGCCTCATCGTCGACATCCAGGACGGAGCGGACGTAGAGTGGGTCGAACTGAGCAGTGTTGCCGCGGCGAGGCCTCCTGAACCTTCACCGCCGCCAGTCCCCGGGAGCCCTCTGTCGATTCGTGAAGCGCGAGTGGAGGGCGAGTTCGTGGTGGTTGAGTGGGACGCTCCACCGGCTTGGGAGATCGTCGTTCATGTGGAGAGAGGAGTGTCCTGGAATAGAACCGATGGCGGAATCGGTTCTGGTCGCGCTATTGCGCCTATACCTGGCGGTAAGGGCACCATGCTTGCCCATGTCGAGACGCTGGACCGCCTACACCACTCACAGCAGATCGTGGTGGTCGCGCCGCAGGGTCTGCCGACGGGCCCTCCTGGGGTGGCCGATTCGGATTTCTATGCCGCACTTGCCGTTGGAGGAGTGGCAGGGTGGGAGAAGCTGTTCGAGATCGCCTTTCGCCACGGGGAAACCCAGGCTTCGTGGCTCCTTGACCTGCTCGCGTGTTGGGACGTTTCCCTGTTCTTCCGCCCGCAGCTCGAGCCGAAGGTTCGTCGTTCCATAGGAAGCTCGACATCTGTCGTTCCCCCGTTTGGATACTCTTCACATTCCCCCAAGGCGCTCGTTCAGGCGGTTTCAATTGCAGCTGGCGAGGGAGCCGGGCGGGGCGTTTCCGATTGGGTGGCCGAGTTACTCAAGCGTGAAATGCGACGTGTCTGCGCCGCACTCGAGAAGCGAGACCGCTTCTCCCTGGAGGCAGCAAGCACGCGCCTGTTAATGATCCTGATCTACTGGTGTCTCCAAGCAGAGTGGCATTCGGCCGAGGCGCATAAGGGACACCGCCGGCTCCACAACCTCAACCAGGCCTGGCTCCAGGCCTGGACGGTCTCGGACACCCTGCGTCAGCTCAACCACGCGGCCCGCCTTTCTCCGGTTGGACCGGCGGTAACGGGCAGCGGTGGCCCATCGCCTTTCTGCTCTGCAGCAGCCCAAGCAGGACGCGCTATTGCCGGTGCCGCGTTCACCCATCTGAAAGTGCCGTCAGGGGAGCGTCTACCCACCCTCGATGGCCGCCCAGTGAGCCTCGAGGAAGCAGTGGTGGGACCATACGCCGATTGCGTCGGATGGTACGACGAAGCATCGAGGATCATCTGGACCTAGGCGTGGGCTGGTGTCCCCGCCGACGCTGCCACGGATGCCAGCCACGATCGCGTTGTCGCAGCGCCTGAGAAGAACCCTCAGACTAGCGTCGGGTCGCCAAACGAAGACTGCACGGCTCCCGATTGGCCCTTGGCGACCAAAGGTCAGCGTCGGGACGCGCAGTCTTGCAATTGTCGGCCGAGTGTGCTAATTCTTCAAGCACATCAATCTTGCGAGAGGAAAGGCGCATGGCGCTCGACTTCCTGGTTGAAGAAGGCCTTACCGATTTCCAGAGGAGCCTGCAGCGGGCTCTCTCGAACCTTCCCCATCGGCCATCAGACATCGCCAACGTTGCTCGCCTACGGTCCGGCCTACGGGAGGTTCTGGCGCTACTGAACTACGGGAACGTGGACACCCCCGTGCGCGGGCTGGAGGGAGCTCTTGCCCAGGACATCGACGCCCGCGTTGTCGCGACACGCAACGGGTTTGACGTTATCCACCTCCATCTTCCCCGTCTGCGGGCCTCCGTCGCGCGTCCCGCCGTGGAGCGGGTGACACGTGACCAGAACCACCCAAAGTGCATGGTGGTGGCAACCAGCAGCGACCTATTCGATAAAGGCGCTTGGCATTTCATCAACGTGAAGGACGGCGGCCAAGGGCGGAGGGTCCTTCGCCGCGCGGTGGTGGAGCCGCCATCGGTGGGGCGCACCGTCCTGGAGACACTATCGCAGTGCTTTGTGCAACGAACCGACGAGGCACTCAACATCCAAATTGCCCACGAGCACGCCTTCGACGTGGAGCCGGTCTCGCGGAGGTTCTTTGCGGAGTATGGGTTGGCGTTCGACCGAGCGATGAGCTTGATAAAGGGCGTGGAGAGTGTCGAACAGCGTAAGCTCTTCTGCCAAACGCTTTTCAACCGGCTCATGTTCATTGCCTTCATCCAGAAGAAGGGCTGGCTGAGGCTGGATTCGCAGCAGGACTATCTCTCGGCCCTGTGGGAAGCCCACCAACACGACGCCTCGCCCGACAAGAATTTCTACCGCGACCGACTGGAGTTATTGTTCTTCGCTGGGCTGAACACACCCAATGAAGTCGACGTCATCGGCATCAACCGCGGTGGCTTTCTGAAGACCGTCATAGGGGACGTTCCCTACCTAGATGGAGGTTTGTTCGCAGAGGATGACCGCGCCATCCAAGCCGCTGTGCCAGATGAAGCCATCAGCCCCATCTTGAACGGCCTCTTTAGGCGGTTCAACTTTACCGTCACGGAAAGCACTCCTCTCGACATCGAAGTCGCTGTCGACCCCGAGATGCTGGGCAGGGTTTTTGAAGAACTCGTGACTGGCCGGCACGAAACCGGCAGCTACTACACCCCAAAGCCCGTCGTCTCTTTCATGTGCCGAGAGGCCTTGAAGGGCTATCTGGAGAGATTGCTTGCCGAGGAATCACGGACCGGGATTGTAGAATTCGTTGAGGGACGGGACCCGCATGGCTTGCGAAACCCCGAAGTGGTATTGGACGCCCTCCGCCGCGTTAGGGTCTGCGACCCTGCTTGTGGCAGCGGAGCGTATCTCTTAGGTATGCTCCATGAACTGCTGGATTTGCGTAGCTGCCTCTTTGCCGCTAAGAACCTCGACCCCATTTCTGCCTACGAGCGCAAGCTGGGGATTATCGAGAACAATCTCTACGGTGTTGACGTTGACCCCTTCGCGGTCAACATCGCTCGGCTCCGGCTCTGGCTGTCGCTTGCAGTAGACTTTGAGGGGGCCCGACCACTGCCCCTACCCAATTTGGATTTCAAGATAGAATCCGGCGACAGTCTCATAGCCCCGAATCTCGAAGGATTGGGACAGCAAGCCTTCCGAGGCGAGTTAATCCAGCAATACAGAGAAGCGAAGGCCGACTTCATGACCGCACACGGTGCTGCGAAGCTGGAGCTCGCCGCACGCATCGCCGCACTCAAGCAAGAAATCCTCACTTGGACTCACGGGGGCCGGCCGGTGAACGGCTTCGACTGGCCCGTCGAGTTCGCCGAGGTCTTCTCCGATGGCGGATTCGACATCGTCCTTGCCAATCCGCCATATGTGCGAGCCGACGCCCAGTTCAGGCACTTGCTTGATGATGAGGCGGTGCGTCAAGCCGCTATTGTCGAGTGGAAGGCCTATCGCAGCGCACTCCTCAACAGTGGTATCTACCAGACACTCTACGAGAAGTGGGACCTGTACATGCCGTTCCTCGAACGGGCTCACGAACTGCTGCGCCCCGGCGGGCGGATGGTCTTTATCATCTCCGACGCCTACAACGCCGCGAAATACGCCCGCAAGTCGCACGAGTTCTTTGTCAAGGAAGCCCGCATTGAGCGCATCGACTTCTGCACCGACATCCCACTCTTTGAGGCGGGCGTCTCCAACACCATAGTCCATTTCGCGAAAGCTACCCCTGACGCCAATCACCAGCCCGTCCGCGTCCGGCGCTGGGGGCAAAGCCCTGACGACTTTGAGCGCAATGCTGAAGTCTTGCGCACCACTCGGCAAGGCGATCTCGGCGCGGCGGTGTTCAGGGCGGACAGAGCAGGAATGACACTAGTCGAAGCCAACATGCCGCTGTCATCTATCTGCTACGTGAGCGTCGGCATGGTTATTCATGCCGACGAGCGAAGGGCCCATCTCGCATTCAGAACCGCTGAACTGATTTCGGAGACAAAGGATTCAAAACATCCCAAACCCTTCGTCGAGGGCAAGAACCTCATCAAATGGATTCCTCGCAGCATCCGTTACCTTGAATACGGTACAGACCGTGCGCCTGCGTTATTCAGGCGTCCGACGTTTCATCAGCTCTACGAAGCCCCTGAGAAACTGATTTCAATGGACTTAGCTGGCGACGAACCGAAGGTGGTCTACGACAATCGCAAGCTTTTCCACAACCACTCCGCGTGGTCGTTTGTCCCCTGGCACTCCATCGCGGGCATCCGGAACCAGTCCATCAAGAAGACGGCGAAGTACCGGGACGAGGTGAACCGGGGGGGAGAGGCACCCGCCACATTCCGTGAGGAGCTCGAAGAACTGTCACGTCGGTTCGATATCAAGTATGTCCTCGCGGTCACGAACTCCTCTTTTGCCAGAGACTGGCTCGTGGCACGCCGCAGAAGCAGGATTCATGTCTATCCTGACGACTGGAAAGGCCTGCCCATTGCTTTGGCGACGCCAGAGCAACAGGCGACGATTGCGTCACTTGTCGACCAGGTTCTCGAACTCTATGCACAACACGGCTACCCTCTGCCGCCCGGCGCTCAGATACGACTGCGCGAGCTGGAGGACGAGATTGACAGGAGAGTAGAAGCGCTATACTCCCTCTAGTACGGCACGAGCCCGCTTGGTGGGACGGAGTCCGCCGGTAGAGACTGTAGGGCAAATCAACAATGCCTGACATCATCGACAACCGGACGCGGCAGTTGGCCGAAGAAATCGCGGCGCGGTTAAGCGCCAGCCAGCGGGCGCACTTCGCCGTCGGCTACTTCTTCCTGTCTGGGTTCGAGGCAATCGCCCCTCATTTGACAGACGTTTCCGAGCTGCGCTTGCTTATCGGCAACACGCTGACTCAAGAGACCATCGAGCAGCTTGTCGAGGCTCGCCGCCGCTTGGACGCGGCCGAGGCCGCCAAGCAAGACCAAGAGTTCGTCAACCGCGACCGCAAGATTCAGGTCCTGACGGACACGGTTGAGAACCTGGCTGACGCGGCGGCCGCCATGGATCAAACGGACGAGGCCGAGTCCCTACTGAATACCCTCGCTGACCTCGTTGAGCGGGGTCGCATCAAGGTCCGGGTGTACACCAAGGGACGCCTACACGCCAAGGCTTACATCTTCGACTACAAGGAGGGGATGCCCGACGTAGGCGTCTGCATCGTGGGCAGCTCGAACCTCACGCTGGCCGGCATCCAGCACAACACCGAGCTCAACGTGATCGTCCACGGGAACGACAACCACGCCTTCCTTGGCACGTGGTTCGGCGAGCTGTGGAAGGACTCGGAGGAGTTTGGCAAGGCACTCTTGCACGTCCTCAATGAATCGTGGGCCCGTAAGGAAGTCACTCCCTACGAGGCATACCTCAAGGCCCTGTACTCGCTGGTCGGAGACCAACTCGACGAAGAAGAACCGCCACCGTTGGTGACCGGCATGCCGGAGCTTGCTGACTTCCAGGTGGACGCGTTGAGCCAGGCCCAGGGCTACCTAAGAGACCATGACGGCGTCATCATCGGCGACGTGGTCGGGCTCGGAAAGACTTACATCGGCACCGCCCTGCTCAAGACCCTGCAGCGGGTGTATCGGCAGCAGGCGCTTGTCATCTGCCCCAAGCGCCTGGAGCGAATGTGGCAGACCTTTAACGAAACCTACGCTCTGGGCGCGACAGTGATGTCGATGTCGCTCTTGAGGGAGGGCGGTGGTGACGGCCATGCTGGCCTCGATCTCAATCGCCGCTTCCCCCAGCACAAGGTCGTGTTGATCGACGAGAGCCATCACTTCCGGCACTCGGACAATCAGCGATACCGCGTGTTGCAGCCGTTCCTGCACAGGCCAGGCATGAAGGCGCTCCTCTTGACTGCCACGCCCCGCAACACCCGTGCGACGGACGTGCTGAACCAGCTACTTCTCTGGATGGAGGACGGCGCGGGGACGATCCCGATTAACCCGCCACTGCTGACCAACTACTTCAAGCAGATTGAAGCCATCGAGGGTCAGGAGCGCGAGACCGGCCGACGAGTGCCCGGGCCCCATCTTCCCGACGTGCTAAGGCACGTAATGGTCAGACGGACTCGGAACCATATCACACGCTACTACCCCAACGCCACCATCGAGGGAGAGCCGGTACACTTCCCTAAACGGGAGCTGAAGACGGTCGACTATCGCATAGACGCGGTATACGGCGACCTTGCACTCTACCGTCGCCTAGTGAACGAGATTGAGTCGATGTCTTACGCCCGCTATGGCCTTTACAACCACGTCCGCCCAGAGCTTCAGAAGCAAGCCAAGTATCAGAACCTGCAGAGGGCCGGCTCGCGTCTTAAAGGGCTAATGAAGGCCATGCTATTGAAACGACTGGAGAGCAGCGTTGCGGCCTTCCGCGCTACCGTGCAAAGGCTGGAACGGTCCCACTCTCGGTTCTTGGAGTTACTCGACGACGGAAAGGTGCCTGCAGGAGAGGCTGTCTCCGACCTCCTAATGATCGTCGATGATGATGAGTTCGCCGAACGGGAAGGCGAGCTCGAAGCGTCAGGCCAGCTGTTTGACGCCGCCGACTTTAAGGACGAGCTGCGCCCGCACATTGAAGCGGACCGCAGGACATTCAAGTTTATGCTACAGGCGGTTGAGGGCATCACGCCCAACAAGGACGCTAAGCTTCAGACGTTGATTCGGCGGCTGCGCACTGAGCCCCAACTTAAGGACAAGGTCATCGTGTTCACTCAGTTCAAGGACACGGCAGACTACCTTCGAGAGGAGTTGCCGAACGCATTCAAGAGGAAGCGGGTTGTGGAGTGGATGACTTCCGACCGTGAAGACCAATTGGGCATCATCGGTCGCTTCGCCCCTAAGTCCAACCCCGATGCCGTGAAGTGGGTGCGCCCCGGCGAACGCCCCATCGACATCCTGGTATCCACGGATGTGCTCAGCGAAGGGTTAAACCTCCAGGACTGCGGCACCATCATCAATTACGATATCCACTGGAATCCCGTCCGGCTTATCCAGCGAGTCGGGCGAATTGACCGTATCGGTTCCAAACACGACACCGTGTGGGCCTTCAACTTCCTGCCGGATGAGGGTCTGGACGAACACCTGAATCTTCGGGAAACCGTTCGTCGCCGCATCCAGGAAATCCATGAGACCATCGGTGAAGACGCCAAGGTCATGGAAGAAACGGAGCGCCTCAACACCGCCGACATGTACTCGATCTATGTCGAGGGTGGTGTCCCCGAGGAGGACGAGGACGACTTGTTCAGCGTGCAGGAGGCGATCGAGATCCTGCGTCGCATTCGCGCCGAGGAGACGGAACTATTCAGTCGAATATCGTCGCTGGCCGACGGAGTACGTGCTTCGCGAACCGTAGCGGAGCGCCGGCGTCCCAAGAGCCAAGCCGAACTCTTCGCGGAGGAACTCGAAGTTCAAGGGGTCGCAGGAACACCACCAGCCGTGACTCAACTGGTGCTCAACGCTGAATTAGCCAAGCAGCCGCCGTCCGCTCAGCTAGCGATAGAAGTTGAGCCCCCATTCGGGGCACTTCAGGTGGAGGGCGTTTACGTCCTGTGTTCCGCAGGAGACGTGAAACAAGCCTACTTCGCCACTCCGGACACCGTCCGCGAGGTAGACATTGCCCTTGCCGTGCGCGCTTTCCGTTGCGGGCGGGACGAGCCATCGCGAGGGAGGCCTTCCTGGTTGAACACAGCCGTTCAACGGGTCCGGGCTGAGTTCGCAACAGCTATTGACCGCCTCCAGACGGGAGGGAGCCCGACGCGACCAGCCGCGCAAAAGTGGGTCCTGAAGCAACTAGGCGACCTGGCTCGCGCCACGGAGGATCTGAACGAGCGGCAACAGCTCGGAGCGTTGCACCGCGCGTTCAGCCGGCCACTGACCCAAACCGTGATACACATGCTGAGAAGCCTGCAACGCCGAGGCGTGTCAGGTCCAGAGTCTATACCAGAGCTGGAAGAGATCGCATCAGCGTATGCGCTCTTCGTCGAAGAGGGTGCTGCTCCAGCCCGACCTGCCGTGGGTGTTGGAGACATTCGTATCGTGTGCTCCCAAGTTCAACTCCCGCCTGGCGATGCGTAGTCTCTAGATTCGGCGCCAGACGAGACGGAGCGTCTGCGTCAACGGCCGGATAATGGAGGTTGCAGACCGCTCGACAACGGTCTGCTCCCTGGGCGAACTCTCTACCGCCGTTGATCCCTCATAACGATAGCGCTGTAGGGCAAGTGGAAACACATCGTCGCTAGACAGCTTCCGCCCTCGCGCGGCGCTTCGGGCTGTCGTTCATGCACATCGGGGACAAAGGCCCAGGGTCAGACTTCGGCCCGCCACGCCATAACACTATCGCTCGTTCCGTGTCATGGCCTCTGAAGTCGGATAACTGGCGGTATCGGACATTCTTCTCTGTCAGGCCCTGCCGCCATTAGGGAGACGATGGTGCAGTTGAGGCCCATCCCGTGCTGCGCTGCCCAAAGTGCTACGCCGTTATCGAGGGAGACAAGCAGGTCGTGGCGGACGGGGGTGACGTCCCCGATAGCGTAGGCGGGACATGCGCCAGCCTTGGTGGGCTAAGTTGTCGGAATCTGCATGTGGCAAACCAGGAACTTCTGGGGGGCGTTGTGTGGCAGAACTGGTCGTGCCACAGGAAGCACGCACAAATTGGCGGCTGGCGTGGCGCGCATTTACGAAGAAGCATCCACCTTCGCGACCAGCGCAGCGCACGGGCAGATATCCTGACGCACGCTGAGGAGCATCGCTACCCGCCGACCGCCCTCGAGGGCGTCTCCGCCTGACTCTCGTCGTTTTGAACCCCCTCACCATTCGCCCGCTGAGCGAACGGCGAGCGAACGTCGACAACAGGGGATCTAAGATACCACTACGTGCCTCAGCAGCCCCGGTTCGCCGACACGTGCCCGCTAGTGCGGAGCCTGAGGCCGATACGAGGGGAGCCAGGCATTTCCTGTAAAAGCTGGCAACAAGGGCGGCTTGGCGCGACGGCCGACGGACAAACTATGCGATGGCGTTAGCCACCAGTAGGACGAGCAGGGTCTCTATGAGGAGCCAGCCTTTCATGCTGACTTGTCTTACCTGCTCCACCGCCTCCTGGCGTACCAGGCGCCTGCGGTGATGGCGAGTAGGGCCGCGGGCCGCCCCTACTTGAACTTGAAGTTCGCGATGTGATCGGTGCCGTCGTCCAGTCTGACGATCAGTTGACGGCAGGTGCCAGCCCAAGCCCTGTCGGTCTTCCAGACGTAGACGTACCGATCCGCGATCGGGTCGTAGGAAAGGCTGCTGGAGCCGGCGGTGACGGTCTCCTCGATGATGTCCAGGGGTACCGACGTGTCGCAGTTGATCTTTTGCCACTTGGGGTAGCCCGTTGCGAAGATGCTGAGGCCCTGATTACCGCTGAGGCTGAACTTCACCGGGATGGCGCTCCCTGCCTTGGCCAGGTTCAGCGTCGGGATGTTGTCCACCGGGCGGAAGAAGCCGCTGAAACTGTAGACGACGCTATAGGCGTGGGTGAGAGAGGCGATGTTCTCGGCATTGTCCTCGGCGGTGACGGTGAAGGTGTTGGGGCCCACAGAAGTCGTGTCGATGGCGGCTCCATCCGACGCGTCGCCCACGCACGATGCCACGCCTGACCCGCCGGGCTCGTCCTCGCACCCGTAGTCGGCCAAGACCACCTGGTTGAGGGTGTAGATGGCGCCCCCGGCAGGGGTCGTCAGGGTGATGGCCGGTGGCGTCGTGTCTAGGTCGGGGCAGCCGTCGGCGTCTTGGAAGCCGTCGAAGTCCTCGGGCTCGTTCGGGCAGGCGTCGTCGGCGTCGGGGAGTCCGTCGTTGTCATCGTCGAGGTCGCAAGCATCGCCGAGGCCGTCGCCGTCGGTATCGTTCTGGTCAGGGTTGGGCGCCAGGGGACAGTTGTCGCAGGCGTCGCCGCGGGTGTCGCCGTCGGAGTTCTCCTGACCAGGGTTGGGCTCCAGCCGGCAGTTGTCGCTGGCGTTGGGAATGGTATCCCCATCAGCGTCCGGCGTCGGCGTGGGAACTGGCCCCGCACCTATCAGCACGCGCAGGTCCAAGAAGCTCACCACGCCGCGGTCCACGGCCCGCACCGCAAGCAGGTTGTCGCCTGCCCGCAGCAGGCTGTCTGGGGCGCCAAACTGGAACTCATCTAGGATCGGGCACCCTTCATGCACAACTAGGCCGCCCGAAATGTTTACACCATTCAGGAACACTTCGACATCATTGTCGATAGCAACCATCACTCTCAGGTTTGTTGCCCCGGCCGGCAGGTTGAAGGCTTTCCTTACCACAAGCTCTGTGTTGACGGGCCAGGCGGTAACCACCGTGGACTCTAGCGGACAGCCGCCGCTGCCAAAGGCTGCATCGCCCACGGAGAAAGCCGAATCGTCGAACGTCTCAGCCCCGTAGTCGCCGGGCACGGTGCCCGGGGGATAGATGTTGAACCGATATCCAGTAGCCTCGTAAGGCACGACCTCGACAGGCCCCTGAGGCGTGGGTGTAGGTGTAGGCGTGGGCGCTGCAGCAAGGGGCTGCCAGTCGGGCAGGTAGTCGAACGCGGGGTTGTTGCTCAGGTTGGTGGGGCTGCTGCCGTCGGCGTCCATGACGTAGATGTCCGCGTTGCCCTCCCGGTCACTGGAGAAGACGATCTTTGTGCCGTCGGGCGACCAGGCGGGACCGCCGTCGCCTACGCCGTCGGCAGTGAAGGTGAGCCGCGTCTTGTTGCTGCCGTCGGCGTTCATCACGAAGATCTCGGGGTTCGTGACGCCCGCCCGGCCCTCAAAGGCGACCTTCGTGCCGTCAGGCGACCAGGTGGGATCCCAGTCAAGTGCGCCCGGGTTGTTGGTCAGGTTTGTCTGGCCGCTCCCGTCCGGATTCATCACGTAGATCTCGAGGTCACCCCCGAAGGTACCTCGTGCAAACGCGATCTTAGAGCCGTCTGGCGACCAGGCGGGGTGGATGTTCCACACGCCGCTGGGCCCGCTGTTGGTGACGTTGGTCTGACCGCTACCGTCAACGTTCATCACAATGATCTCGAATCCCCACGGCTCGACGTTCAGCACTCGTCGGCTGAAGGCGATCTTCGTGCCGTCGGGCGACCAGGCGGGCCAGAGCTCGTATGCCGGGTTGTTGCTCAGGTTGGTCTGCCCGCTGCCGTCGGGGTTCATCGCGTAGATTTCGTAATTGCCGTCGCGGTCGGTGCCGAAGGCGATCTTGGTGCCGTCGGGGGACCACGCGGGCTCGCGCTCGTCCGCCGCGTTGTTGGTCAGGTTGGTCTGGCCGCTGCCGTCGGCGTTCATCACGTAGATCTCGCCGTTGCCGTCGCGGTAGCTATTGAAGGCGATGTTGCCGTTCGCCCCCGGGAAGGCGGACTCGGCGGGGCTTCGGCCGAGCACCAGCCCGGCGGCGAGCACTGCGGCCGTCACCGCCACAATGCAGCCCAGAACAAGCAGTTTCCTCATCGTAACCTCCTACATCGCCCCTACAGGCCGCTTGCGGCTCTGCACCCAGCCAAAGCCCCCCCAAGACCGGCGCAGGATCAACCTTTGCGACTAGAGCACGGCCATCGTAAACCTTAATGACGTTTTGTCAAGTACTTTTGGGCACTCTTTTGCGAAAAATTGTGGCCGGGGATGCCCTGGCCCAGAACGCAGCGGTTGCAGCATCTCTCCCTGCGAGCTAGGGAGGCAGTTCCATCCTACTCGCAGCCGCGAGGGCTGGCAAGGGAGAGGCAGTCAATACGACCCTCAGGTCGCCCTGCGGGTAAGTAATGCTGGACCGCTCTCTCGAAGCATGCGCCCCTGCGTTACTGCTCATGCGCAGGCGGAGTCCCGGAGACGGTCAGCTTGTCGCCATCCCACGTATAGTGGATGGGAACCGCTCTCCCCGTTTCAGAATCCTCGTAGATTAGCTCTATCCTGCCTGGCTCGGTTGCGCCGCTGGATATCGGGGCCGTCGACGGGCGATATGTATCCGTGCCCAAGTACCTAGTGCCAATGAAAAAATGGACTATGAAACAATCGGCAGGGGCGCAGGTTGCGCCGACCGCGACCAGGCGGTGACCGAACCCGTCGTCAGTCGTGACCGACCATGATGGAGTGTGCCCGAGCTGAGCGACGAATTGGCGGTTCTGGTTCACATGTTCTCCGCCAGCTGGCTCGTCGACGGGGACGACGGTCGCGGTGGCACTTCCCGCGGTCCTGGTGCCGACCGCTTCCAGAACTATGTGGCCGCCGCCAATGGTTTCCAACCACAGGCCTTGGGCGCTCCTCGGGACCAGGAAATCCAAGCCAAGATCTGTCGATAGCCCTGGCTGAACATCCTGAAGGGCCAGCTGTATCAGTCCTCCCGCAGCCTCATAGGTCATCTCTTTCCATGTTCTGCCCATCGCGTCGTGTAGCTTGAAGCGGTTCGGCCCCAGCGCGTGAGCCGACGAACCTGTGTTTGTAGCATGAATCTCAACGCGGAGTCCCGTTGCCTCAGCGCTTATTGACTCAGACGACACAGACGTCACGGTAATATCCCAGCCGTCCTTGGTGGCGTGAAAGACCTGCCCAATGCCAGGAAAAGGCGTTGGCGGCGGGTTCGTTTCGGTGCCCGTGCAGGCGGCGCCTACAGGGAGCAGCATAAGCACGAGCAGCCAACACCATGCGTGGACAAGCCATCGCCCCGCGCCTCGGCACTCAATGTAATAGTGACCCATATCTCTCAACCCCCCTACTGACGGCCAAGCGTGCCTCCGCTCGCGCCGACGTGCACGAGCGTGGCACAAGGCGGGTTCGGCTCTTGCTCAGGGATCGCCTTGTCTGCACTGATGTCAGCCGCCTGCAAAGCCACACCTCTCGCCTGTCCGTTCTCACTTTCCCCTGATCCCTGGCACCACAGCAACGACATAGTCACGCTCCCTGAGAATGGGCTGCTGGGATCCGTCGGCGACTTGGAGCAGGCCTGGTGTGGTGAATGTCTCCCACCCCCCCTCCTCGTGCAGGATGCCGTTGTACCAGTTGTAGACGATCAGTTCTTCGTCACGCAGGACAAACATGTCGACGTTTGGCGTCCAGTTAAAGCCAGGTTCAGGAGGGAACTCCGCCAGGGTCGCTATCTCCTGGGTGTCGACATCTATGACCTCGATCCGCGGGGTGGTCGACGAGAAGGATGGTCCCGACGAGAAGGATGGTCCCGACCAGAAGGCGATGCGTCTCCCATCCATCCAGCCACACTGACGGACGTCCCGATAACACTGCTCCCCAGGGTCGGGGCAGTAGCCAGTTATGTCCTCCGCCTCGTGGGGATCGAACGCCCAGTCGGGACCGTGGATCAGGTACAGCCCGCTTGGCCCGTCCCAGACAACCGTGGCGCAAGCCTCGTCGGGCGTTTTCCAGTCGAGTTCGCCCTGGACGTAGGGAATGTCCCACGGCCAGGCAGACGGCTGCACAAACGGTTCGAATGGATCTACGATTAACTGCCCCCACCACTCCCAACCCCCGCGCCCCACCGCTAGGAGCGAACCGTCGGGGCTCCAGTGTGGTTTGTTGTATCCGAAGCAAGAGATTGGATCGGTCTCCTCGCAACCTGGCATGTTGCTCTCGAAAAGCTTGCGCCGTTCTCCGGTCGCGAGGTCGGCCAAGGTGATGTCTCGACCTTCGACAAGGGCAGCGTACCGTCCATCAGGGCTCACCGCCGCTAGCGTCGGCCAGATAGGATTGACGCCCCAATCAGGCCAGCCGGTGAACGAGAGCAGCTTGGTCTCCGCGCCAGTCTCCAAAGCCTTCCTCCAGAGGTCGGAGGTCGTCCCGTCCCCGCTCGTGTAGTACACAGTGGGCTCGTCCTCAGTGGTCAGAAAGCCGGCGAAGGTGACGTTGGCCTTGCCGAACGTAACTTGCTGCTCCCTGCTGCCGTCTGCGTTGGCCACCCAGAGATCGCCGCGGGTGAGCTGCTTCCAATAGTCGGTATCGGGCGTCCAGGGCTCCTCGGGGGGCCGCAGGAAGAAGATCCGCCCGACCTGTGCTGTCCGCGTCTTGCTAGGAGTCGTACCCGAGGCCATCGTGGGACTGGTTGTAGGCGTAGGGCTGGGTGTGGGCGTCGGAGTCGTGCTCGAGTGGGGAGTCGACGGGCTACAAAGGATCACAGTGTCCTCGGCGAGGCTCGGAGTCGGGGTCATCGGCTCCGCGCTGGGAGACGGCGTCGGGCTCACGTCTGGCTCGCCCCCGCTGCCACAGCCCGAAATGCTCAACACGAGAGCCACGAAGGCCGCTACAAGGGCTGCAGAGATCGAGGCGGTTCTCACCATGTTGTCCCTTCGCTTAAGAGACGATCCCGCGAGCATATTGTTGCAGCTCATCTACCGATAGTTCTTCATCTCCATTGGGAGGACTGGGAAGTCCCTGGTAGCGTACGGCGACATGCGCCAGCCTTGGTCGGCCAAGTTGTCGCAATCAACATGTAGCAAACTACGAATTTGGGGGGGGTGACCGAACTGGTCGTGCCACACGAAACACGGACAAATTGGCGGCTGGTATGGCACGCATTCACGGAGAACCATCCACCTTCGCGACTAGCGCAGCGCACGGGCAGATATCCTGACGCACGCTGAGGAGCATCGCTACCCGCCGACCGCCCTCGAGGGCGTCTCCGCCTGACTCTCGTCGTTTTGACCCCCTTCACCATTTGCCCGCTGAGCGAACCGCGAGCGAACACCAGCAACAGGGAAGGATACCACTACGTGCCGCAGCAGCCCCCGTTGGGCGACACGTGCCCGCTAGGGCGGAGCCTGAGGTCCACACGAGGGGAGCCAGGCGTTTCCGGCAAGAGCTGACAACAAGGGCGGCTGGCCCCGCCTCGACGTACGTCTAGGTGGCAGACAAGTTCATCAGGAGTGATCCCCACAGTGACCTGGCGTGCCAGATGTGCCATAATATGCTATGGCTGGACGAGTGAGTCGAAAGCTTTCTTGCCATGGAATCCATCAAAGCATTTTGCGTCGACCACAAGGTCATCTATTATCCAGAGTTGGCGCCATTTCTGCGCGGGGTAGCCGAGGTCCCAACGGCCGCCCAGATGTCAGAGCGGGTTCGCGAACAAGTAGCCAAGATCAAGATCCTGTGCCTTGCCTTTGACCGCGTATTCATTCCGCCTGCACATCTAGTCGCCACCCTCCTGGGCCAGAAGGTGGGAGAGAACCGAGACTTCCTCGAACTTGTGGCGGCAGAGGCGATCATCACCAGCTACTGGCACACGGCAACGGACTATGTCGACTTCCTCGACCAGCTGGAGGAATACCAGGCTGAGATAGGCTGCCCGATATCATATCCCGAATCCGCGAAGGCAACCTTCGCTATTCTGACTAGCTACGCTAGGGATGTATCCGGGCAGACCACCTGGTTTGGGCAGCAGCTGGTCGATGCCCTGCAAGAGAACAAGGTCACCATCTGCAACCTGTATGGTGAGAAGGCCTTCAACCGAGTCCTAGACATCGTGCGAAGGTCGGAATATCGGGACGTCATGCTTTGCTCTCATGAGAGCCTGCTGATGCGCCTACATCAGGACGAATCCCTTCCCGAGGAATTGAAGCGCGACGTTCAACGGCTATCGTGCTTTCTCTATTATGAGGGCGGTACCATCGGAAATGCGTGCTTGCGGTATCCTGTGGCCGAGATCGAACCTGGAAGTCTGGCTACCTTGAAGTTTGCCCACGTGTACGCGGCCTTTTTCGCCCCAGTCTTTGTGCAGGCACTGCTAAATGCGCTCGGAATACCGCGCCAACTAGCGTTTAGGGTGGGCGACCTTCATTCGAGGGATATTGTCGCCCTAAGGGGCAATCCGGCGTCGGCCGCTTTCTGGGACATCTATTATTCAACGCTGGTTCAGATCTCTCAGCTGGTTGATGAGACCCTCGACCACCGAGCTGCCTACGAGCTGGTTTCAGCCATCGATGTGGGACGGGCCCTTGACCTGATGCGGGACAGCCTGGTATCAGGACGATCAAGCGTGACCCGCACTCTGATTTCTGATCTCGCCCTGGTATTCTTGAAGGTCGTGGGCTTGATGACAGGGGCTCCTCTACTTGAGCTAATCGCACGCAGACGGGGGTTGAACGAGTGGCTAGAAGAACTGGTGCTGAGGTTCAGGCACCCCGCATGTCTGGCGTATCGAGATGACCTCCGAGGTAGGCTCAGAGAGGCTTTCCCCCATCTCTTGTAGCCTCCGGTAGCCACGGAGTTCCGCGGGCAGAAGGAATCTGAGGACAGCTGGCTACACTGGCGGTGCCGTCCGCGCCATCCCAGACCGATATCGCCCAGTTGCCCGCCTGGGGGCAGTTGTGCATAGCGTCCTGCTCGGCCTCGGAAGAGCCTGGCCCTATCGCCCAGACCAGGGCCACCAGTCCCAGGGCAAGCATGCCTGCCAGGGACAAGAGAGCAGACTTCCCCATGCGGTTGTGCATCGCGGACCTCCTAACCTAGAGTTGGCGCGCCCATTCTAGTCGGAGGCGCGAGGGTTGGCAAGGGAAGAGCTATCGCCAGCCCTGGGCGATCACGAACCAGACGATGGCGTTGGCCACACTTGCATAGACTGTGGTAGCGTTCATGGGGGCAGGTCAACCGGCGCTGGCGAGGTCACAGGAGTTGGCTTGCTCGCCTTCTGCTTGCGTGGTCGCTCAGGGCCAGGGAGGTATCCTGCCTGATCGTCGGGCTGACGGTGCATCCCGCGACCGCGTGCATAGTAGAGGCGGTTCCCTGCGTCTCTGGTCATCGTGTTCTCCTTCGCTTATTCAGCGCTCCCTGTCGATTGGAATGGCCCCAAACAACCTACAGTTTTCGGGATAACAGTCTTCCTGAATTTGCACATTCCTGCTGTATATCGCTCCTGTATCTGTTCAGTTCGCTGATTATCCCGCTTCAACCTGGACACCTTCCTGCTCGATACAACAAGGGCAGATTGGATTGCGGGCTACCCTTGAGTGAGTTGCCTGATAGACTACAGCCCAGCGGAAGTCATCTTCCTGATCCTGCAGGTCGGCCAGGACGTCAGTCCCTTCCAGCTCCCACACTTGGAGCTCCTGCCCACTGATGCGACCCATCACTCTTGTGGCTAGACCCCACTCAGTCGGCTTGTCTCGCTCTTCCCAGGTGGGCTCGATCCAGGCGGTCACTGTTTCCTTCCAGAGGGCTTCGATAGGGGGTAGCTCTGCTCGCAGGCTGACACAAGCGATGGCCAGCCACATATCAACGGCATCCCAGAGGTGAGGGAACCAGGCTGCTGCCCGTGCTCGCCGAGGCCGATACTGCAGTCGGCGTGCTGCCTGCCGTTTGATGGCGTTTGCATACGGCACCTATCCCCCTCTCACTGCGCCAGCGCCGACCAGTTCCTTAGTCTTCGCGCCGAGCGACCGACCCCTGGGCTGCACAGTGGCTACGATCCGCTTTGCATCCGCCAGGCTGAATGCCCTACCACATCTGCACTCCACGATCCCCTGCTCCAGTTGGGAGTTGAAGCCCCAGCCGCAGGCGCATCGGATCACCTTGATCAAGGCCCGTGCATCTCTAGCGTCACCCTTCGCTCGCGCACGCTGCTCGCTAATCGGCTCCTCGATCCAGGACAGGATGGGAGTGTCTGCTTGCTTGACCTTCCCAGCGCATCGACGGCATCGCCAGTAGCCTTCGGCATCCCTGCTCATACAAGACTTGCAGTAGAGCCGTCGACACGAGGCACAGATGAGGACCACCTGGGCGTCACCTGCCGCTGCACAACGACCGCACCGATCATAGTTGGTGGCCCAGGCGAGGCTTTCTTGTTTTAGGAGTGATTCTTTGTCGGAATTCGCTCCTGGATGTGATCGCTTTCGTGAAGGGGTGCCACTACCATACCCCCCTGAGCGATTGACGACTGTCGGCGCGGATCTGTTCGCTACGATTCGCGTTGTGTGGGGCCTGCTTAACCAGGCGGGGTTATACTCTAGAGCCATAATTCCTCGCTTCCTGCACGCCTTGAGGTGCCGCTCTGCGAAGGACTTGCACACGAGGACACCGACCCCCTTGATCTGCCGATCCACAAGGGCGGCCTGGAGCCCCCGTATTGCCACAAGGGTCGCTACCCCCAGGCTGCACGTCACGAGCCAGTTGCTCTTGTGATCGCTGATGGGGAATGGTTCCTGCCCGCTAGTAGGAGCAAGGAGCGTCAGGGGATGCTTGGCCTTCAGTGCCTGGCGCAGCAGGTCGGGGTTCTCTGCCAGGATGGAGCGCAGCGTCTCTGTCGTCGGCTTGCTGGGGGCAGTGTATTCTTCTCCCCGTGCTGTGGCCTCGCTAGCCTTGCGGCGACAGGTGGGCCTGCGACAGAGGTGAGCATCCCTGCGGGTGGACGTGGCCTGCTGACCACAGACTGTGCAGCGATAATCGAATCGGCGTTTTCTCATTCCCTCTACCGGCTAGACCCAACCTTCGCTAGCCAGATACTTGTCTTGCTTGCTGGGCGGGTCAGCGGGATGGGCATCCTTGGCGTCCTGCATGGGTGCGAGGGTTCTGCCGCCATGCTCGGCCTCCCTCAATGTCAGGCACCGGCCGCAGACCAAGCAGACGAATGGCCCGCCCCAGCCGATCAGGTGGAGGTCCTTCCGGACGTGCCCGTTGGGGCAGACCCCCTCGAGCCGTCTACTCACGGTCCTGATCTCCTACCCAGCTCAAATGCCCAGCGTCTGGATCAAACACCAGACCGCCCAGCTCGCGGGCTTGCCAGATGCACGTTCACAACGCTCACACGATCACATCCGTATCTGAATACTGGTGATCGTTGGTGATCTTCGC
>Ga0315288_10001935_pt1 | contig 26915 bp, 20 predicted proteins | sample YL17G11_20_MG_FD_203454 | JGI IMG/M metagenome (GOLD analysis project Ga0315288, IMG submission 203454) | Sediment microbial communities from Yellowstone Lake, YNP, Wyoming, USA - YL17G11_20 | ecosystem: Environmental > Aquatic > Freshwater > Lake > Sediment | place: USA: Wyoming | collected... | reverse complement strand
CGACCGCGAAAAATGAGACCGGTGAGAATCTTGAGAAGTTTTGTAACTTACTGATCTTACATAATTTAGATCAATTTTTAGCGCGTCTTAAGCTATTTGTGTGGCAATCCGCCCCACTCCCAGTGGGCGTTCGCACACCATCGTTACCAGCGAGCGCTGCTATCGCGGTCGCTGCTTGCCCAAAGATATCGCGGCCATTATCAATGATGCCCGCCGGGTCGGCGGCGCGCCCTTGCTTGAGGCCGTCGACCGTTACAACGACCAGGTTTGCCGCCGTGAAGAAAAAGCTAAGCGAGCCAACGAGATACGGTTTCCGCGTTTGTTTTGCAACCAGGGGGTCGGGAGTTCGAGACTCCCCAGGTCCACCAGATTTCCCCATGCCTGCGGATCCACAGCCGGCTTTCATCGGGAAGAGGAAGCGGCTTTCCGGACGGCCTCATGCCGAGGCCGCTTTGATCGCAGAGCTCCACCCTAACCTACCGCCACGCCGCAAGAAGGTGTCAACGACGTGGACTCTGGCACTCAGAAGGTGAAGCGCGTTTCCAGTTCGATGCGGCGGTTGGCGGTGGAACCGCCGCCGCCGAGGGAGTTAGACCGCCCAAACAGTGGTGAGCTCAGGTTGCCGATGGGTGGCGCCAGATTCACGTTGTTAAAGAGGTTGTGAACATCGAGGGTGATCTCGATGGTGTAGCGCTTGTTTCCGACCGGATGGAACATGCCGGGTGGTGGTCCCCCCGCGCCACTCAGCCCACGCGGGCCCAGGCCCCCTCCCCGAGGACCGCCCCGGCCACCACCTCGAAACCCGCCTCCCGAATCACCCGACGCGCGACTCTCACCCTTGCCGAAACTGAAAATCTTTGTCAGGTGCATGTTCAAGCTGAACCGCCCTGGGCCGTCACCCAGGTTGCGCGGGATGATGGTGGCGCCGGGCAGGGGAGCGGTATCGAAAACCCCGTAGGCCGTCGTCACCACGCTCGGACGTGCGAGATCGGTAGCGAAGGCCGGCCGGTCGTTGAACAGCGAGTCGCCGTTCAGGTCCCTTCCCACCACGAAGTTAAACGGCTGGCCAGAGGAGATTTGCATGAAAGGGCTGATCCGGAAGCCGAGGGGCAAGGCGATCATGCCCCCCATGAAGAACCGCTGGCGAACGTCAAACATGGCGCGGCCGTACTCCGTTGACAAGTTGTAAGGGCTGGCGGGGAAGTTGCCTGCCCCGTCGGTATTGCTGCGCGCCTGGTTGAGCGTGTAAAAGCCGAAGAGCGAATACCTCGAACTGACGCGGGCGTTGAAGTTGGTGATGAGCTGGTTCTGATTGAAGAGCCCGCTTGACTCGTATTGGTAGATGTTCTCCTGAGTGCCGTCCGGCCGGATGCCGCTCCCAGGGTTCTGCGGGTCGTAGGTGCCGGGCAGCGGCGCGTTGATGTTGCGCGAGCGCAAAATGTGGACACCGTGGGAGTTCGTGTAGGTCACTGCGACCGTGATGTTCTTGGGAAGCTGCCGCTCGATTCCCACGGCGCTTTGGATCGTGTAGGGAGCTTGGAGGTTCTGCGCCACGCGGCGAAGGGTCTGTGGCGCGGCGTTGCCCTCCAAATCAGCGATGGATGGAACGCTGGGGTAGAAATCAGGGTTCGGAACCAGGAACTGCTGCTGCGTAATCCCGTTCAGGCGCAGGGCCTGAAGTGTCAGGTCTGAGCCGAAGCGATCATAAAAAACGCCCGCTCCGGCGCGCAGCACGGTTTTGGGTTGGCCCGTCTTGCTTCGACCCAGACCCCAAGCGAAACCCAAGCGCGGCGCGAGGTCGAGGTGGTCGGTGATCTGATTTTGTGTCTCGTAGCGAAGGCCCGCGCTCAGGCTGAAATTCGGCCGCACGCGCCAGTCGTCCTGCAGGAAAAGGCCCACGTCAAACTGGTTGAGAGTTGCAAGTGGGTTTCCGGCGATGAGAGAGAACTGGCTCGCGCCGCCACCCAGGGCACGAATCTCCTCGGACGGCAGGTCGTTGGCGACTCCCTGGAGCGTCACGCGATAGGCTTCAAGCGACGTAAAGGTAAAGATGCCGTTGTAATTCTGCTGGGAGCTGTCCCACAGACTTAGGTCGCGCACTCGCCCCCCGAACTTGACGAAGTGCTTGCCAATCGTCACTGAGGTCATGTTATGGACCTCGTAGTGATCGTGGTTGGTTGTGCTCAGCCCCATGCTGTTGCCACCGCCGGTGAAGGCGGCCAGCACCGAGATCGTGGGCTGTGAGTTGTCGCTAGTCTGATTGGTGCGCTGGCGCATATGTTGGAAGCGCGTCTCGTTGACCGCCCGCACACCCAGGACCGCCGTTTCCGTAACCTGGATGGTTTGCTCCGTGTTGCGCGTGTCGAAGGCCTGCGAGGGCAGGGAGAACTGCCCGATGCCATTGTTGTCGGACGCCCGTTGCGCGTAACTGTAGCGCGCCATCAAGGTGTTCTTCGGTGTCAATTGATAATCCACGCGCGGGCTGACCGAGGTGCGCCAGGTGGGATTCAAGACCGCCTGGCTGAACGGCGTCACGTTGAAGTCGGGATCGAGCGTAACCGCGTTGACTACGGAGACTTCGCCCACGTCGCGGCGTTCTACGTCCAAGAAAAAGGAGGACTTCTTGTTGAGCGGGCCGCCCACGTTGCCGCCAAACTGCCGCGACTGGTACGGCGGCTTGGTGGACGCAAATGGGTTGCGTGAATTGAATATCGAATCACCGAATTCAAGGAAACCCTGGCCGTGAAACTTGTCGGTTCCCGGCTTGGTGAAGATTTCAATGCGACCGAAACCAAGCCGGTCGTATTCCGCAGCGAAGGGGCTCTGGTTGACGCGGATTTCGCGTATCGACTCCTTGGGCGGCAGGCGGCCTTCGGTGAAGCCATCGATGTAGATCTGGCCTCCGTTCGGCCCCGCCGCGGGCCCCGCCAGCGCCTGCAGTTCGTCCTGCAGGTCGTCGGGGTTGTCGGAGAGGGCCTTGAGATCGTCCCCCTTTATGACCAGCGCGCCGACGGTGCTTGTGGGACTGACGCTGACTTCCGAACCTTCACCCTTGACTGTGACCCTTTGCGTTTCCAGAAACACCACCAGTTGCGCGTCCACAACCTGCGGCTGGCCGCGAGTAATCACGATGGTCGACTTCTCGAATTCCGCAAAACCCTTCACCTGAATCCGCACTGTGTAGGTGCCGGGCACGAGATTGCGAAATTCGTACCGGCCCTCTTCGTTCGTTTGCCCTTCATACTTTGCCCCGTCGGCACCGATGACGGTCACCGTGACAGCCGGCACGACAGCTCCGGAGGGGTCCTTCACTTGACCGTGCAGGCTGACGTCGCCCGACTGTGCATAGAGCATGGAAGAGACAAACAAGGACGCCAGAATCGCACCGAGCGCAATTCTCAGGTGCCTTACTAAATCAATCATCTTGAAACCCTCCAAACATTCTTCGTAGAAATCCACCTTCCTAAGGTCCACCTTCACCACCCCCGCCCATGTTCCATTGCCCCAAGACCATTTGTTCGCTCCCCTTGGGTTGCGCTGCCAGGATGGGCTCCACGCCAGCGAGAACGATGATGGCGGTCACATCAGAAGACTTGGCTCCCTCCGTGCTGAGCACCATCAAGGCATCACCGGCCTTGAGATCGCCGAGCGCCAGGAGGGGCGCACGGTCCAGCATCTCCTGAAAGTCCGGGGGGCTGCCGTTGCGCCAGCCTCCCGCCCCGCCGCCCTGCGGCCCGCTGGGCGCGGTATTGGAAGCTCCTCCCGCGCCACGCCAGGATCCCGGGCCGCCACCTGGCGCGGCGCCGGAACTGAAACCGGCGAGCATCTGCGCAAGGAAGGGTTGCAGGCGATGCAGTTTCGAGTCTGGATTCGTCCGCACGACAACCGGTTTGCCCGACGCCAAGTCTTTGACGGTCACGGTTCCTTTCTGCGCGTCAGACGAGATTACGGTTGCCCCGATATTGCGAAAAGTTCCGGAGACCAGCTTCTCGGCGGCGAAGCGATTGCCGTCTTCGCTCTTCGTTCCTAAGGCGCGAACTTGGTCACCAGCTTTGATCTCCTCAAAAGTGCCCGGTTTTGCGTCACTGAATTTGACCGAGTCCGGAGCGTAGCGGAGCAGGACTGCGTTCGCGGCCAGCGTAACGGTCACGGGATGAGTGGGGTTTGCAGGGTCTGGAGGCCGGGTCGGAACTGTAATTGTGATTTCTTTCGCCGCGGGGTCGAGCGACTTCACGCGGCCGCCGATCCCGCGTCGCCGCCATTCGGCCCGCTCGGCCTCACGCGCCTTCTCAAGTTCCGTTTTGGCCATCACGATGACGGAGGTGGCGGCGACGGATTTCTGGTCGTCGGAGACGCGTCCCCGAACCAACACACGGTCGCCCAGGCTGATCTCGCCGACCGTGATGGGGCTGGCGGTCTTCAGATCCTTTGCCCCCGGTGGAACGCGCACGACGGAGATACCGTCCGGGAGGGGAACCTCGAGTACGGGGCCGGCGTCCGTCTGGAGGGTGAGGCTGCCCGTCTTCAGTTGTGTGACGACGCCGATGGGCCGGACCGGCTGGGCGGAAGGAGCACCAGACTGTGGCGCCGGAGCCGTCCCCGGGCTCTGTGCCAGGACGACTCCAGTCCAGACCGCCATCAAACATGGAATCCACTTCCTCATGCTGCCTTTCCTCTCAGGCTGGTCGCTTCGTTCCTCGTGGGCTTGGTGACAAAACCCGGCTTTAGCAAGGGAACTCGCGGAATCAATTTCACCTCCAACGAGTCCCGCGGCTACCAGTCACTTCTCGGCGCTTCCGCTGGCGTGCTTGGCACTCCACTCGCCGTCAAAGCGCTCGCTATGAGAAGTCCCCTTAATGGAATCCCCGTCAACTGTGCCCGTGTATTCTATTGTAAACGAGCCATTGGGAGTTTCGCGCTTAATAGTGAAGTTGATCTTGCTGCCCGCGACGGAGCCCTCGAGCGGGGCCTCCCCGCGCTCACCTTTTACGGTTCCCTTGATGGAGCTGCCGTCCTGCTGAATCGTCAAGGTCTGGGTGCGGGTTCCGCGCCGGCCCTGAACCGTCATTTCCCACGTGCCAGCAACCTTTGCGGGTTCGTCGGCAGCGATTGCCGTGCCGCCCCAGATCAGCAATATCCCACAGCCCAACGCCAATGCCAATAAACTGCTCCTTCTATTCATGGGAAACTTCTCCTTTTCATTTGGGTGCCGCCTGCTGCGATCCGAGGAAGATCCTCCTCCAGTAGTGTTTCTACACCGGAATCGAGGCGCCTCCGCAGGCGCGAATCGACGTTCGCCTCCCAACAGCTGCTACCTTATTCATTCCAATAGACGCTTCTGAAGAGGAAAGGGTTACCCTGATTGGCTGAATTAGAAGGTGGGGCAGAACGAGGCACCTCTCTCAGGCAGTCAGGACCTTCTCGACGATTTCAACCCCGGTCTTGCGCAGAAATTCCTCGGGGGATTCGCCGCCGATCAGCACGAAGATGTAGTCGTTAGAGAGATCGGTCATGGCTCCGCTGCAATTGAGCGTGACCGAATCCGGGCGGATTTCGACGATCTGGGAGTTGCGGAGGATGCGAAGCTTCCCTTCCCTCGCGGCTGCCTCCAAGTACCGCTGGTTGCGTTCGCGAGCGCGTTCAAAAGTCTCACCGCGATAACTCAGCGTCACGGTGTTCGTGCCGGAACGGGTGAGGGCGAGCGCCGCCTCAATCGCCGAATCGCCTCCGCCCACGACCAGTAGGTTCTTGTGCTGATAGGTTTCGGCTTCGATCAGCCGGTAGGCAACCTTGGCCAAGTCCTCCCCCGGCACCCCGAGACGACGCGGCGTTCCGCGCTTGCCCATGGAAAGCAGGACATGGCGGGCTCGGTACGAGCCCCGGACAGTGGCGATTTCGAACGCGTCGCCGTTCCTCACGATGCGGTCGACGCGCTCATTGGTCCGCACGCGAACGCCCGTGTTGCTTAGAATGGTCTCCCAAATGGACAGTAACGCCTCCTTGGTTCCGTCGGCTATGTAAAGAGATCCATACAGAGGGAGTTCGACAGGCTCTGCCATCAGGAACTTCTGGCGCGGATACTGCCGGATCGTGGCGGCAATCTCGCCCTGCTCGAAGGTGACGTAACGCAGCCCGTATTGATGGGCGGTCAGGGTGGCGCTTAGTCCCGCCGGCCCGGCGCCGACAATCGCGACATCGAAAACCTCGGAGGCGACTCCGGGCGAGCCACCGGCTCGCTTGCCTTCCAGGCGCGCGCGTAAGTGATCGATCGCGAGCTTGCCTTCGTTGATGGCCGTCTTGATCAGCCCCATCCCTCCCAGTTCCCCCGCAATGAAAACTCCCGGCAGGTTAGTCTCGAAGTTTTCCTTGACGTTGGGAACCCGGACGGTTTGAAGGATTCCGCCGAAAGTGAGGGTAATGGCGCCGGTCGGACAGACTTCCACGCACTTCGCGTGTCCGACGCAACGCTCAGCATGGCTAAGGATGGCCTTGCCGTTCAGAAGTTCCAGCGTCCCAGTCTCGGGGCACTCGTGGACGCAGCTTCCGCAACCCACGCACAGGGATGCATTGATCGCCGGCTTGGGCTTGCCATTCGCCGCGGAACCGTTGCCGCCGGTCTGCAAGGAGGCACTGTGCACACTCCACATGGCCAGCGCCGCCCCACAGTGCGGGCAGAACGCTGTGCCGCGAGCGATGGTCTTGGCGCACCGCGGACATGGCCGCGTGCCCCCGGGTTCGCCCCCCACGCCGGCCGCCTGGCCAGGGGTCGGATTGGACCGCTGCGTAGTGGTAAGCTTCTTGAGGTAGCCCCTCACGAAGAATAAGGTGATCCCCGCAGCGATGATGGCAGCAAGCAGCGTGTCCATCGGCCCTCTACCCTAACGCACTCCGAAAAGCATGACGACGAGTATATGAATTGCGGCCAGCACGGCAAATGAATAGCTGAAGGGTTTGTGAACCACATGCCAGAGGTGGAAAACCTGCTGCGACTTGGAAAGGAAGAGAATCCGCTTGGAAAGCGCCGCCTGTCCGCGCGCCGTGTCAATCACCCGTTCCAACTCCTTGTTCTTCGCTGGAAACAGACCACCCAGCGTGGCCAAGGCTCCCCAGAAACTGAGGGCGCGCAAGCGCAATCGGGCAATGGTGATCGTGCGCTGGACATCGAGGGCAACCATCACGAAAAGAGCCAGCAGCTTGGGCTCCGATTGCACCTCCGCCGCGCTGGGAAGTCGAAAGAGAGGAGTAAGAAGAGCAGCAGGAATCCACTGCTGCGCTGCCAGTTGCTCGGTGAGCTGGGCACGCAGGGCCTCGAGTTCCTTCAAGGACAACTCCGCCGCGTTGAGGCTGCGCGGAATCTGCGCGTAGAGATACCGGCCGATGACTCCGCTGGCCGCCACCGCACTCATAATCCAGAACGCCATCCCCGCCAGGCCCCGGAATTTGAACGCTGCGTGGTAGGCGATGACAAAGGGCGCGGTGATGCCCAACACAATATGAAAATCCAGCCAATGCTTCGTGTTGCCAATGCGCCTCAGCCATTCCCAGCGCTTCCGCAAAGGATAGAAAAAGATGCCAAGAAAGAGCGTGACCCCAAGGACACCCAGCCAGAGGCCCACCGAACCGTTGGGTTTCAGGATGAGATGCTTGGGCGAAAATGGGCGCTGGGTCGAACCCAGAGAGTAATAGTCGAAGCCGTACAGAGTCAGGCCGAGGATCAACGCAACGGCGAGCGCATAACAGACGGCCACACGAAGGCGATGATGCTTTTCAACATCGAACTTGGGCGCGTCGAAGATGGAAATCGTGGCGGAGGTGTTCATGGGTTTCCGGCGATCGTGCTCTGCACACTCGTTGAGAACCGCTGGTAGGCCGTAAAGCGGTGCAGGTTGCGCCAGTGCTGGCGCGGCGTCTCGACGTCAATCGTAGCCGAGACCGGCAGCCAGTATGCTTCCTTGGCGCCGAAGAAACGAATCGGAGCGTACTGGACTTCGCTGCGCAACGCGCGGAGTCCAACGTCCTCCATGCTGGATTCAAGCTCCGCGCTCATTTTCACAATCTCTCCCGAATCCCTGTCAACCCAGGCGAGGCCCGCAAGGTCGAGAGGATACTCTCGCCCGCGCAGGAGCAGCACGGCCGTCGAGCGCATCCCCGGGACATGGCGAAAGCCCACTCTGGCATAGCGTTTGCCATCCAGGAACTCGTCTTCGAGTGAGGTGAATTGAAAACTTGCCTGGTAGGACGGATGGAAAACGAGGAGGAGTGTTGAGAAACCATTCGTGACCAGCAGTGGGAGATTCTGCTTGTGCCGCGGCGATCGTTCGGCCAGCCGTGACTCCGCCAGCGTCAGCTCGCCCCCGGAAGCCTGCAGCAACACCAGGTAGTCGAAGGTGGAGTCCTCCTTGTACTCCGGTTTTCCGCCCTTCCCCAACTTGGCCTGCGAGACCTGTTCGGTGCACTTGACCTGGGATAGCTGGTCGAGAAACTTCGACACCACGCTGCCCGTCCGGTCGAGGAGCTGGTCAAGAGATTGTGACGTGGGCTCAGCGCTGCGCGCCGCGTCGCCGAAAAGCATCCCCGAGAACACCAACGCCACGCCCACGCGGCGGGCGAGTACGAGGGCGGAGCGTCGAATTTGTTTCTTCATGGAACCACCGTCCTGGAGCGCTGCTTGCTGAGAGAATCAAAGCGGTAGCCCATCCCCATGAACCACTGATTGTAGTCCTGAATGGTTCCGCGCTGCCGGTTGAAACCGCAATCAACAAAGAAGTGCGCGCCCGGAGACCAGTCGAGGGTCGTGCCCAGGTTCCGGTAGCGTGTGTCCCGTGTGAGGGGCGAAGTCAGGCTCTGCATTCCTGCCGACACCTCCCACCGCAGGCTGTCGCGGAAGTTGCGGGAGAGAGACAGCAGGGCATAGTCACCGCGCCCAAACGAACTGTCGAATTTCGAGATGCGCACGTCGCCTCGAATTCCCGTGCGCCAGATCCGGCCGACCGTCAATCCGTACATCTGGTTCCACGAGCTGCGGGCATCGCCGGTTTTCGTATTGCGCCCAAGAGCGTTGTACACGGCGATGTGGCGGGGAAGTTCCAGCCGCATGCCCGCGCTCAAGCCCTGGAAAAGCAGCTTGTCCACCAGACCCGTGCTGACCAGGCGAGGATCGAACGTAGGGAAGTCCCGGAAGTAGTTGTGATTTATGTCCAGGGAAAGTCGCGGTGTGGGCTGAATCCTCACCGTCAGGAAACTGCGGCTGAGGCCCGCCGTGTTGGTCCTTACTCCCTGGGCGTCACGGATTCGTGGGTTATCGGCCTGCAGCGAGTGGTAGAGGGAAAGATAGGTTTTGTAGAAGATGCCATTCTCCGTGAAAAAGAACTGCCGGTCAGCCTGCCAGCCGAGGGTGCTGACGCCCACGCCAAACGTGCTCGTATAGCGGGTTGACTCATAACTCCCACTCTCGAAATTGATGAACGTGCCGGCAATACGACGATTCGGGTTGTAATTCCACGAGCTGGGGTCAGGGGTCGTTCCGGCAAAGATGCCTGTCGTCGCGACCTTGCTCAGGCGACGGCCGAAATACCCACCGTCGATGGTCTCGAGGCTGCTGGCCCAGGGAAGATAGAGGCGGCCAAATCCCGCCACCCAGTGCGAATTCGGATTCGCGTAGGTCATACCCAGATGGTACGTACGATTGATCAAGTCGTTGAGCGTCTCCTGCCCCGTTCCGGTCGTCCGGGAATTCATTCGCCCGCGCCAGTAACCGCTGAGATTCCAATACGATCCGCCAATGCGCGTGACGTCGGCCCTCAGCACCAGGCCGACTTGCGAACTCTGCGCCGGAGTCAAGCCTCCGCTCTGCAACCCTCCGTACTCGAACCCGATCCGCCCACGCGCGCGGTTGATCTCGGGGAGGGGAGGGCGCGGCACCGACTCGCGAGCCTCTTCATCGAGCGGATCCCCTTCGGTGAAGGTAATCACCTGAGGATACTTTCGGACACCGCTGAGGGCGCTCTGCTGTGCGAGCACCTCGGCGTCCTCGGCCTCCAGGTAGGCGATGTCGCCGCGCTGGAACTCTTCCGTTTGAGAAACCAGTTCGCACACGGCGGAAACCTGGGCAACCGAAATGACACGGACTTGGCCGATAACCGCCGGGGCCTTCTGCGGCCGGCTCCCTTCGCCGGTGCCGGTCGCCACGCGCTTTACGGTGAGCTTGGTCCCTTCCCTTAAGCCGGCGTTCCGGCCAGCGTCCAGGTACACCACACCGTCCGCCACGTACTTCACGTGGAATTCGGTCCGGCTTCCGATTTCAACCGCCTGCCCCCTGAGCACGCACAGGCTCAGACCGAGCAAGGCAAACAGTATTGACCTTGGCCCCAACTTGCTAATCCGTTTGCCCCGTGGGGTGGCAGGAATAGCAGTTGGCGCTGTTATAGACATAGCCCTGTACTTCCCGGTGTTTGTCGTCCATCGTGGTCTTCTCGTGCGCGTGACACGTCACGCAGGAGAAGACGGCAAAGTTCGATGGATTCACATGACAATCATTGCAGGTGGTCCATTTACCCTGATGCGCCCCGGAGTAAATCGGAAACGCGGTATGCTCAAACGTGGCGCCCAGCCAGGAGGAAGTCGTGTGGCACTGAGCGCAATTTGTCGGAAAACCCGCGGCGATATGGTTGGGATTGGTCACCGAGAGAAAATCGCTTTTGTGGCAGGAATAGCAGTCCGTGGGAGTTCCTGCGTAACGGCCTCCGATGTGGCAACTGGCACAGGGCGTGGTCACGTGCGCACCTGTGAGCGGGAATCCCGTGCGACTGTGGTCAAAACTTGCCGGGGTCCACGCCGTCGTCGTGTGGCAGACCTCACACTGCTGTGGGAATCCGGCGGCTTTATGGTCCGGGTTGGTTGTGGTGTTGTAGGTATTCAGATGACACGAGACGCAGGCCTTGTCCAGACCCGTGTATTTCCCGCCCACGTGGCAAGTCGCGCAGGTAAGCTGGAGATGCGCTCCGGTCAGGGGGAACCCGGTTAATGCGTGGTCGAACTTGGCTCCTTGCCATTGGCTCGTACTGTGACAGATCGAACAATCGGTGGGAAAACCTGCCGCCGCGTGATTGGGGTTGGTGGTCTTTTGATAGTCAGCGAGGTGGCACGCGGCACAATCCCGGGGCGTGCCGGCGTACCGCCCATTCACGTGGCACTGCGCGCACGGAACGGTGGCGTGCGCGCCGGTCAACTGGAACTTGGTGAAGGTGGTGTGGTCGAATTTTGCCCCGGCCCAGCTTGCCATCGTATGGCACAGCACACAATCCTGCGGGAAGCCAGCACTCACGTGGTCAGGATTCTTCGCCGAAGTGAAATCCTTCAAATGGCAACTGACACAGTTGGTGCTGGCCCCCTGGAATTTTCCGCCAATGTGACACACGATGCAGTCCAGCTTCGCATGCATGCCTGTAAGCGCGAAACCCGTGAATCGTCCGTGATCGAAGGCCGCCCCGAGCCAGGTGTCCATGGTGTGGCACTGCTGGCAAGTAGTCGGCAGTCCCGCCGCGCGGTGATTCAGCACCATTGTCTGCAGGAAGGCCTGAGCGTGGCAGGCAACGCATTCCGTCGAGAGTCCCTGGAACTGGCTGGTGGCCACGCCTTTGTGGCAGGCATCACAGGTGACCGCGGCATGCGCGCCCACCAGGGGGAAGCGGTTCTGATGCTCGCGCACGGCCTGCAGGGAAACTCGCCAGCCCTTCACCGTGTGGCATTGCTCGCATTGTGCACCGAACTGGCGGCGATGAATGTCCGCATGGCAATCCGCGCACTTGGTTCCGACGTTGGTGAACACGAGGCTGACATGGCATTGCGTGCAGGAAACCCCCCGATGAAGTCCCCGCAAAGGGTAATGCGTCTTGTTATGATCGAACTCGACAATATTGCGGAGGGGTTTCCAAGCCGTGAATGTGTGGCAGTTCTCGCAGGAGGTCGTCAGATTTCCGTGCGGGCTGCGCGTGGAACGGCGCTGATTAGCTTGCTCGCCGGACACAAGTCCAGCCGGCAACAACAATAGGCCGACCAAGAGTTCCGCGGCGAACTGCATGCCCGTGGCTTCCTGAAGATCCTCGATTAGACCCAGCAGACGCGTGCGAGCAATTTACTATCCCATCCAAACAATTCGAAACGACTTTCGTCACACACCTTCACTTGCGCTAAATCCTAAGACTTTTGATGCAAGCTCAGACCTCGCGCGATTCTCGGTCACGCAGAATTTTCTGATCTATGTCAAAGATTCTGGTGCTGCCAGCGGTAAATACTACCGAAGGATCAGAACTTTCTACGCGGCGACCACTGTTCAAGATTACAGCCCCGCTGGGCGAAGATGAACCCGCACGAGCAAGCCGCACACGGCGCTAGGCCGGCCCGTGGCATACGGCGCACTCGTGTGGAGTGGGCTTGTAGAAGAGCACTGTCCCTTCCTCGACCAGACGTGCTGTTTTGTGGCAGGCATCGCAACGGACGTTCAGATGCCCGCCTCGCAGTGGGAAATCCGTGCGCGTCTCGTGGTCGAACAGGGAGGGTTTCCATTTGTTGGTGTTGTGGCACTCCGCGCATCCGGGGCTCCGGCCGTCTCTGGCAAACTGGTTGGCGTGAGGATCTTCGTGACAGCCCTCGCAGCGGGTGGACGCCGACGTGAAAACCACATTCTTCATTGTCAGTTCCAAGTTCGGCGGCTTGTGACAGCTCGCGCAGGGAACGGCGCGATGCGCTCCCACGAGCGGGAACACCGAGATGGCATGATCGAATCGGACGATGTCCGTCCAGGCTTTGGTGGAATGACAGGCTTCGCAGCCGGCCGCTTTGCCATCCGGTCCCGGCTTTTTCATCCGCTCAGAGAACTGGCCGTTGTGCGGGTCGACGTGGCAGCCGACACAGCTAATGTCGTCGAAGCGGTACGGAACCGACAGTGAAGTGTCCGGAGGCTTCCTGGCTTGATGGCAGTCGAAGCAGGCCACGGCCACATGCCCCCCGGAAAGGGGAAATCGCGTCGTGCTGTGCCGGCTGAGAGGGAAGGTCGATGGAGTGAACCCCTTGACCGTATGGCAACTCTCGCAGCGATTGTTGTATCGCGGGCTGGCGAATTGGCCTTTGTGGATGTCCGCGTGGCAGTCCAAACACTGGGTGTGTTTGATCCGGTAATTGGTGCGCGGCCCGGCGGGGACATGACACTTCGCGCATGGGACGGCCGCGTGCCTTCCTTCCAGGGGATAGGTGGTGGTGGCGTGCTCGGCCACGCCAAATTTCACGGCTTTGAATCCCTCCACTGTGTGGCACGCCTCGCAAGCGCCGCCGTCCTGGCGTGCGTGGAATTGCCCGCGGTGGGGATCCGGAGCGTGGCAGTCGGCGCATTTCCCGTGAGCCAGAGGCACATTAAACGCCTCGCCATGGTGGCAGGCGCTGCACCGCATGTTCGCGTGCTTGCCCAGCAACGGATAGTCGGTTCGGGAGTGATCGAAGATAGCGCTCATCCCGCTCCATGAAACCTTTTTCCACGCCACAGTGTTATGGCAGGACTCGCAGTTGGCTTTGAAGCTGCCACGATGCGGGTCCGTGTGACACGACGAGCACTTCTCGAAGGGCAGTCCGACATACCTGGCAGCCTTTTGCTCGGCGCTCAGCGGCTTGTGACACTTCTCGCAGGCTACCCGGACGTGAATTCCAATAAGAGGAAATTTGGTTTTCGTGTGGTCGAATCCGGTCGCCCGCTTCCACTCGATCAGCGTGTGACATCGCAGACAGTCTTTTCCCAACTGGCCGCGGTGCTGGTCAGTATGACAGGAGAGGCATTCACGCGACAAGCCAAGGAAGGTGCGGTTCAGATCTTTCTTCTTGATGGAGGCCCGTTCGGGCTCGGGAATATTGCGGGCTTTGTGGCACTGCTCACACGAAAGGTCCGCGTGCTTGCCCTCGAGCCCATATCCCGTCTTGCGATGGTCAAAGGCCTTCTGCGACGGTTCCCAATGGATCAGGAGAAAATTCTCACCGTTGTGCTCGGAATGGCAGGTAACACAGTCCTTGTCCGTGCTCGTAGGGCTGACGACCGCGGCATGATATCCGCGCCGCAAGGAGAGCCTGTGGGCGATGTCCGTGTGACACTCCGAGCAGCGGAAGATCCCCGAGCCAGCCGCGAGTTTGTGACAAGACGTGCACTGGAGAGGGCCGCTCAACGACTGGTGCGCCCGGGAAAGCGGGCCGGGGGAGATCTGCGCCGTGACGCTCTTGGTACATAAAAGGATAATCAGCGTCAAGGTAACAGGAGCGACGATCAGAGGGGGCCGATTCGCGGGTTCCATGAGTCAAGTTACTTACGGTCACAAATGGTGCCGATATCTCTCATACCGATGGCCATGAAGGTCTCTGCTGCGCGCCATCGCAGAGCAATCAAATAGCCAAACCATGGGCTTGAAATCGGCACGCCATCGTGGGTCGGGGCGAGGTTTTTGGAAGGATTCCACCGCGTTGCTTGCACTATCTCGAACGTTTCAATATTCTTACGAGTGCATCTTATGGCCGATCCCTGCCGCAAATGCGGTGCCGAGAAGACCGAAACTGTTGGTCACGGTCTTATGTACTCGATAGCGAAGTTATTTGGCTATCGATTACGCATCTGTTCCCGTTGCCATCGCTATCGCCTCCTGCCGCGGATTGCCAAGCGCCCTGCGGCCTCGGAGTCAGGATCCACGCCCACCCTACCCGGCGCCTGTCCGAGCTGCGGCCAAAAGGATTTTCGCAGGTCACGGCGGTATCTCTGGGAACGCCTTCTGTTGAAGGGTCCGATGGTGCGCTGCCGGGCGTGCCGCACACGATTTCCCAAACCCCGTCTCGGGGTTTAGATCTCGTGGCGAGCTGAGCCTCTCCACCTTTATCTTCCTTTCAGGCAAGTCGTTACAAAAGGTGACAAATCAACGATAATGGCGCCGATGACGACCCCCAGCGCTATCCGGCGAATCGCACTGGCCTCCGGCATCATCATGGCGAGCGTGCTTTTGAGCCGGGTGCTGGGCTTTCTCCGCGACTGGATGGTGGCCCACCAGATTGGATCGAACGCCGTCACCGATGCCTACTACGCGGCCTTCACCCTTCCGGATTTCCTGAACTACCTGGTCGCCGGCGGCTCGTTGAGCCTCACGTTTATTCCCGTCTTCGCGCAGTACGCGGCTGAAAAACGCGAGGAAGAAGGCTGGCGCGTTTTCTCCACCGTAATTACCGTGATGGGCCTCCTGTTGGTTGCCCTGGTTGTGCTGGGAGAGCTTCTCGCACCCCGTTTGGTCACGCTCATTGCTCCGGGATTCAAGCCCGACCAGAAGGCCCAGGTGGTCTTTCTAACGCGGCTGATGCTGCCTGCGCAACTTTGCTTCTACCTGGGCAGCATATTGAGCGCTGTCCAGTACGCCAAAGGCCAGTTCGTCATCCCTTCGCTGGCACCGGTGATTTACAACCTCGGCATCATTCTGGGCGGCGTCTTACTTTCGTCGCGGTACGGCATCACCGGCTTTGCAGTGGGCGTGTTGGCCGGCGCGATGGCAGGGAACTTCCTCCTACAAATCTACGGCGCGCGTCGGGCCGGAGCACGTTTCGCTCCCAATTTCGCGCTGGGCCATCCCGGCTTTCGGCTCTTCATCAAGCTGACCATCCCCATCATGCTAGCACTCTCGCTGGTCTTCACCGACGACTGGATCATCCGCTGGTTCGGCTCCTACCTGGAGTCCGCCTCGATTACCTGGTTGAGTTACGCCAAGACGCTCATGCGCGTCCCGCTGGGAGTGGTCGGACAGGCCGTGGGCGTGGCTTCGTTTCCCTTCCTGGCGCAGCTTTATTCCGAAAAGAAATTCGAGGAATTAAACCGGACGCTGAATTCCACCTTGAAGGGCGTAATCATGCTCCTAGTGCCGATTTCGGCGCTTACCATCGCCCAAAGCCGCCCACTCGTCTACTTCGTTTTCTCCCACACGCGTTTACGCGGGCCCGACCTGGAGGCGACGGCGGCGACGCTTGTCTGCTTTTCCCTCGGCATGTCCGCCTGGGGTGCGCAGAACATCCTGGCGCGCGGCTTCTATGCCACTCGCGACACGATAACCCCGGCGATCGTTGGAACCTTGCTTACCTTCCTGAATCTGCCTGTTTACTGGCTGCTGTTCCGCGACAGCCAGCACCTGGGATTGGCGATGGCGAGTTCTTGCGGCGTCCTGGCTTACACCGCAGCGCTTTTCGTCCTTTTGAATCGCCGGACTCAGAATCCGGAGTCCATCAACCTCGTCGTCTTCTTCCTGAAAGTTTGCGTCGCTTCGGGCTTGGCCGCCGTGGCCTCGTACGGAATCGTCACTTGGCTCAAACCACTCCTCGGATGGCAGACCACCGGAAGCGCCTGCCTGGTGCTTTTGATAGCGAGCGCCGTCGGATTCCTGCTGACGGGTATCTTTTCAAAACTCCTCCGCATCCGTGAACTCGATTCTTACCTTGCCAAGCTGGGACTATAGGGATGCCCTAACGACCCCTCTCCCACGAAGGGATCGCCCAGCGGGCCGCCTCTACTTCCCCACGCAAAACGTGGAGAAGATGATGTCGAGCAGGTCGTCGACGTAAGTGGCGCCTGTGACCGAGTCAAGTGGCCGGAGGGCTTCGTAGAGGTCGAGAAGGACCATCTCGTGCGGGACGTGTTGCTCTGTGGAATGGCGGGCGCGGGCGAGCGCGGCGAGCGAATCCTTGATGAGCTGCTGGTGGCGGAGATTCGTGATGAATTCTCCTTCGCCTCCGATCTCGCGCGCCGGCGCAGCGAGGGCGAGGATTTTCTCTCTTAGCTGCGGCAGCCCCTCGCCCGTCAGCGCGGAGGTGCAGACGGTATCCAAGAGCGCGGCGGCCTCCCCGGAACCGCGCGTGAGCAGACCGGGAACGTCGGACATTGAAACGCGGGATGGCAAGTCCGATTTGTTCAATGCCACAAGCAAGGCGCCCAAGGGCCGGACCTTCTCCAACAAAAGCGTGTCTTTCGCCGACCAGGGCCGAGAAGCATCAACCACCAGCAGCCGCAGGTCGGAATCGACGATAGCCTGAAACGATTTCTCGACACCGAGGCGTTCGGCCTCATCCTGAGTTTCGCAGATTCCTGCTGTATCGACGAAGCGCAAGGGGATGCCGCCGATGTTGGCACTCTCCGCTACGAGGTCGCGCGTCGTGCCGGGCGTTGCCGTCACAATCGCGCGGTCCTCATTCAAGAGGCGATTGAACAGGCTTGACTTGCCCACGTTGGGGCGGCCCACGATGGCCAGGCTCAAGCCTTCGCGGACGATCCGGCCATATTCGTAACCCTCCACAAGCTTTTCTAGATCCGCCCGGATGGCATCGAGCCGAGCGAGAATCTCCGCCCAGTCCATCACGGCAACATCGTCCTCGGCAAAATCAATGCCCGCTTCGAGCCGGGCGATGAGATCCATCAACACTTGCTTGTGGGGTTTCAGGCGAGCGGAGACCGAGCCCTCCATCTGCTGCGCCGCCACGCGTGCCTGATAAAGCGTGCGGGATTCGATGAGGTCGCGGATCGCCTCCGCCTGCGTCAGGTCGATGCGGCCGTTCAGGAAGGCCCGCATCGTGAATTCGCCGGGTTCGGCGGCGCGTGCCCCGCGTTCGAGGCACGACTCGACGAGGAACTTAAGGATCACCGGCGCGCCGTGGCAGGAAATCTCCACCACGTCATCAGCCGTATAAGAATGCGGCTGGCGAAAGCAGGTGACCACCACTTGGTCGAGGATCCGGCGCGACTTCGGATCACAGAATTCTCCGAGCGTGGCGCGCTGCGTCTCGAGGGGCAGCTTCGAGAACCGAATCAGTTCCGTGGCGATTTCGATGGCCCGGTCCCCCGAGAGCCGCACCACGCCGATGCCGCCGCGGCCGGGCGCGGTCGCGATGGCCACAATGGTGTCTTCGCTCGTCATGAGAGAAACTCGGAGGACGCTACGGACGGCGGGGCGGAGGTGCAGCAGGCCAGATGACGACCTTGCGCTCGGGTCCGAAACCTTCGCTCACCGTGCGCACTTGGGACTGATCTCGCAAGGCTAAATGGATGATGCGCCGCTCGCGCGGGTTCATGGGATTCAGGGTAAAAGGGTCGCCGGTTTCGATCACCCGCTCGGCCGCCACCTGGGCCGTGAGCTTCAGTTCTTCGTTCCGGAGGCGTCGCCACTCCTGGCAGTCAAAACTGATTTTGCCGAAGTGGTCTTCCTCCAGGCGAACCGCCTTCAAAACCATATGCTCGAAGGCGTCCAAAAGTGCCGCGTGTTTCTCCAACAGCAGGTCCGAGTCGGGGCCCGAGAAATCGACCAGATATTCGTGAGCTTCCACGTCGTCTTCCGTCGCCGCGGCCTTGCGAATCGCGACCTTGAGCTCGAAGCGCCCCGCCCGAATCAGCTCCTTGAGGAGGGATTCGATCGCCTCCAGATAGGTTTCGAGTGGCCGAGCGGGCGACGGTGCGGGTTCAGCGTTCATAGCCACCTAATCTGCTGCCTTCGGATTCTTCTGCGGCCCTGGAGCCTTCTGAGGCGCCGGCATCATGCGATTGATGAAAACCTGCTGCGCGATGCCCACCACGTTGCTGGTCAGCCAGTAAAGCACCAGGCCACTGGCAAACTTGAAAAACATGATGCCAAAAACCAGCGGCATGATCATCATCATGCGCTGCTGGGCGGGATCGGCCGTCGCCACCGGTGTCATCTTCTGCAGGATAAACATGGTGACGATCATCAACACCGGCAGGATGTACATGTGATCCGGCGCCGAAAGGTCTTTGATCCACGCGAACCACGGCGCGTGACGCAATTCGATGGAGAGATCAAGCACCTTGTAAAACCCGTACAGAAACGGAAGCTGCAACGCCATGGGCAAACAACCGCCCAGCGGGTTGACGCCGTGCTCCTTGTAGAGCTTCATGACTTCCTGGTTCATCTTTTGCTTGCGGGGGTCGTTGAACTTGTAGTTTTTGTACTTGTCCTGGATCCCCTTGACGATGGGCGCGATTTTTTGCATCTCCTGAGCCGAGCGGATGCTCTTCAGTTTCAGAGGGAACATCGCCAGGTTAATGACCAGCGTCAGGAGGACGATCGCCCAGCCATAGTTGTGAGTCCAGTGGTCATGGAGATAGCGCATGGCTAGGAACAGCGGTTTGGCGACAAAGCTGAACCAGCCAAAGTCCACGACGTGATCGAGCGGAGGGTTCGCGGCCCGCAGCACGTCCAGGTCTTTGGGCCCCACGAATAACCGGAAGGCGAGAGGTTTCGACGCTTGCCCGCCGAGGCTGACGAATGTCTCTTTGGGTGGATTTTTCTCCTTCCAATCAGGGGGATTCCATACTCTCCGGCCGAAACGAATAGAAACCACGTCGGGAGCGTCGGGGATGAAGACGCTGAGGAAGTAACGATCGTCCAGCCCCGCCAACTGGAGTGGGCCGGGCAGTATCTGGTCTGCATCAACTTTCCGCTGCGGCACTCTCTCAACCTTTTCCGACATGCCGTAGAGAACGTGATCGAGCGATTCCTTGACCGCCGGGAGCAACGACTGGTCCCCAAACCCGCCCGGCCAAGTGACTTCCACCGGCAGGTATCGCTGCCCGTCGAAGGCGCCTACTTCCGCGTGGACCTCGTACCCGGGCCCGAAAGAGAGCTGCTTGCGTACCTGGATCTTGCCGTCGCTGTAAACCAGTTCCACTTTGGCGGGAGCAGACATTGACGGTCCGCTGGGCGTTGCCACGTAAAGCGCGGTATTCAGCTTCTTGCTCAAATCCTGATCGGCCAGGCTCAGGCTCATCGGGAACCCGAGCTTTTCGCAGGCGGCGCTGTTGACCACATCGAGAGGCTTGTCGTGCTCATCCACGAATTTTTTCAGGACCCAGCTCTTCACCACACCGCCTTCGGTCGACAGGGTCACGCGGTAGAGATCACTTTTGATGACCATCTCCTCGGCCTTGGCGCCCTGCCGCACGGGGAGTGAGATCGCCGGAGCGGGCGCCTCGGCAGGCTTAGATTTCGCGGTCGCGTTGGCAGCCTGAGAAGCAGCCGGAGACGCTACGGCGGGAACGACTTTCCTGGGTGGGATCGGCTCAGGAGGCGGCGGGAAGGCAAAGCGCCACACCATCAATACGGCAAACGAGAGTGCGAAGGCAATCAGGACTCGCTTGTTGGTGTCGTCCATTATTAAGAAGCCGGAGCCAGGATCAAGGATTCAGGATCAAGGAAGAAGCCCGACGACGCTTGCGTTCAAAAGGTTCCTTCGGCTGAGGACCCTTTCGCACCGTCCCAAGCCCTTGCTCCGAGCTCCTTGATCCTGTCTTTCACGGCACCGGGTCATAGCCATGCCCGCCCCATGGGTGGCACCGCAGCAGCCGTCGCAGAGTCATCTTCACGCCTCTCCAGAGTCCCCATTTCTCTACTGCATCATAGGCATAGGCTGAGCAGGAGGGATAGTAGCGGCAGGAAGAAGCCAGCGCCGGGGAAAGGCTGGCCTGATAGAAACGTATGAATCCGAGCGCCGCTGACTTCATTGCTTCTCCCCTCTGGAGATTGGAGGCGGCTGCCTGGGAAAAAGCCGGAGCAATTCCTGCGTCAGGGTCGTAAACGGAACTCTCGCAACCGCTTCCCGTGGGTTCAAAACGATGTCCCAGCCGGCCGGTACGGCCGCGCGATTCAGCCGGAAAACTTCCCGCAGGCGTCGCTTCACCCGGTTTCGGAGCACGGCATTGCCCAGGCGCGCCGGCGTGGTAATGCCCAGCCGCGTCCGCGAGAGTCCGTTGGGTCGGAAGAAGACTGCGCATAGTGATGCACTCCGGCGCTGCCCCTCTTCATAGACTCGCCGGAAGTCACTCCGCCTCAGCAGACGCGAGTCCTTGGGGAAAGCCTGCGGCGCCGTCCCGCCTTGCGGGATCATGGGGTTAAGCGGTGGCGGCCCTTCTGGCGCCGGCGCTTCAGGACTTTACGCCCCCCGGGGGTTCTCATGCGCACGCGGAATCCGTGTGTTTTGGCCCGACGCCGTCGGTTGGGCTGATAGGTACGCTTCAAAGGCCATCGCTCCCTAGTAAGAATTTGTGCACAGGATCAATCGTTTACGATACCCCGAGGGCGCAAACCGCGTCAAGCTTCACCTCAGCTCAGTCAGTGCAGGCCCACGGTGCCCCGGACCGAGTCGATCAACTTGGCCGAATCGTAGCCGATGCGACCGTCCCGGCGCGACGTCCCCAATTGAAGTTTCCCTGACCCGGGATCTGAAAAACCGCCCGCTGCTACGGGCCATAGAGCCGGCCCGCTTTACTTGCGCACGATTCGCTGGACCGAGAGCGCGCGACCGGTGGCGGGTTCGGCTTCGATCAACACGGCAGAAAGGCGCACGTCGCCTTTGGCCACTTCAAAGCGCGCGGGAATCTGGTTTAGAAACTTGTGAATGATGGATTGCTTCTCGATGCCGATGACCGAGTCGTACGGTCCCGTCATGCCGAGGTCCGTGATGTAGGCCGTCCCGTTCGGAAGGACGGCTTCATCCGCCGTGGGCACGTGGGTGTGCGTCCCGAGCACGGCAGTCACGCGCCCATCCACGTACCAGCCAAACGCCCGCTTTTCCGAGGTCGCCTCGGCGTGAAAATCCATGATGCGGATCTTCACCTCCGGTGGAATCTTCTCCAGCAGCGCATCGGCGGTCCGAAACGGGCAGTCGATCGAGGGCATGAAGACCCGTCCCTGCAGATTCATGACGGCGTAATCCAGCCCGTCACGGGTCTTGCCCACGTACACCCCGTGGCCGGGAGAGTCACCCGGATAGTTGGCGGGACGGAGCAGGCGGCCGTCGGCGTGCTCGGCAAGGTAGGGAAGGATTTCTTTCTTGTCCCAGATGTGGTTTCCGGACGTCAGAACGGCAATCCCCAGGTCGAGCAGTTCCTCGACCAGCGGCGGTGTAATTCCAAACCCCGCCGCGGCGTTTTCTCCGTTGGCGAGGACGAGGTCCGGTGAGAATTCACCCACCAGCCCGGGCAGCGTCTCTTTGACGATGCGCCGGCCCGGCTGGCCCACGATGTCGCCGATAAAAAGGATTCTCACAAAACCCATCCCAGGGCGCGTTAGGTCGTGCCCACGTGATTCTCGCTGGTCCGTCCGAAGCTTGCTCTAACAGCATACCGTAAATGGAGCTGGAAATGGGACAAGAGGGAAAAGGCACGCGCGGGAACGCGGTCGTCAACCACCTCGGGTCGCCGCGGCGGATGGAGTGAAGTCGAAGGGGTTAAACCGCTTCCTTCAGGACCCGGTCGAGCACTTCGTTGTATTCGTCAACTTTCTTGTCGCGGAATCTCGTCGCCGCTTCGTGCTTCGATTTCAGTTGGTGATATTCGTCGGCGATATTTAGAGCGGCGAGAACGGCCACGCGCAGCGAGTCCACCGTGTGGGTCCGCTCGGCAATCGAGCGCATTTTCGCATCCAGGAACCGCGCCAACTCTTTGATGTACGTCGCGTCGAGTTCCCCGCGCATGAAGTACTCTTGATCGTAAATCTCGACCCGGACGCCGTCGGGTGGTTTCGCCACGATGCTCCTTTATTACGGCCCTGGGCGCGCGACGTGAGGGCCGGCGCTCAAAAATCATTATCCGCCCGCGTCAGTCTTTGTCAAGATGTCGATCTGCTGAAGAATTCTCTCCACACGCACGCGCACGTCTTCGCGTTCGCGCCGCAAGACCTGGAGTTCGCGCTCCAGGGCTTCGAAACGCTTGGCGCCGTCCTTTGAATTCGCTTTGAGCGTGTCGAGCTCCTCCTTCAGAGCGCGCTTTTCCTCCTGGGTCCGCCTGAAGAGCTCAAGGAGTCTCAGCAGCTTCTCTTCGAGTTTCTGGAATCCGTCGTTAGAGTCCGCCACAGTGTTCTCTTTCGTCAAGCGTTCTGCCATCAGCAGTCCGCCGTCAGCACGCGACGCAACGGGAGCCGGTGCACTGCTAGATCCTCAAGTGAATCCCGAGCGGTTCGAGGGCCTGAAGCAACTGCCGGCTCGCCTCAGCAATCTCCTCGCTGGTCAAGGTGCGCGTGTTGCTCTGGAAAGTGACGCGCAGCATGAGGCTGTATTTTCCCTCCTCGATGGCGCCGCCGCGAAAAACGTCCATCGGCCGCACACCCTGAACTTCTTCGAGCCCGAGTGCTCGTATGGCTTGCTCGAGGTGGATGAATTCTGCCCCCTTCGGCACGACCAGCGAAAAATCGCGTTCGACGGCAGGGAACTTGGAGAAGGCGCGAAACGTGCGCGCCTGCAGAGGAAATTCGAGGAGCTTCTCCAGGTCCACTTCCGCCAGCCAGATTTCCGGGCGCAGTTTGTAAAACTGGGTGAACTCGTTCCGAATTCGGCCGAGGTCGGCGAGTGCCTGCTTGCCCGCAACGAACTGTCCGGCCGACCCCGATTCGTAGTAGTGGAGTTTGCGCTCCTCTATGCGGAGGTTCGGAAGCTCGAAGGCCGCAAGGAGCGTTTCAAGGTCTCCCTTCAAATCGAAAAAAACGACCGGCTTCGGTTTGGGCTTCTCCTCCTCGTAGAAGGGCACCGGCATCCGCAGACCGGTCAGGCCGAGCGTCAGGACGCGCCGCTCGTCCGGCAGCCCCTGGGCACGACGCGTATAGGTCTTGCCCACCTCGAAGAAGCGCAGATCGCTCTGACCGCGGTCGAGGTTCCAACGCAGGGCGCGCAGCATGCTGGGGACGGGCGTGGAGCGCAATGCCGAGGCCTCCTGGCTGAGCGGGTTGGCCAGCACCACCGGGGGCGCGTCGGTGAAGCGCGCGTTTTCTTCCGGATCCAGCATGGAAGAGGGGATGATCTCCCGATAGCCCAGCGCGACGAGTCGCGCGGAAATCGTCAGTTCTTTCTCGCGGAGCGTGTCGCGCTCGACGCGTGGCGGCGCTGGGCGCACACGCGCGGACAGGCGGTCGTAGCCGTAGTGGCGAGCGATCTCTTCGATGAGGTCGACTTCCCTCGTGACATCGAGCCGGAACGACGGCGGCTTGACACGCCACTCCGTGCCCCCTTTGCGGGCAACCTGAAACTGTAACGCGAGCAGGATGCGCTCGACTTCCTTGGCCGGCATCTCCGTGCCCAGGATGCGGAGGATTTCGGTCGCGCGGACCGTGATTGCCGGCCGCGCTTTTTTGCCCGGGTAGACGTCCACCACGCCATGCAGAACTTCGCCGCCCGCAAGCTCACGGATGAGTTCAGCGGCGCGATCGATGGCCACGCGCGCCATTTCGATATCTGCGCCGCGCTCGAACCGATACGAAGCTTCGGTCCTCATGCCGAGACTTTTCGCCGTGCGGCGGATCGAGGTCGGCAGAAACCACGCGCTCTCGAGCAGCACGTCCGTCGTCGCGCTTGAGATTTCCGATTCCTCGCCGCCCATGATGCCCGCGAGCGCCACCGCGCGCTCGGCGTCAGCGATGACCAGGTGGTCGGGGTTGAGCGCGCGGTCGAATCCGTCCAGAGTCCGCAGGGTTTCGCCCGACCGCGCGCGCCGCGCGACGATCTTCGGCCCGCGCAAGCGCGCCAGATCAAACGCGTGGAGCGGATGGCCGAGCTCTAGGAGCACATAGTTCGTGACGTCGGCCACATTGTTGATGGGCCGCTGCCCGAGCGTCTCCAGGCGCCGGAGCATCCAGTCGGGCGAGGGGCCGACGCGCACGTTGCGAATCACGCGCCCACAGTAGCGCCAGCACAGGTCGCGGTCGGGAATTTCAATGCGGATGGCGTCTGCGGCCTTCGCGCCCGATTCCTGCACTCGAACCACGGGCTGCCGGAGCGGCTTGCGGTAGAGTGTCGCGGCCTCGCGCGCCACGCCGTAATGACTGAGGCAGTCGGGACGGTTCGAGGTGATCTCGATGTCGAAGACGCAGTCGTCCGCGACTTGCGCGTACGACTCTACGTTCAATCCGATGCGCGTCCATTCGGCCTTCAGACGCCGCGGGTCGGCGGGAACTTCCACGAATTCTTTGAGCCAACTTAGGGCGATCTTCATTGCCGAAGCAACACCAGAAAATTAGGAATTGGAAATTCTAAATTCTGAATTATGAATTGGGAGAACTGTCGCATCATGCAAGGGTGCCGTCAATTCAGGATTCATAATTCAGAATTGTTCTAAGAACCTTACGTCGCTCTGGAAGAAAAGTTGAATATCATTGATGTCGTACTTCAGCATGGCGTAGCGGTCGATGCCCAGGCCGAACGCCCAGCCAGAATATTTCTCCGGGTCGATCCCACCGTGGTGGAGAACTTCGGGATGGACCATGCCGCAGCCCATTACTTCGATCCAGCCGCTCTCCTTGCAGACGCGGCAGCCCTTCGCGTCGCAAAAAACGCAACTGATGGAGACTTCGCCGCTCGGCTCGGTGAAAGGGAAGAAGCTGGGCGAGAAGCGCGTGCGAACCTTCTCGCCGAAGAATTTCTTGGCGAAGAAGTCGAGCGTGCCCTTCAGGTCGGCGAAGGTGATGTCCGTGTCAACGGCCAGGCCCTCGATCTGATGGAACATCGGCGAATGAGTCGAGTCCGGATTGTCGTGCCGGTAGCACTTGCCGGGCATAATGATGTAGAGCGGCGCGCCGCGCTTCTCCATCGCCCGGATTTGCACGGGCGAGGTGTGCGTGCGCAGCACTGTCTGCTCGTCCACGTACAGGGTGTCCCAGTCGTCGCGCGCCGGATGGGTCTCGGGAATGTTCAGCTTGTCGAAGTTGTAGGAGACCGTTTCGACCTCGGGCCCAGTCTCAATCGAGAAGCCGAGGCCGAGGAAGATATCTTCGATCTCCCGCATCACGCGCGTCACGGGATGAATCGAACCCAGCGGGCGGCGATAGCCGGGAAGGGTGAGATCGGGCCTGAGATCGATTGGAACCGCGTCTTGCCAATGCTGGCCAGCGTCGTCCTCGACGGCACGCCGCTGCTGCGCCGGCACATCCTTTAGAAGGCGCTCCAACTCCATCCGCGAAGAAAACTGTCGAAGTTCATTGAAGTGGCGACCAACGACTGGCTTAAGTTCCTTGGGAGAGCGCTTGAGCCAATTCTCATCGACGAGGGAAATGAGCCCGCCCTTTCTGGCGAGCCAGCGATCTCGCAGGGCTTTGCAGGTCTTCTCCCGGTCACCCTCAGGCACCCCCTGGGAGACGAGTGGTTGTCGCTCCGCCTCCATCGCCGCGCGTACTTCAGCGAACAGAGACTCCACGCCCTGCGCGTCGGTGACACCGAGTTCGGCGAGAGTCTTTCCGACTTTCTCTTCGAGAGTCATGGACGAATCCAAAGTCGAAAGTCAAAGATCGAAAGCGGACTACTTCGACTGTCGACTGTCGACCTTCAACTGGCCGCCAGCGCTGTCTTGACCTTGCCCACCAGCTCGGCAAACCCTGCGGCATCGCGCGCCGCCATATCCGCAAGAACCTTCCGGTCGAGCAGGATTCCCAGCTTTTTCAAGCCGTGAATGAGCTGGCTGTAGGTGAGGTCGTTCAGCCGGGCGGCCGCGCTGATGCGGACGATCCAGAGGCGGCGGAAATCGCGCTTGCGCTGCCGGCGGCCGCAATAGGCGAAACGGCCCGCACGGTCCGCGGCCTCCTTCATGAATTTGTAGAGTTTGCTTTTGCCGAGGAAATAGCCTTTGGTCTGCTTGGCGAGCTTCTTCCGACCAGCGCGGCGCACCGTGCCGCGCTTAACTCGAGGCATGGGGTTTTCTCCTTTCGATGAATTTCAGGGCAGCGAAGGCACCCAGCCGTTGGCCTTCCCGCTCCTGGCGGAAGGGAACAGGTTATAGGGTACAGGCTACAGGAAAAGACCGCTCAGCTTCCTGCCGAGGTTTCCCTGTAACCTATCCCCTGTTCCCTGTCACCTTCCGTATGGCAACATGGCCCGGA
>Ga0315288_10001933_pt1 | contig 26919 bp, 24 predicted proteins | sample YL17G11_20_MG_FD_203454 | JGI IMG/M metagenome (GOLD analysis project Ga0315288, IMG submission 203454) | Sediment microbial communities from Yellowstone Lake, YNP, Wyoming, USA - YL17G11_20 | ecosystem: Environmental > Aquatic > Freshwater > Lake > Sediment | place: USA: Wyoming | collected... | reverse complement strand
CCTTTACCTGGACCACGATCGACGCCGTGCGCCGCGCCGATCGCGCCCGCAACGAGGCTCTGATCGAGGTCAGGGGACAACGGGAATGGCTCAGCACTACGCTTGCCAGCATCAGCGAGGGGGTGATCGCCACCGACCCGTCGGGCAGCGTGCTGCTGCTCAACAAAGTCGCCGAGCAGCTCACGGGATGGCCGGTGGCCGAAGCGCGCGGCAAGCCGATCTGGGAGGTGTTCCGTGTCATCGACGAGGCCACGCGCAAGCCGATCGAAGATCCGGCGCTCCGCGCGCTGCGTGAGCGCGCGACGACGCGCCTTGAATCCGGCGCCATGCTGGTGACCCGCGGCGGCAACGAGTTGCCGATCGAGGACTCGGCCGCGCCGCTCTTCGGCTTCGACGGCTCGCTCGCCGGCGCCGTGCTGATCTTCCGCGACGTCACCGAGCGGAGGCGCGTCGCACAGCGCCAGAACATGCTGGTCGGCGAGCTCAATCATCGCGTCAAGAACGTGCTGGCCATCGTGCAGTCGCTCGTACAGGCGAGCCTGCGCCAAGCGACCGGCAAGCCCGCCCAGGTCATGGCCCAGACCTTGTCCGATCGCTTGCGGGCCCTGCACCGTGCCCACGACCTGCTGCTTGACGCGCAATGGTCGGGTGCGAGCCTCAAGAGCATGGTCGAACGCGAGCTCGATCCCTATCAGCGCGAGGGCGGGCCGAAGATCGTGATCAAGGGGCCTGATGTTTTGTTGCCGCCGCACTGCACCTCGATCCTCGCCATGACCCTGCACGAGCTCGCCACCAATGCCGTGAAATATGGGGCCTTGTCGGGGAGCGCCGGTCAACTCGGCGTGACCTGGAAGACGGCGCGCGGCAACAGGCTGTTGCTGACCTGGGAAGAACGCGGGGCCGGCATCCCGCTCAAGCGCAACAGCGGGTTCGGCATGCAGCTCATCGACAAGGGCATCCGCCACAATCTCGGCGGCGAGACCAAGGTGGATTTCCGGGCTACCGGCCTTTATGTCGAGCTCAACGTGCCGCTCGAGCTGACCAACGGCGCGCGGCCGAGGTCGCTGCCCGCGCCGGCTGAAACTGCCTAGGACGTGAACTCATAAACGCGCCAGTGGATGGCCTCGGGAGAGTCCGCTTTGGAGCCGTAAGCGGCCCTCCTTTGCGGCGGGCGGCACTTCCGACCAGCTTCCGAGGCGCGTGCCCCACCCAATCCAAGCAGCCCTATGGTCGACTAGAACTCCTGAGCGGCCGTCGATCCCCTCGCTAGCGAAATCGAGATAATGCATCAATCGAAGCCCCTCGGCTGACGTAAGGCCAACCCGCTACACATCCCAAGGCGATGGCCCGAGATCGTTCCATAGTCTATAGCGCGACGGCCTGATCTGCTTCGCCTGACAGTTCGGGTCGATGCAGTAGAACCAACGCGAATAGTAGGACACTTGCAGCAAGTGCTTCTCGGTGATGGCCGCATGCTCACGGATTTCGGTCAGCCTGGCGCACCTTGGACATGGATCGCCGTCACTGCCGACGATGACGTACGACTTTCTGCTCTGGCGCCTGCTTTTACGCATTTTTGAGCTTGCCACGCTTTAATATGGAATTACCACTAGGATCGACTTCCGCCGGTGTCGGTGTAAGCCCGGCCGATCGCCTCGATGGTCGGCCTGGATTGCTGAAAAGACACCGCGAGCCGAGCTGCCGCTAACCATCGCGGCAGGAGCATGCATGGCCTTATTCATGCGCGTGGGGTTTTCACCTAGGAATTGATCGGGCCCGCTGGGATGGTCAGGCGCCGGGAGTATGCAGTTTGACGCGGACTGGATCAGGACGCTCGTCAACCAGCAGGGCGCGTGGGCAAATATCCCGCTGAAACGAAATCGCAAGGAGCCGATCTGCTTCAGCCCTTACCTCTACCGAGCTCGTAATTTAGTCGAGCGGTTCTTCAACAAGATCGAGCAGTGTCGGCGTATCGCCACCCGCTATGACAAGCTCGCGGCCAATTACCTTGCCTTCATCAAGCTCGCTTCAATACGTCTGTGGCTGCGCGTTTATGAGTCCACGTCCTAGTCATTCAAGCGTGCGGATCGCCTCGTTGGCGTGGCGCAGGCGCTCGGAGAATTCGCGCGTCAAATTGGTGAGGATGGTCACCATGATATTGGGATGCGTGACGGCAAGCTGCTGCAGCTGCTCGACGGCAAGGCCGTAGCAGATCACCCGCTCGTCGGCGATCACATCGGCCGAGCGGGCGCCGCCGTCGAACAGCGCCATCTCGCCGAAGGTAACTCCTGGGCCCAACGAGGCCACGCGCCGCTGCTTTTCTCCCGTCTGGGTTGGAACCCGGATCTGCACGCTCACGGTGCCGCGCGCCAGCACAAAGAACAGCTTCGCCTGGTCGCCCTCGCGAATGATGAGCTCGCCCTTGTCGAAGATAAGGGGGCGGACGATGGTTTCCACGAGCCGATACTCTTCGGCGCTCAAGCCCTTGAACACGTCGAGCGCCGCCAGCGCGAATTTCGGGTCCGGCGGATATTTGCGCGCATCCAAGACGAGCTGATCCTCGCACCATTCGAGCGCCGCATCGACATCGCGAAAGACGCGCAAGAGCCGCTCCGTCTCGTGCTCGGCAAGCTCGCGCGAAAGGGGGCCGAGGGGCCCATCATTGGCGAGTTCGGCGAACAGCAGTTGGGTCGGACCGCCGCGCATGGAGTGGGCAAGCCGCAAGATGAGCTTGCGCGCCGCTGCGTCGCCCAAATGCACGCGCTTGAAATCGACGATCACATAGCGCGCGCTCGCGGCAATCTCGGCGATCCGCCGCAGTAGCTGCTCGGTGGAACCGAAGAACAGCGCGCCTTGCGTCTCGATCACGGCGGTCTTAGCGCCTTGGGCCTCGAGCAGGTCGCGCTCCTCCGCCGTGCGTAAGCGGCTGGAGCGGACCCGGTCGCCGCGGTAGAAGCGCCGAATCACGTTCCGCACATTGGTGCGGTTGTTGAAGGCGTGCAGCTCGAACTCGTTGGAAATATCCTGGCAGACCTTGATGCCGCGCACGCTGTTGCCTTGCGCGTCGAGCGGCGGCGAATAGACGCCGATGCCGAGCTGCCCTGGAATGACGGCCATGATGCAACCCGAGACGCCGCTCTTCGCCGGCATACCGACCTCGTAAGACCATTGGCCCGCATAGTTGTACATGCCGCAGCTGTTCATCACCGAGAGCACGTCGCGCACATAATGCGGCTCGATCACGTTCACCCCGGTCACCGGGTTTACCCCCTCATTGGCGAGGGTCGCCGCCATGACGGCGAGGTCGCGGCAGGTGACGATGATGGAGCACTGGCGGAAATAAAGGTCGAGTGCCTCGGTGGGATCGCCGTCGATCATGCCGGTATTCAGCATCATATAGGCGATGGCCCGGTTGCGATGGCCCGTGGCGAGCTCCGATCGGTACACCGCCTCGTCGATTTCCAGCCTGCGGCCGGCAAGGTCGGAGAATAGATTGAGCATGGTCGCGATGCGGTCTTCGAGCGAGCTGCCCGGCATCAGCGCGGCCACGGCGATGGCGCCCGCATTGACCATGGGATTGAAAGGGCGGTTGGCGACCTCGTCGAGCACGATCGAGTTGAACGCTTCTCCCGTCGGCTCGACGCCGACATGGCGCAGCACATATTGGCGCCCGTAATGCTGCAGCGCGTAGCCATACATGAAGGGCTTCGATACCGACTGGATGGTGAAGCCGTGGTGGGACTCGCCGGTGGCGTAATCCTCGCCATCGACGGTGGCGAGCGCGATGCCGAAGGTGGCGGGATCGGCCTTGCCGAGCTCGGGGATATAGTCGGCGACCTTGCCGCCGCTCATCTGCGATACACGGGCGTGCAGCTCGGCGATAAAATCCTGAACGGGAGCAAGCGTAGCGGCGCTCTCTCCCGGCTTCAACATGGCGCTACTCGCCTGGTCCACTGAGCCTCCAAATTGCCTTCGTACCGGCTCTTCTTCCGAGCCCTCTAGGCAAAAATCCCGCGACATCCAAAGCACGACTGCGGTGGAACTTAACAAGGCATAGGGATGGAGCGCACGCCCAAGTTTTGAGCAGCAATGAGCAAGAATTGAGCTTGGCGGGGGGCGTTGCCGGCGGGGCGAGGGGACTATTTCTTGCGGAACCGGTCGAGCTGCACGACCTGGGCTCCTGGCCGCGTCGTGTCGGGCGCGGACGCTTGACCACTCTCCGGCGGAGGCGGCAGCGGCGCGGGCTCCAGGCGTGGCTCCGCGACGCGCTGGTGGCTGCCTTCGTCCGAGTCGGCCACGAGATCGGGTAACGCCGAGGCCATATGCTGGCGCGCGACATCGTTGGCGGCGCCTTGCTTGCCGAATTGCAGTCCGAACTGGGCGGACGGGTCGTAGAAGGCCTTGACCGCCTGGAACGGCACTACCAGCCTTTCCGGTACGCTGCCGAAGGAGAGCTTCACCTCGAATCGATCGTTGCTCACCTGCAGGTCCCAGAACTGGTACTGCAGCACGATGGTCATCTCCTCGGGATATTGCTCCTTGAGCCGCTTCGACACGATCACCCCTTCGGCCTCGGTATCGAAGGCGATATAAAGGTGATGCTGGCCGGAGAGGCCGCTTCTCTGCACCAGGCTCAGCACCTTCCGGATCACGCCGCGCAATGCCTCCTGCGTGAGGAGGTCGTATCTGATGTCGTCTTCTGCCATGGACCTTGTCGCCCGTCGCGACCTGAGGCAGAGCCCCCTGGTAAAGTGGAGGGCTTCTGTTGCCCGGTGCCCTCCGAAACCGCGCCTAACCCCTGCGAACAGGGTAGGACTTTAAGTTTAGGCTATCGCGCTGCTTACGCGGCGAGACGAGCCTCCGCATAGTTGTCATTGGCAACTATATGGTTGGCCCGATAACGGCGGTACCATGCCGGGCAAAAGCACGACCTTTACACCCTCGTCGATCCTATTTCGCCCCCGCCACGATGCAGCTGTCGTTGATCGATTATCAGCGATTCGCGGAACTCTGGCCCCGAGCGTTCGTCTGATTTCAGACCATTAATTCTGCATCCTGGTGGAGGCGCCGGGTACCGCCCCCGGGTCCGAGTGGCTTATTACGAAGGCTGTTTATCGCCATATTCGGCTTGCGCCGACACTCCCTATATAGGCCCCTTCGGCAGCAAAAAAAAGGTTCGTGGTCAGGGCTTCAAAGCGTGGGGATAAAGTTGAGCCTTCACTCCGGGAGACGGGAGGTGGGGGAATCCCATGGGCGCATCGGATCAATGCCGCTTGATCTTGACGATTTCGCCGCTGGAAGCGTCCACCTCGATCTCGATCTTATGGCCGTCGGCGCCGCGGCCCCGGACCTCCCAAACGCCGTGATCGAGCTCGATTTCCTTGAGCGTGACGATGCCCTTAGCAAAGGCCATGTCGCGCACCTCGTCCACCGTCAGGCGGTTTGCTGCCGCGGCGGGCAACGCCAGCGCCGGAAGACAGAGGATAACGAGCCACAGATATCGACGCATGACGGAACACCTCTTAAACAGGTTGGACCGAGCCTATATCGGTGGCGAAGACGTGCCTAGCCTGACAGGCTGGGCTTGCCCCGCAAGGCCAGAAGAGGACCATTTTTTTGCGCCAATATCTCGACCTCCTCGCGCTGATCCGTAACACGGGCATCCGCAAGCAGGACCGCACGGGTACGGGCACGCGCAGCGTCTTCGGTCACCAGATGCGCTTCGATCTTGCCCGCGGCTTCCCCCTCGCCACCACCAAGAAGCTTCACGTCAAATCGGTCGTCCACGAGCTGTTGTGGTTTCTGCAAGGCTCGACCAATGTCCGCTATCTCAACGAGCACGGCGTCAGCATCTGGAACGAGTGGGCCGATGCCGACGGCGAGCTCGGCCCTATCTATGGGCGCCAATGGCGCTCCTGGCCTACGCCGGACGGACGCCACATCGACCAGATCGCCACCGTCGTCGAAGCGCTGAAGCGCGACCCCAACTCACGCCGCCACGTGGTGAGCGCCTGGAACGTCGGCGAGCTTCAATCGATGGCGCTGCCGCCCTGCCACTGCCTGTTCCAATTCTACGTGGCGGAGGGGAGGCTCTCCTGCCAGCTCTATCAGCGCTCGGCCGACGTCTTCCTGGGCGTGCCCTTCAACATCGCCTCCTATGCGCTTCTGACGCTGATGGTGGCGCAAGTGACCGGGCTCGCGCCGGGGGAGTTCATCCATAGCTTCGGCGACGTGCATCTTTACGAGACGCATCTGGATCAGGCTGATGCCCAGCTGAAGCGCGAGCCGCGAGCACTACCTCACCTGGAGCTCAATCCGGGCGTGACATCGCTATTTGACTTTGTCTATGACGACTTCAAAGTCGTGGGCTATGACCCGCATCCGGCGCTTCCCGCTAAGGTGGCCGTGTGACCTCGGCTATGGACCGGAGGCCTGGCGCGCCCATCATCGCCCTCGTCGTGGCGCGGGGCGAGAACGGCGCCATCGGCGTCGGCGGCGATCTCCCCTGGCGCCTTGGCAGCGACCTCCGGCAGTTTCGTAAAGTCACACTCGGCAAGCCGATGATCATGGGCCGTCGCACTTTTCTGTCGCTGCCTCGCGCCCTCGACCATCGGGTCAATATCGTTCTGACGCGGGATGCCTCCTTTGTGCCGGAGGGCGCGGTGACGGCGGACAGCCTCGAGGCGGGGCTCGAGCAGGCGCGCCGAGCCGCCAAAGCGGCCGGCGTCGACGAGATCATGGTGATCGGCGGCGATGACGTGTTCCGGGAGGTCATGCCGCGCGCTGGGCGCATCTATCTCACCGAGGTCCATGCCTCGCCGGAGGCTGACACCTGGCTCCTCGACTTCGATCTGAGCGGCTGGCGGGAGGTCTCCCGGCAGCGGCATGAAGCCGGACCGAAAGACGAGTACCCCTTCAGCTTCGTGCTGCTCGAGCGCAAGGCTTGATCTCATCCTTTAGGAGGAGGCCATAAGCCCGGCTCCTTATGGTTCGAGACTGGCCCCGGGCGCTATCCAACCATCCGGACTGGGCCGTTGCGCATTGCACTGGCCTCGCCACCTATCCTATAACCCTCCCAACTTCGACGCATGGCTGCCATCTTCGTGCTGATAGTCTTGCGTCGTCAGCGCTGCCGCCCTAAGCGGCCTAGCGCCATCCTTCAGCAGACATCAGGATCAGTTCACATCATGCCTTGGAGCAATCAGAGCGGCGGCGGTTGGAAGGGTGGAGGCGGGGGGCCTTGGGGCCCGCGCCCCGGCAGTTCCGGCCAAACGCCGGACCTTGAGGAGATTTTGCGCCGGGGACAGGATCGGCTTCGCCAAGCCATGCCCGGCGGGCGCATGGGCGGTCCGTTCGCCGCGCTGCTGGCCGTCGCGCTGATCGCGCTGATTGGCTTCTTCGGCTTCACCGTGCGCGTCAATCCCGAGGAGCTCGGCGTCGTGTTGCGCTTCGGCAAATTCGTGCGCCTGCTGCCGCCCGGCATCAACTTTCGCTGGCCCTATCCGATCGAGGCGGTCGAGCTACCGAAGGTCACCCGCGTCAATCGTATCGAGCTCGGCATGCGGGGCTCCGCTGAGAATCGGGAGACGGCGGCCGCAGTCCGCGACGTTCCCGAAGAGAGCCTGATGCTGACCGGCGACGAGAACATCGTCGATGTCGATTTCGTGGTGTTCTGGCGCATCAGCGATGCGCCCAAATATTTATTCAACATCCAGGACCCCGAAATGACGGTCAAGGATGTGGCGGAAAGCGCCATGCGCGAGATCGTCGGCCAAAGCGACATCGAGCCGCTCCTCACCGAGGCCCGGGCGAAGACCGAGGCCGACGTGCAAGGACTGATGCAGAAGACGCTCGACAGCTATGGCGCGGGCGTTCAGGTGACCCAGGTGCAGCTGCAGAAGGTCGATCCGCCCGCCCAAGTCATTGACGCCTTCCGTGACGTGCAGGCCGCCCGCGCCGACCAGGAGCGCCTGCAGAACGAGGCGCAAGCCTACGCCAACCGCATCATCCCGGAAGCCAAGGGCGAGGCCGAACGCATCTTGCAGGCCTCGCAAGGCTATCGCGACAAGGTAACGGCGGAATCCAGAGGCGAAGCCGACCGCTTCCTCAAGATTTATGCGCAATACAAGCTGTCGCCCGACGTCACCCGCAAACGCATGTATCTCGAGACCATGGAGCGCGTGCTCGCCGACACCGACAAGGTGATCGTGGACGAGAAGGCGGGCTCCGGCGTGGTGCCTTATCTGCCGTTGTCCGAATTCACCAAGAAGGCGCCGGCGGCTCCCGCCGATGCTGGCCAGCCATGAACCGAACCGCCCTCACTTTAATCCTCATTCTCCTCGGCGTCGCCGCGGTCGTCGCCTATCTGACCGTGTTCACGGTGGACCAGACGCAACAGGCGCTGGTGCTCGAATTCGGCAAGCCGAAACGCGTCGTCAGCGATCCCGGCCTAAACTACAAGATCCCCTTCATCCAGAACGTCGAATATTTCGACAAGCGAATCCTCGACATCGATACCGCCTCGCAAGAGGTCATCGCCTCCGACCAGAAGCGGCTCGTCGTGGACGCCTTTGCGCGCTACCGGATCACCGATCCCCTGCTGTTCTTCCAGAGCGTGCGCGATGAGCGCATCGCCAACTCGCGCCTGGGCGCCATTCTCGAAGCCTCGCTCCGGCGCGTGTTGGGCAGCGCGAGCTTCGCCGACGTGGTGCGCGACAAGCGCGAAGGGCTGATGCGCACCATCCTGTCGCAGGTCAACCGCGAAGCGGCGGATCTCGGCGTCACGATCGTCGACGTCCGCATCAAGCGCGTCGATCTGCCGGAGGCCAACATGCAGGCGATCTATCGGCGGATGCAGACCGAGCGGCAAAGACAGGCGGCTGAGTTCCGTGCCGAAGGCGAGGGGGCAGCGAGGCGCATCCGCGCCACGGCCGACCGCGAGGTGACCGTGATCAAGGCCGATGCCACCGGCGAATCGGAGAGGATCCGCGGCGACGGCGATGCCGAGCGGAACCGCATCTACGCCGAAGCCTATAATCAGGATCCCAACTTCTTTGCCTTCTATCGCTCCATGCAAGCCTATGACACGGCCCTGAAGTCCGGAGCCACGCGGCTCCTGTTGAGCCCCAACTCGCAATTCTTCCAATATTTCAACGACGCGACCGGTACGCAGGGCGACGGTGCCTCAGGCCCTGGCGTACAGTCCATCCCGCCTGCCGAACCCAAAGCCTTGCCCGAGACGACCCCGCAATCCGCCGATCCTCGCGCCGAGCTCGGGCCGGAGGGACGGTCCTCGACCGGAGCCGCAGCCTCTGGCGAGCGTGCCCCGCAAGCCCAATAGACCCTTGCCGCGGGCGCAATGAGCGATCTCATCGTTGCCTTCGGCCTCGTTCTCGTCATCGAAGGGCTATTGTGGTCGCTCTGGCCTGGTCTCGGCCGGAAGCTTCTTGAGGTCTCGGCGGCGTCCCCGGAATCCTCGTTGCGCCTGGCCGGCGCCTTGGCCGTCGCGGCCGGCGTCGCCGTCGTCTGGTTGGTGCGAGGCTAGTCATGGCGGGCGATGCCTTCGCGTTTCGCCGGGCGCGCTCTGCCAAGCCCTGGGAATTTGCGCTACCATGACGGCACGACGAGCTTCGCCTGCGATGCGGGGAGTGGTTGTGAGATGACCGATCGGAATGACCGCAAGCGGAGCAAGGGGATCGCGAGGGTCCTCGGGCCTTGCCGTCTCATGGCCGCCGCGGTTGTCCTGCTCCTCGCCGCCCCGCCGCTTCTGACCACGGCCGGTCTGGCGCGCGGACCCGATTCCGTGGCCGATATCGCCGAAGGACTGCAGGACGCCGTGGTCAACATTTCCACGACGCAAACGCTGAAAGGGTCCAAGGAAGGCACGCCCGCAGGGCCTGGCCCGAAGGGCTCGCCCTTTGAGGAGTTCTTCAACGACTTCTTCGACGATCAGGAGAAGGGAGGCTTGCCGCGCAAGGTGAGCTCGCTTGGCTCCGGCTTCGTGATTGATCCTTCCGGTCTGATCGTCACCAACAATCACGTCATCGAGGGCGCCGACGAGATCATCATCAACTTCACCAACGGCACCAAGCTGAAAGTATCGAAGATCCTGGGCCACGATACGAAGACCGATCTTGCCCTGCTCAAGGTCGAGCCCAAGGAGCCGCTCACGGCCGCGCGCTTCGGTGATTCCTCCAAGCTGCGGGTGGGGGATTGGGTGATGGCGATCGGCAACCCGTTCGGCCTCGGTGGCACCGTCACGGTCGGCATCATCTCGGCCAAGAAGCGCGATATCAATTCGGGGCCTTACGACAACTTCCTGCAGACCGACGCCGCGATCAATCGCGGCAATTCCGGCGGTCCGCTGTTCAACATGGACGGCGAGGTCATCGGCGTGAACACGGCCATCATCTCGCCGACCGGCGGCTCGATCGGCATCGGCTTCGCCGTGCCGTCGAACAGCGCCGTGCAGGTCGTCGACCAACTGAAGCAGTTCGGTGAGACGCGGCGCGGCTGGCTCGGCGTGCATGTGCAGAACGTCACCGGCGAGCTCGCCGAGAGCCTCGGGCTCAAGGAGCCGGCCGGCGCGCTGGTGGCGAGTGTCACTCCCGGCAGCCCGGCCGCCGCGGCGGGGCTTCAGCCAAGCGACGTGATCCTCAGATTCGACGGCCAACCCATCGACACCATGCGCTCGCTGCCGCGTGCGGTTGCCAGCATGGGGGTTGGCAAGCTGATCGAGGTCGAGGTCTGGCGCAATGGCGCGACGCTGCATCTCAATGCGACGATCGGGCGGCTTCCGGAAGAAGCCGAGGCGCCAGAGCCCGAGCCAAGCGGCGATGCGGAGGGGGCAGAGGAGCCCGACCATGAGGACCTGCTCGGCCTCTCCATCGCCCCTCTGACCGACGAGCTGCGCGGACAGTTCCACATCGGCAAGAGCGTGCAAGGGGTGGTGATCACCGAGGTCGATCCGGACAGCCCCGCGGCACAGAAGGATGTGAAGCCCGGCGACGTCATCGTCGAAGTCACCCAGGAGCGGGTGACCGATCCGCAGGAGGTTCTGGACCGGGTTGCGGCAATCAAGAAGTCGGGGCGGAAATCGGTGCTGCTTCTCATCTCCGACGCCAAAGGCGGGCTCCGCTTCGTCGCCGTACCCATGGGCTAGCGCGGCTGGCACCCGCTGCTGTAGATGAGGGAACGGTGTTGAGCGCCACCACCATGCGCCACGCGTCACGACGAGCAATCCTTGGCTCCTAACCGTTCGAGCCCCGGAGGGCGCCAAACCATCCTCATCGCCGGACCGACGGCGAGCGGCAAATCCGGCGTCGCCTTGGAACTCGCTCGGCGCTTTGGCGGCACCGTCATCAACGCCGATTCCATGCAAGTCTACCGCGAGCTTCAGGTCCTGACGGCGCGGCCTGACCGAAGCGAGGAAGCGAGCGTGCCGCATCGCCTCTACGGCATCGTTTCGGCGGCGGAGACTTATTCGGTCGGTCGTTGGCTTGACGACGCAGCTTGCGCCATCGGCGAAGCGCGCGAGGAGGGGAGGCTGCCGATCCTGGTCGGCGGCACCGGCCTCTATTTCAAGGCGCTGACGGAAGGGCTGGCGCCTGTTCCCGACATCCCCGAAGAGGTCCGCGCCTATTGGCGGGTTGAAGCTGAACGGCTCGGGCGCGACGCTCTCCGTGCGGTGCTCGCCGCACGCGATCCCGCCATGGCGGCGCGGCTCGACCGCGCCGATCCGCAGCGGATCGTGCGCGCCCTTGAGGTGTTCGACGCCACGGGCGTCTCGCTGGCGGAATGGCAGGGAGGCAACACGGCGCCTGTGCTCGGAAGCACCGGCGTGCTGAGGCTCATCATCGCGCCGGAGCGGGAGCCGCTCTACGCCGCCATCGACGCGCGGTTCGATACGATGCTTGAGCGGGGAGCGATGGAGGAGGGGCACCGCCTGATGAGCCTCAACCTCGATCTCGGCTTGCCCGCGATGCGGGCGCATGGAGTGCGCGAATTGGGGGCCTACCTCGCCGGCGCCGTTAGCCTCGAGGAAGCGGTGGCGAAGTCCAAGACCGAGACGCGCCGCTACGCCAAGCGCCAGATGACCTGGGCGCGACGCTACATGACCGATTGGGACTGGTTTCCGGACTCGGCTGCCGCCGTCGCAGCGGCAGGCGCGATGCTCGCTAGAGCATGATCCCGAAAAGTTGCACACTTTACGGATAAGACTATGCGTCAAGACAAAGACTTGAAACGCAAAACCGTCATCTCACGTGAAGCGATTGCGCTCTACACGCTAACTTGCGTGCCGATCTCGACCACGCGGTCGGTCGGCAGCTGGAAATAGCTCGACGCGTCGTCGGCGTTCTGGGCGAGGAAGATGAACAGCCGGTCCTGCCAGGGCGGCATTCCCGACCTCGCATCCGGCCTGACTGAGCGGCGCGACAGGAAGAACGACGTCGACATGATGTCGAAGGTCCAGCCGAGCCTCCGCGCGATCGCCAGCGCCTTGGGCACGTTCGGCACCTCCATGAAGCCGAAATGCAGGATCACGCGCAGGAAGTTGTCGCCGATCTCCTCCATCTGCACGCGGTCCCTGGCGGCAACCCTTGGCACGTTCTCGGTGATGATGGTTAGGATCACATTGTTCTCGTGCAGGACCTTGTAGTGCTTCAGGCTGTGCAGCAGCGCGGTCGGCGCGCTGTCCGGCGTCGCCGAGAGGAACACCGCGGTGCCCGGCACCCGCGGCCGCGGACTTTTATGCAGCGATTGGATGAGCTCGCCGATCGGGGTCTCTAGTCGCCGTGTCTTGGCGGCGAGGATGCTAGCGCCCCGGCGCCAGGTGAGCATGATGACAATCGCCAAGCCGCCGATCAAAAGCGGCACCCAGCCGCCCTGCAACACCTTCAAAAGATTGGCGGCGAGGAAGGTGGTATCGATCAACAGGACCGGGACGATCATCGCCGCCGCGGCCCAGAGCGGCCATTTCCAGGTCTTCCACACCACCACGATCGCCATCATCGCCGTCACCACCATCGTGCCGGTGACGGCGATGCCATAGGCCGAGGCCAGCGCGCTCGATGACTTGAACTGCGCGACCAGGAGCAGCACGCCGATCAGCAAAAGGCCGTTGATGCGTGGGATGTAGATCTGTCCGGCTTGCGTCTCCGACGTTCGCCTGATCTGCATTCGCGGCAACAGGCCGAGCTGGACCGCCTGGTTGGTCAGCGAGAAAGCGCCGGTGATGACGGCCTGGCTCGCAATGACGGTGGCCGCCGTGGCGAGTGCCACCATGGGCAGCTGCGCCCAATGCGGGTAGAGCAGAAAGAAGGGGTATTCGATCGCTTGCGGGGTGGTGAGCAGCAGCGCGCCCTGGCCGAGATAATTGAGGGTGAGCGCGGGCAGAGCGACGCTGAACCACGCGATCTGGATCGGACCCCTGCCGAAATGACCGAGATCGGCATAGAGGGCTTCGGAGCCCGTGACCACGAGGAACACGGCGCCAAGGGCAAAAAAGCCGATGACTCCGTGACCTGCGAGGAAACTCAGGCCGTAAAGGGGATTGAAGGCGCGCAGTACGTCGAGATTCTGCGCGACGTGGCCGATGCCGGCGATGGCGATGGCGATGAACCAGATGAGCGTGATCGGACCGAAGAAGGCGGCAACCTTGGCGGTGCCCCGCGCCTGCACTGCGAACAAGGCGAATAGGATCAGCACGGTGAGCGGGACGACATAAGCCTCCAAAGCGGGCGTAGTGATCTCGAGACCTTCGACCGCCGACAGTACCGAAAGCGCCGGCGTGATCATCGCATCACCGTAGAACAGCGCCGCGCTGACGATGCCGAGCAGGATGATGGTGAAGCTCTTGCATCCGAGCGCGCGAGAGGCGAGCGCCATCAAGGCAAGCGTGCCACCTTCGCCGTCATTGTCGGCGCAGAGCAGGATCAGCACATATTTGACGGTGACGATGAGGATGAGCGCCCAGACAATCAGCGACAGGATGCCGAGGATGACGGCCTCGCTCGCGGTCTGACCGTCGCCGGTCGCCGCCAGCACCGATTCGCGCATGGCATAGAGGGGGCTGGTCCCGATATCGCCGTAGACGACGCCGACGCAGCCAAGCGTAAGCCCCCAAAAATTGTCCCGCCGCGATATCTCGGAAGTCGAGCCGTTGGCCGTCGTGTTTGCAGTGATGGCGTGGGGCATAGGGGACAACAGAAAGGCTTGATCGCGTTGAGAGACCGTGGCGGTCTCTTGCGACCCATGTCGAGCGGAGCCGGGCATAGACCCAACCGCGGCGAATGTCCATGTGACCGAATGAGGCGGAAGGCGGCAGCCAAAGCCGCGCCGCGCTCTAGACGGTGACTTGCGTGCCGATCTCGACCACGCGGTCGGTGGGCAGCTGGAAATAACTCGACGCGTCGTCGGCGTTTTGGGCGAGGAAGATGAACAGCTTGTCTTGCCAGAGTGGCATGCCGGATCGGGCGTCCGGCCGCACCGAGCGCCGCGACAGGAAGAACGACGTCGACATGATGTCGAAGGTCCAACCGAGCTTCCGCGCGATGGCCAGCGCGCGCGGGATGTTGGGCGTCTCCATGAAGCCGAAATGCAGGATCACCCGCATGAAATTATCGCCGAGAGGCTCGATCTCCACGCGAACCTGCGGAGGAACCCTCGGAATGTTTTCGGTGACGATGGTGAGGATGACATTGTTCTCGTGCAGGACTTTATAGTGCTTCAGGCTGTGCAACAGCGCCGTCGGCGCGCTTTCCGGCGCGGCGGTGAGGAATACGGCGGTGCCTGGCACGCGGTGGGGCGGGCTCTTCGCCAGCGAATGGATTAAATCCTCGACCGGCATCTCCAGCCGGCGCGTCTTGGCGCCAAGAATTTTCGCTCCCCTGCGCCAAGTGAGCATGACGACGAGCAGGCACCCGCCGATCAAGAGCGGCACCCAGCCGCCTTGTGGGATCTTCAGGAGGTTGGCCCCGAGGAAGGTAAAGTCGATCAAAATGAACGGCACCATCAACGCGATCGTGGTCCAGATCGACCACTTCCACCCCCTCCAGATCACCATGAAAGCCATCAGCCCGTCGACGAGCATGGTGCCCGCGACCGCGACGCCATAGGCAGAGGCGAGGCCGTTGGAGGAACGGAACAGCACGACGAGCAGCAACGTCCCCGCGAGCAGGAGGCCTCTGATGCGCGGGATGTAGATCTGGCCGGCTTGCGTCTCTGAGGTGCGGTGGATTTGGAGGCGGGGCAAGAGGCCAAGCTGCACCGCCTGATTGGTGAGCGAGAAGGCGCCGGTGATCACGGCCTGGCTCGCGATCACCGTTGCCGCCGTGGACAGCGCAATCATCGGATAGAGCGCCCATGGGGGTACCATCCGGTAGAACGGGCTTCCGACCGCGGTCGGGTCCGACAGCACGAGCGCGCCTTGCCCGAGATAGTTCATGGCGAGGGCCGGCAGCACGAAGAACAGCCACGCCGTTTGAATGGGCTTACGCCCGAAATGACCGAGATCGGCGTAGAGCGCTTCGGCCCCGGTCACGGCAAGGAACACGGCGCCGAGCGTGACGAGTCCGATGTAGCCATGGCCGGAAAGAAAGGTCACGGCATAGACCGGATTGAATGCCGCGAGCACGCCCGGGTCATCGGCGATATGGACGAGGCCTGCCAAGCCAATGGCGAGGAACCACAGCGTCATCACCGGGCCAAAAAATGTAGCGACGCGCGCCGTGCCGTGCGACTGCACGGCAAACAGCGCGACCAAGATCACCATTGTCAGCGGCACCACATAGCTCTGAAGCTGCGGCGCTGCCACCTCCAAGCCTTCGACCGCCGAGAGCACCGAGATGGCAGGGGTGATGAGGGCATCGCCGTAGAACAAGGACGCCGCGATCATGCCGAGAACGAGGACCACGGCCTGCGCGCGGCCGGAACCGAGCGCGCGCAGGGTGAGCGCCATCAGCGACAGCGTGCCACCCTCGCCTTTGTTGTCGGCGCGCAGCAGGATCAACACATATTTCGCGGTGACGACGAGGAATAGTGCCCACAGGATTAGCGACAGCACCCCGATCACCATCCCGCGCGACAGATCGCCTTGGGTACCGCCGGCCGCCTCCAAGGCAACGCGGAAGGCGTAAAGTGGGCTCGTGCCGATGTCGCCATAGACGACGCCCATGCAGCCGAGCGTGAGTGGCCAGAATGTTCGCCGTTTGACCTCGGCGTCAGCCCCGTTGGCGGCATGAGGTTCGGTGAGGACGCGCGTCATTCGGCCAAGAAAGGTGGGATAGGTTGCAGCGGCTGAGGGTTAACGCCGTAAGGGCTGACGCGATCCAATATGGGGGATGCACATAAGCGCAACAGTGTCGATTGTCTAGACGCGGCTGCACGAGCGGGCTTGAGCGCGGCGAGGCCGGCGGACAGTCTAGTAATTAAATTGCGTGTTTCCGAAACTAAAGCAACTTTTGGAAAGACAGATGGCAGCATTTTTTCCATTCATTTGCGTTAGGCGTTGACCCTCTGTCCTTGAAGTTTTAGGGTGCGCGCCGTATTTGGCCTTTGCGCCAGGGCTCTAACTTGACCTGAGCGGACGGTAAGGCCGATTTCATAAGCCGAGAATGTGAGACATAAAAATGTCACGCGCGATGACCGGCGCCGAGATGGTGCTTCAAGTGCTGGGCGACCAAGGGGTCGAGCATATTTTCGGCTATCCCGGCGGCGCCGTGTTGCCGATCTATGACGAGCTGTTCAAGCAGGACCGGCTGACGCATATCCTGGTGCGCCATGAGCAGGGCGCGGTCCACGCTGCGGAAGGCTATGCGCGCTCGACCGGCAAGGTCGGCTGCGTCCTCGTCACCTCTGGCCCTGGCGCAACCAATGCCGTGACGGGCCTGACCGACGCGCTCATGGATTCCATCCCGATCGTCTGCATCACGGGCCAGGTGCCGACCCATTTGATCGGCAATGACGCGTTTCAGGAATGCGACACCGTCGGCATCACGCGGCCCTGCACCAAGCACAATTATCTGGTGAAGGACGTGAACCAGTTGAGCCGCGTCCTGCATGAGGCCTTCTATGTGGCGCGCACCGGACGCCCCGGCCCGGTGGTCGTCGACATTCCCAAGGACATCCAATTTGCCAAGGGCATCTACACCGGCCTCACCAATTCGCAGCACAAGAGCTACCGCCCGCAGACCGAAGGCGACGAGCGCGCGGTTGCGGCCGCCGTCGATCTGATAGCCAATGCCAAACGTCCGCTCTTCTACACCGGCGGCGGCATCATCAATTCCGGACCGCTCGCGAGCGAGCGCCTGCGCGAGTTGGTGCGTCTCACCGGTTATCCCATCACCTCGACCTTGATGGGGCTCGGCGCTTACCCAGCCTCCGACAAGCAGTGGCTCGGCATGCTCGGCATGCATGGCACCTACGAAGCCAACAACGCCATGCATGATTGCGACGTGATGATCTGCATTGGCGCGCGGTTCGACGATCGCATCACCGGCAGGGTCGACGCCTTCTCGCCGGGCTCCAAGAAGATCCATGTCGACATCGACCGGTCCTCGATCAACAAGAACATCAAGGCCGATATTCCGATCGTCGGCGACTGCGCCCGGGTGCTCGAGCAGATGCTCGCCGCGTGGCAAGCGAAGAAGCCCAAGATCGACAAAACCGCGCTCAAGGCCTGGTGGGCCGAGATCGACCATTGGCGCGCCCGGAAATGCCTCCATTACAAGAAGCGCGACGACGTGATCATGCCGCAATACGCGATCGAGCGGCTGTATGCGCTGACCTGCGGGCACGACGTGTACATCACCACCGAGGTCGGCCAGCATCAGATGTGGGCGGCGCAGTTCTTCAAGTTCGAGGAGCCAAACCGCTGGATGACGAGCGGTGGCCTCGGCACCATGGGCTATGGGCTGCCTGCCGCCGTCGGCGTGCAGATGGCGCATCCGGATTCGCTCGTCATCGATATTGCCGGCGAGGCGTCGGTGCTGATGACCATGCAGGAGATGTCAACGGCGGCTCAATACGACCTGCCGATCAAGATCTTCATCCTCAACAACGAATATATGGGCATGGTGCGGCAGTGGCAGGAGCTTCTGCATGGCGGCCGCTACTCCCACTCCTACACTGCGGCGCTGCCGGACTTCGTCAAGCTCGCCGAGGCTTATCAGGCGGTCGGCATCCGCGCGGAGAAGCCGTCCGAGCTCGACGACGCCATCCGCGAGATGATCGCGGTCAAGAAGCCGGTGATCTTCGACTGTCGCGTCGACAAGCACGCCAATTGCTTCCCGATGATCCCGAGCGGGGAAGCGCATAACCACATGCTGATGGGCGACGACCTGACTGAAGAGGATCTCGAGAACGCCATCACCGAAGAAGGCAAGGTGATGGTGTAATGACGACGCACCGATTGCTGACGTTCTTCCTCAGCTTGCGGGCCATCATGCTGATCGGCTCGGCCGGCGCCATTGTCGGCTCGCTCTTGATGTTCCTGCAGGGCGGCTTCTATTTGCACGAAGCGTGGCACACGATCATGGCCGGCGGTGGAGCGGCGGAGCGGCAGGTCACCGTGCCGGTGCTCGAGGCGGTGGACGCCTTCCTGTTCGGTATCGTGCTCGTGATCTTCGCCTATGGCATCGCCATCGGCTTCGTCTTTACCCTTCCTGAGGGTTACGGCAAAAGGCTGCCGAGCTGGATGAAAGTCGGCGGCGTAGGCCAGCTGAAAGCGACCCTTGCCGAGGTCGTCATCGTGGTGTTGATCGTGATCTTCGCCCGCATCGTGGTCGAGGCCAATGGCCATTTGCAATGGTCGATGCTGGTGCTGCCGGCCTCGATCCTGATGATCTCGGTGGCGCTCCGCATGATCGAGCTGGGCGGCGAGAAGAAGACGAAGGAGGAGGATGTTGCCCATTAGGGCGACATCTCCGGAACGGAATGGATAGGCACTGATGGTGCAGCCCGGATCCGCATATTCGCTGGAGAAGCGCGAAGAGAAGGCCGAGACGCACACCATGAGTGTGCTCGTCGACAATGAGCCGGGCGTGCTCGCCCGCGTCATTGGGCTGTTCTCCGGCCGCGGCTATAACATCGACTCGCTCACCGTTTCGGAGACCGAGCACGAGGCGCATCTCTCCCGCATCACCATCGTCACGACGGCTGCGCCCATGGTGATCGAGCAGATCAAGGCCCAGCTCGAGCGCTTGGTCCCGATTCATTCGGTTACCGACTTGACGGTCAAGGGCAATCCGGTCGAGCGGGAGCTGGCGCTGGTCAAGGTCGCGGGCAAGGGCGAGAAGCGGGTTGAGGCCTTGCGGTTGGCGGAAGCCTTCCGCGCCTCGGTCATCGACGCCTCGACCGAGCATTTCATCTTCGAGATCACGGGCAAGTTCTCGAAGATCGAGCAATTCATCGTCTTGATGCAGCCGCTTGGCCTGGTCGAGGTCTCCCGCACCGGGCTCGCCGCCATTTCCCGCGGGCCCGAGCGGATGTAGTCTCAGGCTTTGCCGCGGGCAGGGGCCGTGGATCGGCTGAAGGCGTTCAAGATAAAGTTGGCCAGGAACACCAGCATGCCGGCGAGCACGAGCAGCGATCCGCCGGCCGCCAGCGCGATGGTCTGGCCGCCTTGCGCGAGCGGGATGCCGGCGAGGAAGACGATGGCGCCGAGATTGTAGAGGATGAAGTGGGGCGCCGCCAATTTGCTCTCGGCGAGCGAAGGGAAGGCGCGGTAGAGGAGACCGAACAGCAGCATCGAGGCCCAGCCGATCAAATTGATATGGGCGTGCAAATGCGCTTGGCTGAAAGCTTGGTTGATGCCCACCCAAATGCCGAAGCTGAAGCCGAAAATCCCGTACAGCAAGCCGATCAGAATGAACCAACGGTCGATGTTCTTCATGGCGTCCTCCCCCTTCAGGCACGATTTCAGAACGGATTAAACCTAAGCCGAGACCACTTGCAAACTCCGCTGCCGGGCGTCACAAACGCGCACCGGCTTCCACCATCAGCCACGATAGGGCAGGGAACTCCTCGCATGCGCGTCTATTACGATCGGGATGCCGATCTCAATCTGATCAAGTCGAAGAAGGTGGCCATCATCGGCTACGGCTCCCAAGGCCATGCCCACGCGCTGAATTTGCGCGATTCGGGTATCGCCAATGTCGCCGTCGGCCTCCGCCCGGGGTCCAAATCCGCCGCCAAGGCGGAAGCTGCCGGCATCAAAGTGATGGACGTGCCCGAGGCGGCCAAATGGGCCGATGTGGTGATGCTGCTCGCGCCGGACGAGACGCAAGGCGCCATCTGGGAAAACGACCTGAAGCCCAACATGCCGAAAGGCTCGGCGCTGTTCTTCGCCCATGGCCTCAACATCCATTTCAACCTGATCGAGCCACGCGCCGACATGGACATCTGCATGGTGGCGCCGAAGGGCCCCGGCCACACGGTGCGCGCGGAATATGCGCGCGGCGCCGGCGTCCCCTGTCTGGTGGCCATTGCCCAGGACGCCTCCGGCGACGCCCATGATCTTGCGCTCTCTTATGCGAGCGCCATCGGCGGCGGCCGCGCCGGCATCATCGAGACCAGCTTCCGCGAGGAATGCGAGACGGATTTGTTCGGCGAGCAGTCGGTACTATGCGGCGGTCTCGTCGAGCTGATGCGGAACGGCTACGAGACGCTGGTCGCCGCGGGCTATGCCCCGGAGATGGCCTATTTCGAATGCGTGCATGAGGTGAAGCTGATCGTCGACCTCATCTATGAAGGCGGTATCGCCAACATGAACTACTCGGTCTCCAACACCGCCGAATATGGCGAATATGTCTCTGGCCCCCGAATCGTGGGCAAGGCGAGCCGCGAGGCCATGAAGCAGGTGCTCGACGACATTCAGTCCGGCAAATTCGTCAAGGACTGGATGCTGGAAAACCGCGTCAACCAGACGAGCTTCAAGGCGATGCGCGCCAAATGCGACAGCCACGAGATGGAAGTGGTGGGCAAGCGCTTGCGCGACATGATGCCGTGGATCGCCGAGCGGAAGATGGTCGACAAGAGCAAGAACTAGCGTTGGCCGGGCTTGTCCCGGCCATCCACGTCTTAAAGTGTCATTCCCGCGAAAGCGGGAATCCAGTAACCAATGCCTCGGATTACTAGCGAACGCCGGGGTTGCTGGATTGCCCGGTAAAGCCGGGCAATGACAGTCACAGTAGGAACGCGCGAGCTCACCCATGATGATCACGCGGCTCTGCAAGATCGTGATGTGTCTCGTGCTCGGCCTGTTCTGCCTGCTGGTCGCCTTCGACAACGTCACCGATTACCAGACCAACTATGTGTTCGTGCAGCACGTGCTGAGCATGGACACGACCTTTCCTGGCAACGAGTTGATGTCGCGGTCGATCAGCAATCCGCTGCTGTGGAGGATCGCCTATGCGCTGCTCATCGCCGCGGAAGGGTTGAGCGGCCTCCTGTTCCTGGCGGGCGCCTTTCGCATGTGGCAGGCGCGCAAGGCCCCGGGCGCCGTGTTCGATCGGGCCAAGGCCTATGCCATCGCCGGCGCCTTGGCGGCCTTCCTCGTCTGGTTCTTTGGCTTCATGGTCGTCGCCGGCGAGTGGTTCTCCATGTGGGAATCGCAAACCTGGAACGGTCAGCAGGCGGCGTTCCGGTTCTACATGGCGGTGCTCGCCGTGTTGCTCCTGCTCAATCAGCCTGACCCCGATTTGCCCGGCCCGGCGGCGCGTGACCCGGGCCCCAAGCGCTAACGGACAAGGAAGGACGTTCGACATGAACGACCGGCGACAGATCGAAGATTTGTTGGAGAAGCTTTACGCGGCGCGCATGCGCGGCGACATCGAGACCATTGGGCGCCTCTTTGCCAAGGACGCGACGTTCTGCATGGCCGGATCGGCCACCGCTAGTCCGATTGCCGTCAGCACCCTGGGTCACGAGGAAGTCCTGCCGCTGCTCAAACGCATGATCGACACCTTCGAGCATAGTGACTTCGAGATTTTGTCGATGCGGATCGATGGCCATAAAGTTGCGGTGCATTGGCGAAGCACGGTCAGGCACACCGGGACCAACCAAGTCGCGGAGACCGAAATCATGGATCTCATCAAGCTTGCCGATGGCCGGGTCAAGTCCTTCACCGAGTTCTGCGACACGGCGCTCGCGGCGCGCTTGATGGCGGCCAATTAGCCGCTGGCGCCCTAGGGCGCCGGCTCGGATCGGGCAAAATAATTCGAGGTCTCGGGACATGATGCGGCATCCATCGGCGAACGTGCGTGAGCAAGGGCTTGTGAGCAGGCCAAGGGCCGATCGGTCGAGCGGTGCGCTGGTTATAATGATTGCCAACGGAAAGGAGCGCGCGCTGGGAGTTCTGCTAAGGGCCTTGGCGCTGGCGGCATGCTGCATATCGCTTGCAGCCCGCGCGCAATCGCCGGCTCCCGGATGCGCGGCGGCGCCCACCTCGTCTCTCGTCGTCAATGTCAAGGACAAGGGCGCGACGGGCGACGGCGAGACCGACGATACGGCCGCGATTCAGGCGGCGATCGACGAGATCGCGGGAACAGGAGGGACAGTCCTTGTGCCCAACGGCACCTACAGGATCGACGCTGCGGAGAAGAAAATGCGTCTCGCTCTCGGCAGCGATATGACGCTGAAGCTGTCCAGCGATGCGATCCTCAAGGCGATCCCCAACGACTCGCGGAAATATTCCGTTCTCTCGATCTCGGGCGTGTCCAATGTGACGGTCGTCGGGGGGACGCTGATGGGCGAGCGCGGCGAGCATCTGGGGAAGTCAGGTGAAGGGGGCATGGGGATACGCATCACTGGCGGCGCCCAGCACATCACTATCAGCGGCGTGACCGCCAAGTCGATGTGGGGCGACGGCTTTTATGTTGAAGGCGCCACCGACATCAAATTCTGCGCCGTCACCGCCGACAACAACCGCCGCCAGGGATTGTCGATCGTGGAGGCGGATGGCGTGATCGTGGCGAACTCGGTCTTCAAGAACACGAGCGGGACGCGCCCAAGCGCCGGCATCGATCTGGAACCGGATAAGGCCGCGCAAGAGATCACCAACGTGCAAATCCAAAATTCGAAATTTCTCGACAACACGGGGCCGGGGATCGAGATCGCCGGGAAGAGGGGCCGCATTTCGAAAATCGAGCTGACGCGCAACATCTTCAGGGGCAATCGGCCCATCCTCGTCGAGAATGCGCCCTCAATCCTTGCCTCGGCGATCTGCGACAACCGGCAAGTCACGACTCAATCGGCGCCATCGGACGGCCCCTATGCCTTCGCCGACCCCGTCGACATGGTCGTCCATCAGAACGACTGCCAAGATGGCCGGGATATGCGCTTTGAGGTGAACCGGCAGAACCGCAAGCCGTCCAGATGAGGCGCCTCCACGTGGGCCGCCGAAACGCGACCTTTAGACCAAACCCGGCCCGGCGTGATAGTTTTGAGGTAGCCGGTGCAATCAGGAAGAAGACCGTGGAGTATCAGGATCGGCATGTGGTGGTGACGGGCGGCACCGGCGCGCTTGGGACCGCCGTGGTGGCGGCCCTGATCGAGGCTGGCGCCACCTGCCACGTGCCTTGGCTCCACGAAGCCGAGGCGCAGCGCTTCGGCTATCGGGAGCACAAGCAGGTCAGGCTCACAGGCCCAGTCGAGCTTGCCGACGAGGCGGCGGTCGGCCGATTGTTCGGCGGCGTCCCGGCGCTGTGGGCATCGATCCACATTGCCGGCGGCTTCGCCATGGGGCCTGTGGCCAAAACCAGCAAACCCGAGCTGATGAAGCAGATCGAGACCAATCTGGTGAGCTGCTTTCTGTGCTGCGCCGCCGCGGTCAACGCCATTGGCCGCTCCGAACAAGGTGGCCGCATCGTCAATGTCGCGGCGCGTCATGCGCTTGAGTGGCGGAGTGGCGCCGGCATCGTCGCCTATACGGCGAGCAAGGCCGCCGTGGCGGCGTTGACCGTGGCGCTCGCCGAGGAGTTGGCCAAGGAGGGCATCCTCGTCAACGCGGTGGCGCCCTCCATCATGGACACGCCGGCCAACCGCGCCGCGATGCCGAAGGCGGATTACGATCGCTGGCCCAAGGTCGAAGAGGTCGCCGCGACGATTTTGTTCCTCGCCTCGCCGCAGAATAAGGTGACGCGAGGGGCCGTCGTCCCCGTCTATGGGAAGTCGTGACGCTTCCGAGGCATGGCCGATCGGTCTGTGAGGCGTGAAGCCCATCCCCGCTCGCCAAACTGCCTCTATCCCGCATCCACCTCGTCCGCTGAAGGGTCGTTTCGCGAGGCGTCGTGAGGCGGGAGGAGGTGCGGTGCCCGCGGGCCGGCATGCAAAGCCGGCACTCGGGCGGCGCCGGGGCTCCGCCCGGGACCACCACGGGTCCCTGCCAGGAGCTGGCTGAGGACCGAAGTTTTGTGACTTTTGGCGAAAGCGCGGCCCGGTAAGCCGAATAATCGGGAGAAAGGAGCAAACCCCGAACGCGGGTACGCGTCGCGGTAATGAAGAAGCATGCCATCTCCACTTGCGCCACCCCGGCGAAAGCCTGGGTCCAGGTCTTCGGATGACGCTGGCGGCGCCCTTGCTCCCGGCCGCGCGCCCTATTATGTTCGCCCCGCGCACCTCGAGCGAGAACAGGTGATCGATGCAAGCGCCGCATGGGCAGAGGAAGCATGGAGCTGGCTTGGCGGTGCCGGCCGCTTCTCTGCGCGCGCGCTCCTTTCGTTCCAAACTCCTCCTTAGATGCCCCTGAGCATCTTCGCTTTCGCCGTTTGAAGCGAGACGGGCGTTCAGGGGATCGCAAGACAAAACCCGCGATAATTCAAGCGGCTTGCCAGTCATGCTAGACTGAGGGCCAAGGAGTTGAGGAAGCAAAAGATGGATTCCGATCAGGATCAAACGCCACCAGGTGGCTCCCCACGAAGTGGGCGCACGGACAAGGACCGCGTGGTGATCTTCGACACCACCTTGCGCGACGGCGAGCAATGCCCCGGCGCCACCATGACCTTCGAGGAGAAGCTCGAGGTCGCCGAGCTCCTCGACGAGATGGGCGTCGACATCATCGAGGCCGGCTTCCCGATCGCGAGCCAGGGTGATTTCGACAGCGTCCAGGAGATCGCCCGCAGGGCCAAGCGCTCGGTGGTCTGCGGGCTGGCACGCGCGCAAATCAAGGACATCGATGTCTGCGCCGATGCCATCAAGCCGGCCCGCCAAGGCCGCATCCACACCTTCATCGGCACTTCGCCGCTCCACCGCAAATATCAGATGGGCATCGACGAGGCGGAGGTGCTGGCGCGCGTGACGGCGTCGGTGACCCGTGCCCGTGGCCATACCGACAATGTGGAATGGTCGGCGATGGACGCGACCCGCACCGAGCACGATTTCCTCTGTGCCTGCGTGGAGGCGGCGATCAAGGCCGGTGCCACCACCATCAACATTCCCGACACCGTGGGCTATGCGACGCCCGACGAGTTTGCCGCGCTCATCCGCATGATCGTCGAGCGCGTGCCGAACTCCGACAAGGCCGTGTTCTCCACCCATTGCCACAACGATCTTGGGTTAGCCGTCGCCAATTCCTTGGCCGGGGTAGGGGCTGGGGCGCGCCAGGTCGAATGTGCGGTCAACGGGCTCGGCGAGCGCGCGGGCAACGCCGCGCTCGAGGAGATCGTCATGGCGATCAGGACGCGCGGCGACGTCATGCCGTTCTGGACCGGCATCGACACCACTATGCTCACCCGCGCTTCGCGATTGGTCGCGCGCGTGACGGCCTTCCCGGTGCAATACAACAAGGCGATCGTCGGCCGTAACGCCTTCGCCCATGAGAGCGGCATCCATCAGGACGGCGTGCTGAAGCACGCCGAGACCTTCGAGATCATGACCCCGGAAAGCGTGGGGCTGAAAGAGTCCTCGCTGGTGATGGGCAAGCATTCGGGGCGCCATGCCTTCAGGGAGAAGCTAAAGGATCTCGGCTATGAGCTTGGCGACAATGCCTTTGAGGATGCCTTTGTGCGCTTCAAGGCGCTCGCCGACCGCAAGAAGCATGTCTATGACGAGGACATCGAGGCCCTTGTCGATCAGGAGATCGCCTCGGCCCATGATCGCATCAAAGTGGTGGCCCTGACCGTGATCGCCGGCACCGGCGGTCCGCAAAAGGCGACCATAACGCTTGATATCAACGGCAAGCAGCACACCCATGAATCGACCGGTGACGGTCCGGTGGATGCGACCTTCAGGGCGATCAAGGCGATCGTTCCCCATGAGGCGCGGCTGCCGCTCTACCAAGTGAGCGCGGTGACGGAAGGAACCGACGCGCAAGCCGAAGTGAGCGTGCGGCTCGAGGCGGACGGCAAGACCGTGACGGGGCGCGGCTCCGATACCGACACCATGGTCGCCTCCGCGCGCGCTTATGTCAGCGCGCTGAACAAGCTGCTTGCGCGCGAGGCGCGGCGGAAGCCCGAAACTATGCTCGCATCCTAGAAGCGACGGTAGCATGATAAAGGCGGCTGGCTTCTCGCCAACCGCCTTTGTCTTGCCTCGTAGGTGCTCCCCAAGGGAGCCCTAAGGGTGAACGCTAGCTAGTTAGGCTTCTGACACTCCGGCTTTTCGGGATGCTTCTGGCACTTGTCCTTCTTGTCGCCGCCACCACCCCCCCCGCCGCCCAGACCGCCGTGGTCTTGGGCCTGCCCGCCATCCTGACGGCCGCCTTGCCTGCCCTGAACATTGGGTCCGTTCGGACCGCCAGGTCCGCCCTGACTGTTGGGCGGAGGTCCACCAAAGCCCTTGGGCTTGCCGTCGCCGCCCTGGTCGTTGTTGTCGCGATTGCCTTGCTTGAACTGGTTGGGTCCGCCCTCACCATTGGGTCCGCCGGAGCCCTTCGGCTTGCCGTCGCCACCCTGGTCGTTGTTGTCGCGGTTGCCATGCTTGAAC
>Ga0315288_10001932_pt1 | contig 26927 bp, 16 predicted proteins | sample YL17G11_20_MG_FD_203454 | JGI IMG/M metagenome (GOLD analysis project Ga0315288, IMG submission 203454) | Sediment microbial communities from Yellowstone Lake, YNP, Wyoming, USA - YL17G11_20 | ecosystem: Environmental > Aquatic > Freshwater > Lake > Sediment | place: USA: Wyoming | collected... | reverse complement strand
TCTGCCCATCGGAGCACAACGGCCTCAGTCAGCCTCAGCCCGGCGGTGTAGCACAAGGCATAAAGCGCCTGCTCTCTCAGTGAAAGCGTCGCGTCCAGCAGCTTTCGGTATTCGCCCCGGTCAAGATAGTACCAAGCCGTCACCGATGTTTTAGGCCCGCGTAGTTTCTTGAAGGGATTCCGGGCAATGAAGTCCCGACTTTCAGCGTCACCGAAAAGCGTCTTGCACTTACGCAAAATCTGGTGACGAGTCCAATTGCTCAAAGGTTTCTCGCCCTGCAACGGACACAGCTCAGCAAGAAACATCTCGGCGGTTTGCGGTGTTATCTGCCGCAAGAGAGTCGTGTCCCCGAAGTAGTGACATAGCCGCCCAATAGTGTTTTCATATAGGTACACTGTCGCCGGTCTGAGTCCCTGACCTCTTGCCCGGTATTGCAACCACCATCGGCAATACTCTTGCAGCGTTTCTGTTGACAGGTCACGCGGAGCGCCGCTCCGAAGTTCAGCCGCCTTCGCCGACTGAAATTTCTCTGCGTCCAGCTTGCGGGAAAAGGTCTTGCTGTATCGCTTCTGTTTGCCGCTGCCCGGCGCGTAATCGCCAAACCACCTGACGCGCCACTGTGTCTTTGTACCGTTTCGGCAACGGTATAATCCAACTCTGTCAGTCATATCTGCACCTCGATAAAAGTGGTCGGGGTATTGTGACGCACTCATAAGAAGGCGCAGACTTCGTTACCGAGAATCTTACCCCAACCGTGATGAGTTTCAGATATGTCTTATGAGTTTTCACGATTATCATTTTACCACACCCGCCGGTTATTGCAAGCACAAAATCCGAATTTTCTCAGAATTTTTTCGCACCAGGATTCGCCACAAGGCCCGAACACAAGTGCGCCCGATGCAGAATACCCCCGGACTTCGGCTCATAGAAACTCAATGCGCGGTTCAGCTTGCCCATCATAGAAAACCCAAAACTCAATAGTGCTGTTGGAGGGCAACTGCGCCTTCATACCCGCCATAGTTTCACGCTCAATGGGGTCAGGTATCCTGTTGGATTTGACCTGGACGTGCCGGACGCCCAGGGGGTTCTCGGCGATAATATCGAACGCGCCCAGGCTGCCGCCCGACTTTGTGCAGGCGTACCCGGCCCGCTCAAGTATCTTTTTGGCCTTGCGCTCGTTACGACTGCCTTTTTGTTTGCAGTTCTTCATAACAAAGCCCCTGTCTGTGCCGGAAAAGGTATCTCTGCCGCCTTTTGGGTCGTTTGCTCCGTAGGTATAGCGCCAGACGCACGCTGGCGCGCAGAAACAGGCTCAGGTTCGACAGGCTCTGCTTGCTCGTCTGGGGTGTCTGGGGCAGGCTCAAGGGGACTTTGCTCAGCCTCGACGATCTGGGGCGTCTCTGTGGCCTCTGTAGGGGCGTCCTGGACGCTCTGGGCACTCTTGGACACCTCTAAGGCCTTGCGGCAAGCCCGACGCTGCTCAGAAGCCGCCAACCGGCTGCGCAGGTTTTCAACCTCGTCGCCAGCCCAAACGCCGGGACAAAGTTCTTCAGTATTCGCAACGAAACTCTGGCCAAAGTCGGCGAAAATCCGCCGAAAACCGTCCAGGAAAGCGTCGCGCTCATCCAAAGCCGCACGCAGCAACTCTTCAATTTTTGTGTCAGCAGCGTGCCGGTGCTCAACGACGCAATTTCGCAGCACAATTTTCAAATTACTTTCGGCCTCGTTCACATCGACCTGCTTCTTTTTCAAGAGCTGCTCCAGCGATTCCACCATCGACCTCGACGTGTCAAGGTCTCTGCTCCGCTTCGTCAGGTCGCTGCGGTATCTCTCGTAGGCGTTCTTATTGCCGGTCAAAGACTTCCCGGACTCCTGCCTCAGACGCTCGATGCGGTCTTGAAGCCGCCGGACGGCGTCCCGCTCATCAGTCAGCCGCTTTGCCGCACCTGCAACCTGCCTCTGCAAGTCTCTAAGCTCTGCGGCGCGCTCCCCGCAAGTTTTCTCAACTTCGCCTTTGAATAGCTCATAGTAGCAATCAGTCATCATCGTTTTCCTTTCTTTAGTGCGTGAGCATCGTGCAATAAACCAATAAAACCGGCAATTATCTCATCAACGCGGTCCTTCAACGCGGGGTCAATACCCTCAACATGAAGAAATTCGCGCAGAGCGTTTATATGGCCTTGCGGCAGACTCTTTTCTCGCTCCGCGACAACTACACTGTCCGACATCGACGCTCCGAGGTTCGCGTAGTCGTTTTCGGTGTGTAGCCTCTGCATCTTCCAAGCCTGCGACAAATACTCAGGCACAACATCAGGCGGCTCAGACGTTGAATCAAAGCCATTTTCAAGAAGCCAGTCACGATCCGCCATCGCCGCATCATAATCAGCGCTCTGCTTTTCGGCTTTTGCGGCCATTGCGTCGGCGCAAGCCCGCTCGGTTTCGCTTCTGTTGTCCCGGCCCTCGGCGCGTCGCTCAAACAACTTCGTCACAAGCTCGACCTGTGCCCGGTGGCCGGGGACGCCAGGGGACGTATAGGAAGGCTCAGCCATCGCCGCGGCTATCAGTTCGTCCAGCGACGCCCCCGACTGCTTCGGCTCAGGTGCAGACTCATCCGACTCGTCCTCAGCTTCAAGCCTGTCAATTTCATCGAAAACGCTGTCCTCATCGTCTTCAGGTAATTCATAATCCGCCATTTGTCACCTCATCTGCAATTTTAGTTTTCAAAAAGTCCAGCCGGTCGTGAATCCGGTTCAACACGCTCGTCGCCCAGGCGGAAGCGCCGTCAGGAAATGTCTTACGACTCAACAGGGCAGTCAACTCCCGATATTCCTGTTTGGCTTCTTCAAGGGTCAAATCCGTCTTGGTCGAAATCTGTATTTCCACGCTTCAAATCCTTAATTCAAGATACATTGTGTCGTAAAATCCCAAAAGTCATATACGCGCCAGGGTGGGTAGTATGGAATTAGGCCGGGGGCGGCTTGGGGGGGTGAAGGCCTTCGTCTGGGGGCGTTTCTGCCTCGCCTTCAAGCATAGCAACAGCCGCATCTTCACCGCCGTCACCGGGCAACGACAAGGACGCGCCCAAACGGATGCTGGCAAGAGCGAGGCATTCGAGCCGTTCGCGCTCGTTTAACTCCACTTGTTTTGTAGGCTCGATAAACTGTGTGCAGTCCCGGAAAAGCGCCAAGGTTTTACCCATCAATTCACTGCACCTTGCCGCCGTTGCCAGATCGCCCTTCGTAATGGCTCGACGCCGTGTATCCTCGATGTCGCTCAAGACTCGGTTCGGTGTCAAAGAGCGCCGCCCGGCAATTTCCTCATAAAGCTCGTCAAGTCTGGCCTGAACCTTCGGACGCCTCCGCAACTTCCAGGCGCTATTGTGAGCCGACGCTGTGCTGTAACCGGCTTTCTTTGCCGACTCTGTGCCGTTGCCGTAGCTGTCAGCATCAACGTCCGTGAAGGCCACGCAGAAAGCCTCTTCTTTCGCAGTCAGCCCCGATGCCGACAGTAGTGTTTCTTCTCCCGCCTTTTCGTTGTCTTCGGTTATCGTTCGTTTACTCATTTTTCGTTCTCCAACTGGCCAAACTGACCTTTTCAAGTGACCTCATCGGCCCTTGCCTGTCCAAAAACCTTGTTATTCGCTCAATATCACGCATTTTGCACCAAAGAGCGCCTGCCTGTCAGGCCGATACTGCTGCTTTCCGCTTGTGTTTTGCGGTCAAGAAAAGCCTCGACATCACACAGCCGATAACGCAAGGTCTTGCCCAGGCGAACACCACGCAGCAGCCCTGTGTCACGCCAAAATTTTAAGGCCCTTTGACCTGTGCCGTCCAGACGCAGAAACTCCGCAACCTCAGCCGCCGTCAAGACCGCCGGTGCTGGCCGACCATCAGGCAAGAACGAAATCGAAGCGTAATGTGTGTTGTCAAGCACCGGTCGCGCTCCTTTTCAAGCCTGACCGATGTCGGCGGCGCTTGCTGCGCTGCAGGCAAGCACGGCCAAGAACACGGCTCTCAGGCCGTATCAAGTCACCATCGCCCGTCCTGTGCTGTTCTGGGGCGTCTGCCGCTTCGTACAGGCAACGGCAAGCCGTATTCCCCCCGGCAGAACCACGATTCGCCCAGTGCGAACACAACCGCCTGTTTTCACTCTGTTTCACCACCCCAAAACCGTCCGATTTCTCAATTTCTTTCGTAATCACCATATCTATAAGCATTTATAAGACTTAATTAGTCCGAGTTTGTTGCTCCACCACTTGCAACGCTCCGCCGTCTATCCACCCCCGTCATTTCGATAATCAGCGCCGTGCGAAGCCTGCTGGCTACCCGTGCATCAAAGCTCTGACCGAGCTGCTCCACGCTCTTATTTGAGCTGACAAACGTGGGCAGCCGCCGCTCTTGCCGCTTATTGAGAATCGAATACAGCGTGACGTAGCTGAAATCGGTTTCTTGCTTCCCCCTCAGCCCCAGGTCGTCGATAAACAGTTTATCTATGTCCTTGAGCGGCTCTATCAAGTCCCACTCGGTCTTCTTCGATGCCGGGCACATAGTGGAGCGCACCTGCACGCAAAAGTCGTCGAAGTTTATCCGCTCGACCTCAAACCCCTCATAGACATAGTGCCGGATCAGCGCGGTCATAGTATGCGTTTTACCTACGCCGACAGGCCCGAACATAAAGACATCCCGGCCCGGCTCTAAGCTCAATAGCTTTTCCCGCACCTGCTCGTCCAGGTCGTCGAGCTTGGCGTCCAAGTATAGTGAGCCTACCAGGTTCAATATGTTGCACTCCGCCTTTTCCTCTGTCAGTGCTTGCCGTCGCTCCCAAACGTCGATACACCGCTTACACCAGGCCCGCACGCCGGTACGGTCTCGATGTTTCAGGCCGTATCCGCACCGTTCGCAACGGTTAGCGGATAAACTCTGCAACGGGTTCGGCTTGAGCGCTTGCTCTAACTGCCCTGCTGTTTCCATCTTGTTGTCCTTCCCTGGCCCGCCAAGTCCGCACGACGGCCTTCCAGTCTTTCATCGGCGAGCGGCCAACCAGCCAGCCGCCGGCCTCATACCTATCGCAAAAGTATGCTCCATCGAGAGCGTAACCAATCGACTGCCCATATTCGGAGACTTCTGCTGGCGTAGGTTTTACAAAGTGTGCGCGCACTCTCTGAGTCTTATTCAATGGATCTGTCTTATTCAGTTCAACTCTGTTGAGCGCTTGCGCACAACTCTGTTGAGCGCCGGTGTTCAACTCTGTTGAGCGCTTAACTCTGTTGAGCGCTAAACTCTGTTGAGCGCTTCCGTCCGTCAGCCGGTAGTGATTCGCCTTCCCGTTCCCCTGATTTTCGATGCGTAGAAGTTTCTTGCGTTGCAAAGACTGCAAGCATTTCAAAATGCCGGTCACGGTTAGGCCCGTGTCCGTTGCAATCGTCCTTACCCCCGGCCAGCAGAAGCCGTTTTCTCCGATGCGTCCCGCCAGCACAGCCCAAGTCACTTTTTCCCCCGGCGTCAAGTCCGTCCGGGCGGCAAGCTCGACCGGCAGTTTGTAAAATTTCTCCGTCACTTCACCCCCCCGCTTAGCACCGTCTGACTCCGCTTAGATACTGCGTGTGCCGCTTGCTGAACCAAAAAGGCCTCGACTTTCTCCGGCAAAACCAAATATGTCCTATCGGCTTTAACGGCAGGGATTAGACCGCTCTCGACTTGCTCCCTCAACCACTTGAACGGGACGCCGAACATCCTGGCGGCGTGATTCAGCTTGATAACTTTTCTATCATTCATACCCTCCGTTTTTAGCAGATATGATTTTGAAGTAAAGAGAAAAGTGGAGTTTCTTGGTGTATTTTGCCTTAGTTTTGCCTCAGTTTTGCCTTAGTTTTGCCTCACCCTCAGGAAGTGCTTTGCTCAACGGATTTGAGATAATCCCTGCCTTGCTGTGTGATTCCGACGAAGTATTTTTTGTCTGATGGAGCGGAGACATAAGACATTTTTTTCAGCTCTTTTATCTCTTTGGCCGTTGTGTTTTCTGCTTTGTTTATTTTGTTCGCAATATCTGCCTGCGCAACAGCAACGCCAACGCGGTCAAGGTACTTGAGAATGTCCCGTTGAGTTTCGGTCGGTACAACCGGCTTCGTCGGCTCGGCCTGTTTGTCCTTGCCCCTCAGGATCGCTGCGCAGCTTTTGCAACACGTTTCAAGATGTATCATCGCCCCGAAATAGTCGCTTTCGATTAGGGCTGCCGGTTCGGGCAGAGTCGGGCAGTCCTTCAAGTGTTTCTGTGCAAGACTCCGCCAGTTTGTCACGACTTGCTTATAGGTCAGATACTGCTTCGCAAGCTCCGGGTCGTGCTGTCGCTCTGCGTACCTGTTTGCCAGCTCTATAATCTGCTTTGCGTAACAGTCGAAGCGTTCGCCGAAGTCCTCAGCAGTCGCTTCTCTGCTTTGCTTGCCCTTGTCTCCCCCCTGTGGGGTCTGCCTTTTAGTTTTCACGTGCTCACCTCTGAGGACAGCCCCGGCAGCGGTGGAGAGGTGAGCGCCTTGCCACCGCGCCGGGCCGTCCCAATTCACAAGTGTTACTCAAAAAAGGTCACAGAAGGGTCACTGCCTACTGACATTTCGTCTATGCGGTTACTGTGCTCTGAGTGACACTTTGGTTTTTTGCTCAATAACCGCGTTTCGCATAAGTCTATTGCCTGCAAATAGTTCCAGAATTGCCGCATATCTGCTCCGGAGGCCAACGCTCTGTCCAATTGAGCTACGGGGACACAGAAACATAAACCGGTATATTATAAGTGCTTGCCCGCATTTTTGCAACATGTTATTCCCCCCAATAAAACCATCAAATACGTTCGCTTTGATGAAGACTGGATCGGGCAGTAGTGCCCCGTAACACTTGGTTCGTGGGGCTTGTCATTGCGAGGAGGCCGAAGGCCGACGTGGCAATCTCCCAGCCCTCGAAGGTAGAGGCTGTTCCGGAACCAAAACGCCTGACAACCGCTTTATGCCGCGTTTTGGGGCCAAAAACACGTGGTAACTACGGGATTCTACACAAAGTGGCTTTTTTTCGGACTTTTCGCTTGACAGGCGATAGAAATTGTCGGTATAGTTGAAGCATCAGGAAATAATAATGATGGAGTTTTTTGCGGGCAAGTAATTCGGGTTGCTGTGATGCCCGGGTCGTGGTGCGCAATTGGATGGTGTTGAGGAGTGGCCGAATATGTGGACATAGCGGGTAGTTAGGTAAATCAAGGGCAAAGCCAGGCCGCAACAGTGCTCTCGCCGTGCGCGTGTGCCCAGTGATAGTTCAGAGAAGTAGCAGTTCACGACAAACAGTAACAAAATTTTGGAGGACAGAAAAATGAGAAACAAGGTGCGAGAAAATCTAGTACTTCTATTGGCTCTAGGGGTCATACTGACGGGTGGGATAAGGACTTCTTGGGGCCAGATGGGAGAAGATATTGGATCCTGGATGCCGCCACCACCGGGAGGCTACACATTTGATGGGACGAGTTGGACAGTAACCGGTGGCGGGTGGACAAATATCAGCTCCTACTCTGACCAGTGTTACTATGTGTTTGTGCCTATGAAGGGCGATGGAGAGCTGAGAGCGCGTCTGGTTAGCTTGGAAAATTCCGATTACTGGGCAAGGGCTGGCATCATGGTCCGGGAGTCACGAAACCCTACTGGGAAAACCGTGTTCTTGTCGGTTACGCCCAACCAACGGGGAGTGTTGCAGGCCCGCGTAGAGCCCTACACCGTGAGTAACGGCTCCTACACAGAGCTGGGTGCGCTCGTATTACCTCTTTACTTGAAGCTTGTACGGTTGGGAGACGTTTTCACGGGTTACATTTCTGAGGATGGGGAGACCTGGAGTATAATGGAGCTAACGATTAATGACCCTTACGGACAAGGTAGTGCAGTGACGAATCCAATAGAGGTCACGATGCCCGATTACGTGTACATCGGCCTCGCCATGACGTCGCACACAGCCGACACGGTGGCCACGGCAGTATTTGACCACGTAAGCTTCGACGTCAAGCATGCACGTTCACCCAAGCCAACAGATGGAGCAATCAACGTGTTCACGGACTCCACCCTCACGTGGAAGGCACCCTGCTATGTGCCGGACCCCCTCTATGACGTGTATTTGGGGGCATCTGGTCCTGGCTCAATGCTGAAAGTGGCGGATGGGCGGCCCGAGATAAGCTTTGATCCGCCAGGGAATCTCCAATGTGGGACGACATACTACTGGCGAGTGGATGTGCGTGAAGGCGAAACTGTCCATACTGGCAACATGTCGAGTTTCAGCACCGAAGCCGGGATGTCGTTGATCCCAGCTGGTGAATTCCTGATGGGGGACTCATATGGGGACGGACGAATAGGTGAGTTTCCTGTCCATCCCGTTTATGTTGACGCTTTTTTCATAGGACGTTTTGAAGTGACGTGCAAGCAGTATTGCGAAGCATTAAACTGGGCCAAAGACCATGGAGTTGTCGAGGTGCGTGAAGACGGCGCGGTCTATCAAATAGGAGTGAATGAACCTTACTGTGTAACGAGGTTGAATGCGGATAATAGATGGGCGCGGTTAACGTACGATGGGTCAGAGTTTGGGGTCATGCCAGGCAGGGAAGACTTCCCAATGATTGGGGTGACGTGGTGCGGTGCAGCCGCATACTGCAACTGGCGAAGTGAGATCGAAAGAAGGGAGCCATGCTATCAGCGTGTCCTGACAGAGTGTAACTTCAATAACAATATCTGGACGAGGATGTGGCAATGCGACTTTACGAAGAATGGGTATCGGTTGCCGACAGAGGCGGAATGGGAATTTGCTGCACGCGGGGGTTTAGCGGGAAAGAGGTACCCGTGGGGAAACGAAATTGATGATACGCTCGCGAACTACTATGGCGTATGGCATCCTTGGGCCCGTCCCTGGCTGTACAACGAAGACCCCGCGATGACTCCTGTTGGATTTTATAATGGCCGAGTACGATACAAAGAGGAATTTGATGATTGGCCTGGAGCGATGGGCCAGTCACACCACGACCGACAACTGACTTCGAATGGGGCGAATGGGTATGGGCTGTACGATGTGGCGGGGAATGTGTGGGAATGGTGCCATGACGTCTCCAGGCCGGATTACTATCAGGTGAGTCCGTACAGTAACCCGACCGGTCCCGAAGGGACATCGGGTTCAATCGGAGTGATTCTCCGCGGAGGCTCCTTCGACCACGATGTGTGGTTCTCCCGGGTGTCTACACGTCATGATGGGCACCCGCACTCTTCTTGGTTGCGTGCCACAGGCTTTCGCGTCGTGTATCGTGGAAACCCTCCGATGGCAGACGCGGGTGAGAATGTTCAGATTCAGAGCGTTGAGCAGGGATCGACGATGATATACGGGACGGGGAGTGATGCTGATGGGGATTCGCTGGAGTATCGGTGGGTCGAGGGAGAAGCGGCACTTGTGGATTGGGCGGCGGTGCCCGAAACGGGGCAGTGTTGCCTCGGTCTGGCAGGCGTGCCTGTGTTATCGATTGGAGATCATACGTTGACGCTTGAGGTTCGAGAGGTTGCAGAGGGGGGGCTTTCTGCGTCGGACGATATGATCCTGACGGTACAGAACTCACCGCCGGTGGTACAGCCGGCGCCAAGCTCTCAGGTAGTTGAGATTGGGGTTGACCCGATTGAGGTGGTTGGGGATGTGGCGGATTTTGACGGCGATACAGTGTATTATGAATGGCGGAAAGGAGAGGATATCCTTGACTATGGGACCGTTCAGACAACTCAAGGTGGTGGTGTGGTGCCGATTCCGAAGCTTCTGATACCGCCCGGTGACGTGCGGTTTCCTGTTGGGTTGTATCAGATTGAGCTGCACGCCAGTGATGGCGTCAATGTGCCGGTGAGTGGGTTTGTTTCTGTAGAGGTTACTGACACGACGGCGCCGAGTATTAGCCCGATACCAAGTGTGGCGATATTGTGGCCGCCGAATCACACGTTGCAGGCGGTGACGATTGCTGCGAATGCTTTCGACAACGGCGGCGGGGCTATTACGCTTGCTGTCACGCTCGAGAGCAGCGATCCGCCGGATACGGGCGGCGACGGCAATACGATTCCGGATTACTACATCGACTCAATAGACAATGGGACGGGGATAATAGAGCTCCGGCTGCGTTCGGAGCGGTCCGGAACAGGTGACGGCAGGACGTACACGATAACGATTACGGCCACCGACGAGACGGGCAATTCGTCGGAGGCGATGGTTACGATACGTGCGCCGCACGACAAGCGGAAGAAGTAGGATTTCGTGCTATTTGGTATCCTGGAGATGTGAATGGGGCCGCGAGCATAAGACTTGCGGCCTTTTTTGTGGGTTCCGACCACTCCAGAAAGGTTTCACAAAGCCTGCAAAACAGCCGATAAATCAAGAACATTGGCCGAATTGGGCCTGTAAATTGTAATAGAGGCCTGTGGTAGTCAGCATCAGGTTGCCACGAGCCACCGTCGGCGGCTCTCGCAATGAAACCCTGGCAATGCAGGGTTTCAGCTTGAAATCTCAGGCCGAATGGTTTATAATACCGGCAGAATCCGATAAGAGTATTTTGTTACGCTTGGCTTGATGATTTGTCATGCTGAGCCAGTAGGCGAAGCATCTGGCTTTCGCACTGGAGATTTCGCCCTCCGGTGGCCAGATTCTTCGCTCCGCTCAGAATGACATCTCTCGTTTGACGAGTAACGGAACGATAGAAGGTGCACGTGAAAATGGCAGTGCGACACGGCAAAATCCTCACGCAACTAACGGTATTCGCAATACTGTTGCTATTTCTCACCGGCGTCTCGTCCGCAATGACCTTAGCCGCCGGACCGCTCCGGCCCGCTCCCAATTTCTCTCTGACGGACCTCGACGGCCGGACCACGAGCCTGGGCCTGCTGAGAGGTCGAAATACCCTGTTGCTCTTCGGGGCCACCTGGTGTCCGCACTGCCGCACGGCCCTTGAGACCCTGGAGGATATCCACGAAGCCGTCGGCGACCAATTGGCCGTATCCTTCGTCGCCGTAGGTCAGAACGCCGCCGAAGTGATAGCTTTCTTCGGCGACCGCATCCCGCCGTATAGTATCCTGCCCGACCCCAATGGCGAGGTCAGCACTCGTTACGCAGTCAAGCGAATCCCCTTATGCGTATTTATCGATGAAACCGGCCTGATTCAATACGTCGGCCGATTCAACGAGATAATCGTATGGCGCCTGCTCTCCGGCGAACAGATTTACTATCCCGAAAGCCCCTACGATAATATGCAGGCCTGCGACCGCCTCGCGGCGCAAACGCCCGATGACCCTTCACCCAGGCTCAAGCGCTATATCGTTGAGCTCGATGAAAAACCGGAATTCTCCAAAAGGCTCTCCAAAACCGCATTGGAGTCGCAACGGACATCCTTCCATCGAGCCGCCCAGCGCATCGGCGGGCGAATCATCCACAACTACGGCAGGCTCAAGAATAAAATCGTGGTTGAAATATCGCCGGATGGGGCCAAGAGACTCAAAGAGCTGCCCCGCTTCAAGAGCTTCACGGAAGACCTGCGCGTGCACGCCCTTCTCGAAGATTCCGCGTATCAGATCAAGGCCGATTACGCCTGGGACAACGCCATCACCGGCCAGGGCGTCAAGGTATGCGTAGTCGATACCGGAATTGATTACACGCATCCCGACCTGCTCAACAAGGTCATCGCACAATACGACGCCACAATGGAGACCGAAGACGCAATGGACGACAACGGCCACGGAACTCACGTCGCCGGCATAATCGCATCCGAAGGACTTGTTTATCGTGGCGTCAGCCACGACGTCTCGCTCCTCGCCGCAAAGGTGCTGGACTACACCGGCAACGGCTATTCCTCCGACGTGATCCTCGGCATCAACTGGTGTATCGAGCAGGGCGCCGACGTCATCAACCTCAGCGTCGGCGAAGGCCTATTCAGCGGGACCTGCGACTCCGACGAGATGGCCCAGGCGGTGAACGCCGCCGTTGACGCAGGCGTCGTTGTCGCCTGCGCCGCAGGCAACGACGGCGATCTAACTCGAATGGTATCCCCGGCCTGCGCATCAAAGGTCATCGCAGTCGGCGCCGTTGACAAAGTCGATAACATCGCATCTTACTCCGACGGCGGAGCAGGGCTTGACGTCGTCGCGCCGGGCGGCGATCAGCTCGGCGGAAAGAACTTCCCTGAAATAGTCTCCACCTTCAGCACCGAGGTGGCGAACAATCCTCTGTACTGCCTCTACCTGATCACCGACGAGTGCTGGGACGAGTACTTTGTCGTTGACGGGACCCGCTACATCCGCGCCGAGGGAACATCGATGGCCGCCCCGCACGTCGCCGCTGCGGCCGCACTGCTGCTCGAGGCGAACCCCGGTCTGACCCCGGCCCAGATCAAAACGGTGCTCGAACAGAATGCAGACGACCTCGGAACGCCCGGCCGGGACAATGCTTATGGCTGGGGCAGAATAAATATCCAAAAGGCCCTCGAGAATATCCCCCCCCAAGCAGGCGCGCTGGCCGTCAGAATCACCGAGCCTAACGCTTCAGAGAGCTTCTTGGTCAGCGAGCAATTCGGCCTCGCGGCCGAGGTCGATTGCTTTGGCGGCGACGGCTGCGGTAATGTCCTGCTCCACGCCCAGCTTTGCAGCGGACGCGACTGCAATGACTTTATCGACATCAACTCGCTCACCACCATATCGACGCTCGATAACAACCCCAACGACCTCGGCGTCCTCAGCGGCTACGCCGTCGATACCGACGCGCCCGTTATCTTCGACGCCCAGACCGTCTTCGACATCTCCGAAAACGCCTACGCAAAATCAATCAACCCTGCAACATCGCTGGTCGGCTCAACCATGCCCGGCGGATACAACACCGGCGACCTCGAACCGGCCGACGGAGTCGGCGCCATCGGCGAAGACGTCGCCGTGCAGTACGGATTCCACCTGCCGCCCGGCAAGGTCAAGATACTGAAAGTCAGAATGGAAAACTACATCGTCGTGCAGCAGGTCTATCCGCCGTTCGCAGGCTGGTACGTCTATACGTCCAATACCGCCGGCGACAACCTGCATCTGGTGGGCGACTGCATTCCCCCTGAAGGCGGCGGCGGCGAAACCCCGTCGCCCGACTGCTGGTTCATCTCCAGCGACCCCGATACCCTCGCCGACCTCAATCCCGGCGGGACAAACTACATAAAGCTCGTCTCCCACGACGTCGATGACGACGGCTTCGGACAGGATTTCCTCACTTTCAACGACATTGAGGTAATCGTCGAATACGAACCCGACCCGAATAACGACGAAGTGTACAAATACTACGTCAAGTTCGACCTCAACGATATTGACGCCTCGGCTGAACTGACGGCTGCGCGCCTCAAAATCAACATAACGCAGACCGCCGCGGATTCCGTCGGGGAGCTGCACCTCGTCGATAATACGCTGCTGCCGAGCGACTCGGCCCAGGCCCTTCACGAAGCCGGCGACCCCTGCTATCTGACCCTGGCCAACCCGATAAAAACCTTTAGCTGCGAAAACGCCGGAACCGTCAGCCTCAATGTCAAGGCGGCCGTCGAACAGGCCCTCCTTGCCGGACACGATTCCATCGCCTTCCAAATCAGCGAGTATGACACCGACCAGTTGGTCGCGCTCAGCGCCAACAGCAGTGACAATCCGCCGATCCTCACAATTTCCCAGAAGGTCACGCAAGCCCCCGGACCGCCCGACGCCAACTCCGCCGGCGACCCCAACAGTGGGCCGCGCAACCTAAACTACGACACGGTAATCGTCCGGGACATCTCGCAGGACACCTATACAAGAGACGACAACCCCGCTTCGGCGGTAATCGGCGCCCCGTTTGCGCCTGAGTACAACACCGGCGACCTCGAACCGAACGACGGCGTCGGCGCTATCGGCGAAGACGTCGCGGTGCAGTACGGATTCGAGCTGCCCTCGGGCAGCGTCAAGACGCTCAAAGTCAGGATGGAAAACTACATCGTCGTGCAGCAGGTCTATCCGCCCTTTGCCGGCTGGTACGTCTATACGTCCAATACCGCCGGCGACAACCTGCACCTGGTGGGCGACTGTATTCCCCCTGAAGGCGGCGGCGGTGAAGCCCCGTCGCCCGACTGCTGGTTTATATCCAGCGACCCCGATACCCTCGCCGACCTCAATCCCGGCGGGACAAACTACATAAAGCTCGTCTCCCACGACGTCGATGACGACGGCTTCGGACAGGATTTCCTCACCTTCAACGATATTGAGGTAATCGTCGAGTACGAGATCGACCCCAACAACGACCACGTAAGCAGGTACTACGTCAAGTTTGACATCTCCGACCTCCCAGCGGACACGCAGGTTGATTCGGCCACTCTAAATCTCTACGTCGCCGGGCCTGCCGCGGATTCCGTCGCAGAGATCAGCATTGTCAACGGCACTTACAACACATCCACCAGCCCTTATACAATCTACGAGGCCCAGGATGCCGACTATACGACCCTGACCAACCCCATAAAGAGCTTTGCCTGCGACACTACCGGCCTCAAGAAAATAAACGTCAAAGCCGTCCTCGAAGACGCCGTAGAAAACGGCGTCGCAGAAATAGCATTCCTTATCAACGAGCAGGGCGAGGATGCCCTCTTTACCGTCGATGCCGGCGCAGGTGTGAATCCGCCGCGATTGGATGTGTACCTCAAGTCCGGCCTCAACAGCGGTCACGCCGGGTGGTTGCTGCTGCCCAACGGTGACGGCGATTTCAAGCTGCGAGTCCTGGCCAATAACGACGTGGGCCTCGTCGCCCTGTCCGACACCGTCGTCATCAACATCTACGACCCCAATCTCCCCGTCATTCACGGCGTTGACTGCATGATAAACTCCGCCTGGCAGGACTGCAAAACGATAGAGTACGGGGATACCCTGCAAAAAATACGAATCAACGCCACCGACCCGCAGGGGACGCCCGTCGTCCGCCTGACGCTCACAAACGTCCCCGACAGCAATAACTTCGTGGACGAGCAGTTGGCCTACAGCGGGGGATATTTTACAAAGGATACGAATCCTTTCCTTAAAATATCCGACTCGGGTCAGTGGCAAATCGTCGTAACCGCCCGTGACTCCGACGGAAATACCGACACGGAGACTATAATATGGAACATCCCCTGGGGCGCCCTCGACGCCTACCTCATCAGTCCGACCGGCAACATAACCATACCCAAGAGCAGCAGCTTTAATGTCCAGGCCGGCGTCCACTGCCTCGATGCCGAGTGTCCCAACGTTGACCTCAGCCTGCGCCTCAATGAACCCAACGAATTGATATACGACGACGCCTCTGCCGAAGACTACGGCGACGTCGGCTCAACCAGCGGCTTTCTCGCCGCCAGGTTCAAGCCGGCCGCTTACCCCGCCCAGCTAAAGAGCGCTCGTTTCTACGTCTGGGACCAAACCGCGTATCCCTTCGAGGTCCGCGTCTGGAACGACAAGGGCAACGACTGGCTCGGCGTCCCCGGCGCCCCCGGGGCGCAGTTGATGTCGCCCCTGACAGTTGACCCCGTCGCGCCTTCCGCGGCAGTGCCCGGCCACGAGGTCGCCTGGTTCGACGTTGATTTGTCGGCCCGAAACATCGTCATAAACAGCGGAGAATTTTACATCGGCTTCCGCCAGATAGAAGAGGGCAAGCTCAATCAGGTCGGTTTCGATACCAGAGGCGCCTCGTATCGCCCCTACGCTCGTAGCTGGGGCTTCCTGCCCGAATGGGGCTGGTTCAACCTGGACTACTGGTGCGATTTTGTCCCGGACTTCTGCGGCAATCTTATGATTCGCGCCATAATGTCGGAGCCGGGGACTTACTCAGGGCAGCTTCCGAACACAGTCGGCCCCGCCATTCTATACACAACCGACAACCACCCAAAACCCTGTCCCAACACGGATATGGACCCCGGCCAGAGCTGCCAGGTCACTCTTACCGTCCACGCAGTCGGCGCGCCCGGTCAATCCACAAAATTCCACGCAGTCTCCGCCAACAACTACAGCCTCGACAGCGCCGGCCCGGTCAAAGTCACCATCGCCAGCCCTCTGACCCCCTGCGCCGCCGCAAACCTCAACGCCGTAGGACTCGTTGACTTCGACGACTTCGCCGTCCTCGCCGACCAGTGGCTTGCGACCGCCCCACCGCTCTCCGCCGACATTCATATTGACGGCGCCATCGACGCAGAAGACCTCGCGCGCCTCGCCGACTACTGGCTCGCAAGCTGCGATTGATTCACGCTGTTTCGCCTACCGGATTTGGGGCACTGAAACGCAGCCCTGCTCGGTGAATCAATTCCTATACTCCTGCGCGTGGTGCTCACACAGCCACAGGTAATGCCCCTCAGGCGTAAGCACCTTCCTCAACCCGCCCCACTCATGCGCTTTATCGACCTCATCCAGCAAAACCCGCAGCGCCCGCAACTGAAATCCTTCGACCCGCCTCGCCTTACCTCCAATCTTCGTTAGATCGAGCAGTTCCGCCTCCAAATAATAGCTCCCCGCCAGCTTCTTCGCCAATTCCTCCATCAGCTTAATCTCCGCCGCTATCCGCTTCGCAGTCTCAGCCCCTATTACAGCCCCTCCGACCCCTGCCGCCGCCACCCCCGCCGCCGCTCCCGCCACAGGCGCTGCATACCTTATCACCTTCGCCAGACCCAAAACATAAGTCCCCATAGCCCCAAAAAACTCCGATGGCCGCTTTATCTCATACCGCCCACCCTTCTTCCCCTCAACCGCAGGATGCCAACACCCCGGCGCCTGACAGTATAACTGCATAACCATCTTCTGGCTGACAACCTTGTCCCTCCACCCCTTCTCATCCTGCGGCAAAACCGCAAATACATTAGGACAATGAGACTCCTCAAGCCTCTGGTCCCGATTGTATGTGTACGTAAATTGCCGCTGTACAAGTGCTTTCAATTCGCGCGACTCTGCCAGAACCGTTGCTATAATCTTTCCTTGCCCCGCTGCGATTTTCTGATCGAGCTCATCGATGCGCTTCAAAACAGCATCTTGTGTGTCCGCGTGCAATCCAAATAGCATTTCAGGTACCGACACGTCTTCCAAACCTTCCGGACACTCTATAGTCATCTTGTTCTTCTCAAAAGCCTTCTCCAACTGCCTCAAGTCAAACTCGTGCGGGCACGTTACTCTGTCGTGCCCCGGACAAGGTATCGTTCGCTCTATATCCAGCCCCGGAAATCTCGCCAAGGTCAACTCCAGACCGTCACGCAACAGTGCAAAGAAGTTGTACGGCACAGGCCCCCGAACAGTCAGACGCAAGTATCGATCGTGCGGATGCGCCTCCACCAACCCCAGATGCCGTTCCTCTTTCCCGTACGCAAATAACGCCCCCATTCGCCAGTGCTTGTGCGTCGTAAACCGATGCGACCGCGCTATAAACCACGTCGGTATCCCCGCAGGTACGCTGCTCAACTCGAACTTCATCGATATTTCTTTGCAGCCTTCCCTTTTTTTGATTGCCTCCCACTTTTCCCGATAGTCCGGCGGACCCAACGGCAGCCGCTCCACCACCAAGCTAATCTCCCTGTTCTCTAACGTCCGGTACGATAGGTCAAACCTCTCCATAAGCCGTAGAAGATGTTCCCGCACGCTCTCCTCAAAGTCCTGCCATAGCTCGTCCCTGTGCACACGACTAAGAACCCCGGCCTCTTTGATAACCTCGTCGCTCTCCAGAACCGCACTGATCGCCTCCGCCACCCACTGCGGATTCAAGATCACAAGGTCATTAAGCTCCTCGTCCTCCTCGAACCACAGAATATCTCCCAATTCGTGCAGCCACCGCGCCAGCACCCCGGCATCATTTCCCGTCACCTTACGCTTACCCATCAGTTCGCCCAGCTTCTTCGGCGCAATATAGCTCTCCTCCCTCCCGCGAATCTCGTTCGCCGCGTCCAGCCAGCTCGCAGGCCACTCCTCCCCCATCAGCGCCAATCCCGCCGCAGCTTGACCCAGCTTCTCCTTAAACTCCGCAATGCCCGTCCCCGCCTTGTTGCTCACCTTGTAATGACCCTGAATTTGAGGATACTTCCTCAGCAAATCATCCAACGGTAAATCCGCAGCCCGTTCGTCGATGTGAGCGCCCACTATCATCACCGGAGAATCAGGCGCTTTCGCTTTTATCCTGTCCAGCCAGTCGTAGAGCTTGCCCGCCTCCCACCCGTGCCGCGCATCCCACACCAATACAAACAGCGACCGATTCGTCAAGAAGAACTGATGCGTCGCATGATATATCTGCTGACCCCCGAAATCCCAGGTATTTAGCTCCATCGTAACACCCGCCTCACTCGGATGCGACAGCTCCAATCTTTCTACACCTATCCCGTGCGTAGTCTCCAATCCCTCTACGAACTCCTCCCCCCGCAGTGCCCGCAAAAGCGATGTCTTGCCCACGCCCCCTTCCCCCACAACTAACAATTTCGACACCCACTGCCTCCGCCCCGCCGCCAGCCGCTCCCGCAAATAAGCCAATACCGCCGCCGTCCCTTGCTCAACCACCTCCCGCGGCGGCGACTCCAAGGGATTGCTCGAAACATCAAAATCAGCCAGTTGCGTCAGTCTCCCCAACCCCACAGGCAAACTCGTAAGTTGATTATCGAATAGATAAAGATTCGTCATTTCCGTCAACTCACCCAATTCCGCAGGCAAACTCGTCAGTTGGTTATTGTGAAGGTCAAGCCGACTTAGCTTCGTCAGCTTCCCCAATTCCGCAGGCAAACTCGTAAGCTCATTATTCGCAAGATTAAGCTCCCTTAACTTCGTCAGCCTCCCCAATTCCGCAGGCAAACTCGTCAGTCCAGCAGTGTCAAGGTCAAGGCGAGTTAGGTTCGTCAGATTCCCCAACTCTGCCGGCAAACTCCTCATGTGGTTATTGCCAAGGTCAAGGCGAGTTAGGTTCGTCAGATTCCCCAACTCTGCCGGCAAACTCCTCATGTGATTATTGTCAAGGTCAAGCCGCCTTAGGTTCGCCAAGTTCCCCAACTCCGCAGGCAAACTCGTCAGTTGGTTACCGTCAAGACGAAGCACAGTCAGTTTGGTCAGATTCCCGATCTCCGCAGGCACACTCGTCAGTCGATTACGGCTAAGATCAACCTCCCTCTTCTTGGTCAGCTTGCCGATCTCCCCCGGCAACGATTCTATCCCCCTACCGGGCAAATCAAGCCACGCCTGCCCGTCTCTGGCCGCCTCTTCGATTATCTCAAGTACCTCTTTCTCCGTCATCTTCACTCCCCTGCTTGCCCCGTGAGATTTATCCGTTGGGGATGATCTTACCTGCCTATAAGGCAGCTATCTCGCCGTGGAACTCCAAGTCATAAGTCTCTGTTCTCCTGCCCGTCCCGGCGTCCCGGGGTGGTTACGTTTGTTATCGCCGTCAAAAATCGCCGTCGCAAGACTCCGCCTCAAATTATACCCGTCCCACCGCCTGAATCAACCTAAATCCCCCTATACTCCCCCCATCCTCTCCTCACTTTAGTCACTTTAGCTCACTTTACCTCACTTATCCTCTTCTGTCCTCCGCCCAAATCTAGGTTAATCTGCGAAAATCTGTGAAATCTGTGGTTAAATTTCACTTGACACCCAACCTCGTATGATGTATAATATTCATCTAACAAAATAGGAGGTAATCAATATCAAAGTCAACGTCGAAGCACAGGCGAAACACAGCGCATATCCCGGCACGCCGGGAATTCATCGCCAAACCGCATTCTGTCTTCTGTCTTCCGTCTTCTGTCTTCCGTCTCCTGTCTTCTGTCTCCTGTCTTCTGTCTCCTGTCTTCTGCCTTCTGTCTTCTGCCCCACCCGCCTATCCTGCCCAGCTTGCCTGCCCTCTACACTTGTAGAGCCTCCTCTACAAATCCACCTGTTTTTTGCAAAACAAAGCCAATGTCAAAATGGGCAATATAAACATAACTACAACAAGGACAAAGGCTTATGCCAGAGAACAACGAACAATGAGCAACGAACGTCATTCAAAACAAAGCCAATTCAAACCCAATCCCAGCCCAAAACTCGAGCTCTGCTCGACCCTGAGCGAAGTCGAAGGGCCAATCAAACCCAATCCCCCCGCCCGCAACCCGTTTTTCCGCCCAGAAACGCACGTCGCCCGATCTCTTTCTCAGGCGAAGTTGTGCCCGCAGTTATCGCAGAATTTCGCATCGCAGTCGTTCAGCTCTCTGCACTGCGGGCACGGCTTGGTCTTTGCCGGCGCTGCCTCCGCACAGCCGGACGCATTCGTCCAGGGCATTTGGTTTGACACGATTATGCCCTCCAAGTACCATTGCTGCGGTATTGATTTGCATAGATAACCGATGAGAATCGTAATCGACTTTCTATACTTGCTGGCTGCCATAGCCATAAGTCCCATAGCCCTCTACCGGCTCATCAGGCACAATCGCTACCGCAAAGGCTGGGCGCAGCGCCTCGGCAGAATCACCCGCAAAAACCCCTCAAAAAAGTGCATCTGGCTGCACGCCGTCAGCGTCGGCGAGGTCAACGCAGCAACAACCGTAGTCAAGGAGCTCCGGCACAAATTCACCGATTATGAAATCGTAGTGAGCACAACCACCGACACCGGTTTCGCGCGGGCAATCGCGCTGTTCGGAAAGGACCTCCACGTGTTTTACTTCCCCCTCGATTTCTCCTGGGTAATCCGCCGGGCCTTTGGAAATCTCCGCCCGGCCCTCTGTCTGCTGATGGAATTGGAGGTCTGGCCCAATTTCGTGCAGACCGCTCAGCAGTCCGGCGTCCCCGTCGTCGTCGTCAACGGAAGAATAAGCGACAGGAGCTTCGCCGGCTACGGGAGATTTCGCCCGATTATCAAAAAGATGTTCGCCAAGGTCACTCTCGTCCTCGCCCAGACCGATGAATACGCCCAGCGCTTCAAGGAGCTCGGCTGCAGCAATGTAATCGTCTCCGGCTCGCTGAAATACGACACCGCCGACACGGATGCCAAGGTTCCCGGCGCCGACGTCCTTGCAGCTCAACTACTCGAAAAATTCGAAATTCGAAATTCGAAATTCGAAATTCCCTTGTGGGTCGCCGGCGGCACAGGGAACGATGAAGAAGCAATACTGCTCAATGTTTATCAGCAGTTGAAACAGGATGCGCGGTTCGCCGACCTACGACTGGCCATTGTCCCCCGCAAACCCGAAAGATTCGACGAAGTCGCACAATTGATAAGAGAAAGAGGTTTTCACCTAATACGGTACAGCAGTATTAAGACAGGAGACAGAAGGCAGAATAGTGATTCCGGGCAAAAATCGAGAATCGAGAATCGACAATCGAGCATCGAGCATCGAGTATCGAGTATCGATACAATTATCCTCGGCGACACGATGGGCGACCTGAGAAGATTCTACTCGCTTGCGAGCATAATCTTCGTCGGCAGGTCACTCGTGCCGATGGGCGGCTCCGATATGATGGAGGCCGCAGCACTCGGCAAATGCACTATCTTCGGCCCGCACGCCTTCAATTTCAAACAGACCGTCGATGCCCTTCTCGCCGACAAAGGCGCCATCCTCGTAAACAACAAAGAAGAACTGCTCGGCGCAATGACCAAGTGCCTTTCCGATCCCGACTACGCCCAACAAATCGCCCAAAACGGCCGAAAAGTAATAATAGAAAACCAGGGCGCAACAAAAAACACCATCAAGAAAATCTCTGATTTCCTTGCAACCGCATGACAAGGCAAGTCGTACCGTTTTGTTTTTTGACAATCCGCTGTGGCGAAGATATACTGTACTAATATGAAGCGCAAGCCCACTATTTATATCGAGACGTCGATCATCAGTTATCTGGCGGCCTGGCCGAGCCCGGACCTGATGACTGCCGCATGTCAGCAAACTACAACAAAATGGTGGGAGGGATATCGCAGGTTCTACAACGTTGTCACTTCGGCGCTTGTAGTTGCGGAATCCCGCGAAGGGGACCGACGGATGGCAAAGAAAAGGCTCAATTTTCTCAAAGGCATCTCTGCATTGAGAACCACCGAGAATACAAAGGAACTCGCTCGAGCATTGACGCGAAAGGGCGCCTTGCCTCAGAAAGCCCAAGCAGACGCCTTGCACATTGCTATCGCGGCCGTTCACAGGGTCGATTATTTGCTCACATGGAATTGCCGTCATATTGATAACCCTGCAACGAAACCTCTGGTTCGTGAAGTCTGCCTCTCAGAAGGTTACGCCTGCCCGGAGATATGCACTCCGTTTGAAATTATGGAGCAACATGAATATGAGGAATGAGATTCTGCTTGAAGTTTGGCGCAATAGAGATGAATTTGCCAGGCGATGCAACCACAACCTCGACATTATGATAAAGAAGCTTCAGCAGATAGAACGTAACCCCCGCTACCCCCTGGCGAGCCGGACAAGGAAAACACCAGCCGGCCGACCTTCCCGGCCGCCGCGCTCTCGGCAAAGCTGATTTCCAGTCAGAAACTGAGAAATAGAATAACTGCGGTCAGTTAGGCTGTTGAAAAACATTGTTCGCGGCTCTTCAACTCACCACAGGCGAATAAAACTGCCGCGGCCGTTTCGATTTTTCGGTCTCGGTCGTTTGAATTTGTTTCGGGTTTCGGATTTCGATATTCCGATTTTATTCTCCCGTCTCTCGTCCTTCGTTATCCGTTGCCGACTCGCAGCCTCTTGCTGACCGCTGCGATGTGTTCCGGGCCGGTCCCGCAACAGCCCCCGATGATATTCACGCCGGCTGAATGTATCTTCTTCGCCGCCGAGGCAAAATCATCAGGCGACACCCGATAAATCGCTTGTCCATCGACCAACTCAGGCTTGCCCGCATTCGGCTCGGCAAAAACTAAGACCTCGTTCGATGCAGAAGTCGCCGCCGCGACGAGTCTCTCGGCCAACTCCACGTATTCGTCAAGCGTGGCAGTCCCGCAATTGAACCCCACTGCATCAACGCCCAGCGAGACCATTTTTTCGACCGCGGAGCGGACATCGACGCCCATCATCGTCTTAAAATCACTGCCCGCCCTGTCAAAGGACATCGAGGCGAATAGCGGCAAATCACCGCAGACCGATTTGGCGGCCTCAATCGCGACTGCGATCTCGTCCAGGGCCGTCATCGTCTCGATTATCAAGCCATCTACACCGCCGGCCAGAAGCGCCCTCGCCTGCTCCGCAAAGGCATCTTTAAGCTCTTGCGCCTTCAAAGTGCCCAAAGGCTCCAAGAACTCCCCACAGGGGCCGATATCGCCTAAGACGTACTTTTTCCGCCCCGCCGCCCGGCGAGCGATTCGGGCGCCCGCCTGGTTTATCCGCTGCGCCTGGTCCGCCAATCCATGCCTCTTCAAAGCAACCCTGTTAGCCCCGAAAGTATTGGTCAGCACCGCATCGCTGCCAGCCTCAAGATACGCACGGTGAACCTCACAGACAACATCGGGCGATTTGACATTCAGATAGTCATTGCACGCGCCCACCTCGACTCCGCGCGCAAACAACTGGGTCCCCATCGCCCCATCCAGCAGAAACACGCCCTGCCCAATTCGCTCCCTAAGACTCTTTCTTGCCATGCAATCGCCCCACTGCCCTATTTCTCCACCGCCGGCTGTTCAACCCATTTACCGCCCACCACTTCATAAACGTTCTCGAAGCCATCCGGCGACGGCCGGACAAAAAGAAGCTCCAACTGCTTCTCGTTGAAGCTCGTCGATTTGACGGACTTCAGAGTAATCCCGGCCGAATCGTCCCTGCCGCGGTCGCCCCGCTTGGTAATCTTGATGCTCTGCGGAATAGAGAACCCACCTTCAGCTTCTTCGTATTCATCCAGCTCTGCGACAACATCAACCTGCCCGAACTCGTTGAAGTATTCAATCTTCCGCACCAGATAGTTGCAGCTATAGACATATATCCTTTTGATCATCACGCCTGCGTCACCGTGCTGCGTCAGTATGTCAAACGGCCCCTTGTTCGACAATGACCACCCCTCGCCGTCGCCAACGGCTATTCCTATAGCCTCAAGCACTATTCTGGGACTGAGTATCAGCTTCTCGACGTAAGTGTTCCTGGACCACCGGCCCCACCAATAGCTGCTGATCTTCTTCGGCCTTAGCGACAGCCAGAACTCATCCTGGTTTGACCCCACAACAAGCCCTCGCGGATCGAAAGCCACGTCGCCCCGCAGGGACATCTGCGCCGGGGGATTCACCCAGAGTCTCACGGGGAAGACCTCTTTGTGCGCCTTGCGATTCTCCTGCGTATAATACTCCAGCCGACACGTCCCCGCAGCACGAAGCGGCTCCAGTTTTTCCGACCGTATCCTCAGCGCCGACAGCGCTCCACCCACAGATTCCTTCCCCGGACAAATCGGCAGAGGCTTTCGCAGCGCCGGCCGACATCCCCCGGCGACAAACAAAGCCGTAACAGCAACCACGGCAAGCTGCCGCAACATCCTGACCGAATTCCAAGTCAAACTTTTCACAAATCCGCCTGCAATATCTGCCCTATCTGCGATGACAACTGCCCTATCTGCTCTTCGTCGAGGTGCGGGTTGACCACCTCAACGCATTCCTTCTCCCCCACCACCCTCAGGCTCCAGATTTCCCGCCCATCCTCGACCCTGGTCGCGTCATATTTCAAAAGCCGCTTTCGCATCAGAATCAGGGCCAGCGCAAAGCGAAAATTCACCTTCTCCTGCTCGGTCTCCTCTGCCAAGCGCTCGAAAAACGCCATCAGCATCTCATCATCGACGAATATCTGTTTCTTCTCATTCGGCGCCGGCAATCTCGTCTTCCAGTAGCAGAATACCTCAGGCTTTCGGCCTTCCCAGTACTCCGCGCAGAAATCCCGCCTCTGCAGTCCTTCCTCGGTCTCCACCAGCGCGCCGAAGTACTCTTCGCCGGCCTGTATCCTCCTGCCGCTGCCGTAGCATTGTCCTAACGGCTTGTTTATTTCCCACTCGTCCATCTTCTTCGTCTCTATTATCCGATGTCGTTGCACGCTGCACTGGGCTGGTCCCATCGGTAAAGACAATACGACTGCCGACCAACGCCCACAAACCGCAGTGTCAACCGATTATAGTACCCAACTCGCCCACCAACGCCAACCTCTTTTTGTCCCACCCGCGCGCCGCCTATTCAAACTTCAGCCACTGGCGATTATTCTCTGCCGTCTTGGGCCCTATGCCCTTGACCTTCTGCAGGTCATTGCAGTCTCGAAAGGCCCGTCCGTCACCGTCTTTCCGCCCGTAACTCTCCCTGTACGCCACTATCGCGCCGGCACGCGAAACGCCGATGCCCGATAGTCTTACCAGGCTCGCTATCGGCGCATCGTTCGGGTTTATTCGGCTCTCCAATTCAATCTCGCACGGCTGTCCCGGCGCAATTATCTCCAGAACAAAAATCAGGCAAAGCCCCGCACAAACGCCCACACATATCACAAACGCAAAGCCTTGAATCCACTCGCCCCGCGCCTCCGCCGCCCGGATTGAATTATCGACCGCCTTATGGTCCAACATATCGCCTTCGGACAATTCGCAAACGCCTACCGCACAAAAATAGCGTCACTCAGTTTCTTCAGCGCCAGGTACGACTGCTTCGGCTCGAGCCGCGCCGTCAGCAGGCCGCTGTCCGTGATTGTGCTGCCCTTCCTGTCGGTAAGGTCCGAATATGTCACTGAATCCACAAATTGCTTGCTCAGCGCTATCTTGTAGAACTGTTCTATCCACTCGCTCTGCCGCGCTTGGTCCCACTTGTCGTGCCAGATGCCCGCAACCTCTCCGTGGTGTGAGCCGGCGCCGTTTTGGCTCGGCACCGCAACGCCGGTCATATACATCGGCTTGGCTATAGGCGCAAGGTAATCCAGAATCGCCGATATCTGCATCATGTCCCTGATGTGCATACCCGACTGATTCCGCCCGAACCGCATTTGCAGCCCGAAGGCGTCGAAGTTGACCCCGCTCTGCACAACCATATCCATATAAACCTGCGGCGGAATGCTGTTCGGAACCGTCGCGTAGTATTCGCCCCACGGGTTACCGATTTCAATTATGCTCAAGGCCCTGTCGCTTGCCTGCTTGACCGCCATGCTCACCGCACGCGTCATCTCCAGCACCTCCTCGAACCTGAAACCGAAATGGTTGTACACATTAAGCCCGCTGACGACACACCAGGCGCGAACAAAGGCCGAATACCGCCCGACAACCGCCGTGATGAATTGATACGCCGCCTCACGAATCTTCTCAAAACCCGCACCGCTCGCCGGAAGCCATTTGGGAAGATACGTCTTGGAAAAACAAAGCAAAGGACCCGCGCTCATCGACAATTTCTTCTTGCCCAGAGCATTGATGCACGCGTCTGTCTTTGAGAAATCGTAAACGCCCCTCTTGGGCTCCATCTCGGCCCAGCTTATCGGTATCGCCACCGAGCCGAACACTGCCAGTAGATTCTCGACATAAGCCGGATCGCTGATCTGCCCGGGATCTACTCTGCACTCGAGGCAACCCCGGCCAAAACCATGACTCTCGCTTCTGTTCTGAAACAGTGACTCAGCCTGTTTCAGCGCCAGCTCCTCGGAGAGAATCGTCGCTTTCTTGAGCGACTCATCGGCCAGCCTCGACGCCAGTGGGGCATCCGATATATTCTGAATCGCGCGAATAAAAAGACCCTGCGCCTCTTTACATACGTCCGACAGGTGCTTGGTGCTCTCGAAAAACGACCAGTCCTCACGCTTGTCAACCACCTGCATCAGCTTTGCCCGCGCTATCTCAACATTCACGTTATACGGACGCTCCCTATCGGGCAGGCACGTCGTCGGCAAGAGCACCTTGCCGAAACCCTCAATCGGCCACAGTAGGGCAAGCCCCGCCGTCTCAAGACTGGGCTTCTCACATTCTATAACGCCATTCTTGA
>Ga0315288_10001931_pt1 | contig 26933 bp, 28 predicted proteins | sample YL17G11_20_MG_FD_203454 | JGI IMG/M metagenome (GOLD analysis project Ga0315288, IMG submission 203454) | Sediment microbial communities from Yellowstone Lake, YNP, Wyoming, USA - YL17G11_20 | ecosystem: Environmental > Aquatic > Freshwater > Lake > Sediment | place: USA: Wyoming | collected... | reverse complement strand
CAAGATGCACGTAGTCATTCAATGCCTCTTTGAACGAAACATTGCTATGAAGGAGGCTCATGAGGTCTCAAGCCATCTCGAAAATATGATCAGAAACGCGTTTCCAGAAGTCGACAGAATTGACATTCACGAAGAACCTGCCTGAAAGTCTCGGTTTTTTTTGTTACAATGACAACACAAATCCTATATCCTTCTCACATGGCTAGGTGACGGAAAGTATTGAGGCGGATGCAATACTACGACGGAGACAAAAGAGAGAGGACCGGGCAAAGACTATTGGTCCATTCGTCCGACAGAAGTATATCGCTTACTCGAAAGTGGAGAACAGGGCCTAACTGAGAAAGAAGCCGAACGCCGATTAAAGACATACGGTCCTAACGAACTGCCCAGACACGTTTTCAGCGGAACCAAAGTGCTTCTTAGGCAGTTCAAGAATCCTATATTTGCTATTCTAGTGGCATGCGCCGTTGTGGCAGGTTTCTTCCAGCAGCCAGAGCAGGCAGTAGTCATCCTCTCGATGATCGCCATCGCAGTTGTCTTAGGTTTCTTCAATGAGTACAAAGCAGAGAAAATTGTTGAAGACCTGCGGCGAAAAGTATCTATCAGAGCGGTGGTGACAAGAGACGGAAAGTCTAGGGAAATAGGCTCAAGAGAAGTGGTTCCCGGAGACGTAGTTTCAGTCTATGTAGGTGACATCGTTCCTGCTGACATGAGAATTGTGGAATCTAAAGACCTACAGGCCAATGAATCGACACTTACTGGCGAATCGTTTCCGGTTGAAAAATCTCCTAACAGTCTGGATCTTCAGCAACCCACCCCTATGCAACTGATAAACTATCTATTCATGGGTACAGTGATCGCATACGGAAGTGGCAAGGGCGTAGTGCTTTGCACTGGTCGAAACACGGAATTCGGGTCCATATCGAGAAGTCTGATTCGGTCGCATCCGGAGACGGAGTTCCAAAAAGGAGTGAAAAGCTATGGGACGATGCTTCTCACTCTGACCATGGCGCTCACGATCGGAATATTTGGGGTGAACGCAGCCCTCGGTCACCCAATAATTGATTCCCTGCTGTTTTCTCTTGCAGTCGCGGTAGGATTAGTCCCAGAATTGATGCCTGCCATTGTTACGATCAGCCTCTCCCAAGGCGCCAGGAGAATGGCGAAAGTAAAGACCGTTGTGAAACGTTTAGTATCGATCGAAGACTTCGGCAACATGAACATTCTCTGCGCAGATAAGACTGGAACTATGACCGAAGGACAGATAGTTCTCAAAGAATATTGCTCGCTCAGCGACGAAAAAGATCCAAGGATCCTATCTTACTCACTCCTCTGCAACGCCGCTGTTGTTGGAGAGAGAATCACCGGCAACCCAATGGACGTTGCGATATGGGAGTATGCGAAAGAAAATGGAATCCAAGATGCTATTGAATCATATGTGCAGGTAGACGAAATTCCTTTCGATTATCAACGAAGAATCATGTCAACAGTGGTCAACAAAGAGCAGAAGTTGACACTAATCTCCAAGGGCGCTCCTGAATCGATTGTGGAAAAATGCAAACAGGTTGAGGGAAGAACAGAGTCGCTGGATTCCATTTTAGAATCGATAAACAACAAGATGACCGACCTTGCCAGTGCAGGCTACCGCACCCTTGCTGTTGCGTACCGAACGGTAGACAAGAAAGACTCGTATTCAGTTGAAGATGAGTCGAATCTGACACTCCTCGGCTTCCTAATATTCACCGATCCACCAAAGAAGGACGCTCACGAGGCGATCGCCAAACTCAGAGAGATGGGCGTTAATGTAAAAATACTGACAGGAGACAACGAGCTTGTGGCAGCAAAGATATGCAAGGACATTAAAGTTCCTGTCAAGAAGGTTATCCGTGGTTCAGAACTCTCCCAGATGAGTTCAGTTGAAATCAGAAAAGCAGTGGAAGAGGCCGATATTTTCGCACGTGTTACTCCGGAACAGAAACTTGACATCATGAAAGCCCTTAGGGAAAACGGACATGTGGTCGGCTTCTTGGGTGATGGTGTCAATGATGCCCCTGCACTCTATGAGGCAGATGTGGGTATTTCGGTAGACTCAGCGGTGGACGTATCGAAGGACGCCGCAGATATCGTACTTCTAGAGAAAGATTTGCTCGTCCTGGCTAATGGAATAGAGGAAGGGCGCAAGATCTTTGGTAACACTACGAAGTACATTTTGATGGGAACAAGCTCAAACTTCGGAAATATGTTCAGCGCCGCCGCTGCATCGATCTTTCTACCGTTTCTACCGATGTTGCCGATGCAGATACTGTTCATGAATCTGCTTTATGACATAGCGAATATGACATTACCAACTGACAATGTTGATGAGGAGTTCACTAAGTGGCCCCAACGCTGGGACATAGGGTTCATAAGAAAATTCACATTGTTCTTCGGTCCGTTTAGTTCTCTGTACGACTTTCTAACCTTCGGAATCATGTTGTTCGTATTCAATGCGTCCACTCTGGAGCGTGCGGCGCTCTTTCAAACGGGATGGTTCGTAGAGTCATTCTGGACCGAAGTCTTGATAATGTTTGTAATTAGGACTAGGAGGATACCATTTGTAACGAGCCGTCCGGGAAAATGGCTGACTGTTCTTACTCTCTCCTGTGTCGCGTTTGGAACTATACTGCCCTTCACGATTTTCGGCAGCTTTATGGGGTTCACACCGTTGCCAACTGAATACTGGATCCTACTAATACTCATGGTCGCCACGTATCTGTTTCTAGTAGATGCAGGTAAAGTCTTCTACTACAAGATTTGTGGACTTTGAGGGTGAGAATTGTCTATGACTGTGGATCTCAGATTATTCGATTGGTGGGTGATTAGTATCAGTTGGAGTATAGTATTCATGTCCTTGGCCGGCATCTACATTTACGCAGACAGCAAGAAGAAAAATGCTAAGATGAAAAACAGGCACCACGTGAAGACCCGTCCTCTCACTGTTGTAAAGGACTTCGTCTTTGTCTGGGTCCTTTTTGCTCTTCTCATTCTCTACATAGTCTCCATAAACATAGGTTCTTCCATGCTCTTCGCTGTTGGAAACATCTTCACCGAAGCAGCACTAATCATTTACGCGGTGAAGAACAGAACTGGCAAACGGCCGGCCGCGGATGCAAGATATGTTAAGAAGTACTCTTAGCCGTTGAATGCTGTTCCTATGTACGTACGTTAAGATGGGTTAAGGTCTTGCTAGATTAAGCAGATCCAGAGCACAGGATGGAGGTCATTGAAGTGCTTAGCGAGCTCATTCTAACATTCTTTGTGGATGCTGCCTATTCATGGTTTAGGATGTCCGTAGCTCTCGTAGCGCGCGCTTTGCCATCAATTGAAATCTTCTGCGTGCGTATGGTGCGGGGAGTGGGATTCGCGCACCAATTTACCAGTAAAACCAAGGAAGAGATTGGTCTCAGCGCGCGCTAAAACGATTCAATATGAAAATGTGGGCATCTTCGAACTTGTTTTGAATCACTGCTTCAGATTTGTGGGGTGCTGGCTACGCCTGACTCCCCGCTGAGCATACCTGTGCCTACTCGAGTTAGTGAATAGGCTATTCTGTTTGCTAGTTTTGCTGGCACGCCATCTTATCAGAGAGGGAAATGATGACAATGGAAGTGGCACATCTCATCTTCAAAATACTATAACTTTTATTAGCTCGTCCTAGTTTCTTCTGTTGGGTACAGCTGATGGCTATTTCAAAAACTGAACTTCACAAGGTAATCACAAAGCTCGACGATGTAAAAATTGAGCTTCTACGCCTGCGAGCCGAACTCCTTCCTGAGGAGCTACCCACTTCAACAGAAAGGAAGAAGATTATTCAAGGCCGCAGGCAGATTGAAAGAGGACAAGCTGCAACATTAGCCCAACTCCGAAAAGAATTCGGTGTGTAGTTCTTCTGTTTGAACTGATCATCTCAAATCGAGCGAGAAAGTCACTCAGGCGGATGCCCAACCATTACGCTCATAAAGTAATTCTAGCCTTTGAAGCACTAGCGCAGAATCCCGCCCCTACTCCTGAATATCAAGTGAAAAAACTACGCGGGTTGAAGGATACGTACAGAATACGGATAGGGGACATCCGGATTGAATATGGAGTAAAGTGGGAATCTAGACGAATCAACATTTTCGCCGTTGAGTTCAGAGCTCGAGCATATAGATGAAGAAAGTGCCGGACTCACGTGTTTGGTGATGACACGCAAATGTTGACACCTACTATCTTGTCTTGATTCTGGACGTCTGATTTGTGGGGTGCTGGCTACGCCTGACTCCCCGCTGAGCATACCTGTGCCTACTCGAGTTAGTGAATAGGCTAGAGAGCCTAGAAGAATCAATAGATACCCTCACAGTTAAGCTTGCCAAGCCATTCATAATCTAGACGTGAAGTTACTGATGGGCTTCACAGGCATCGACTACTACGGCGCAATGCTTCTAGTCAGCGAGATAGGCCCCATCACCCGGTTCCCATCCCCAAAGAAACTCGGCTCATACGCTGGGCTCGCTCCTGGAAAGACAATCCGCAGAACACACAATCCACGGTAGAATAACCAGTGACAGCAACAAATACATCCGCTGGATCCTCATCGAAGCCGCACAACACGCATCACGCTTCGACCCGAAGCTAAGAGACTTCTACCTCCGAGTTGCAGCAAGACGCGGATACCAGAAAGCCATAACAGCTGTAACCCGCAAGATGTTCGTCTCCATCTACCACGTACTCAAACGACAGGAAGAATACCACGGCCAACGCAACGAACTGCTCTAAAGAAAAATAAAGCGCCTCCAACGTAGAGTGAATTCAACCCTTCAAGCAACATGAGACAACCAACACCCACAAAACAGAAACAGACAACAAAACATTTTCAATGGTGCGGGGGGTTAGATGACAATTCACGTTTTGAACCAACGCGCGCGCAGATTAGTGGGGGATGCTTTGAGATACAGTACTTTGTTGGAACCTAGAACTTCTATCGATCTTTGCAGTAACTTATCTCTTGGGAGTTTCTCGAGATCTAGTAAGAACCTCTCTAATCAGTTTATAAGAGGTTTCGACAAGTCTTCTGCTAAGAAAATACTTCATGAGAAAGATACTCATCTCACAAAAGCTACTGTACAGATATAGTGGACAGCCGTCAACGCACATTTCTAGAGCGTCTTGGACTAGCGCGCGCCTAATCTGATTAATGTTAGCGCTAATTAGCGATTAATCGTTAATTAGCGCGCTAGCGTCTTGCAATATTCTTTCAGTTAACATGTCTTTGTATAACATCTAATTGATGGGATTTCACTTTGGAACACGAGATCAACATAGACTCTTAGATTTTGCAAGAGGCTCGCGCGCTGACCTCAGAAGATTCCAACAAGACTAAAAGTGGGATCTTTTCTTGCGCACCCAATATTTGCAAGCCTCCAATAACGCGATAGGAGTCAATCCAAGAGCGAAAGCAATAATCCAATCGATCCATGTAAGTGTAATAAGTTCGAGATCAATACCTAAGCGAACTGCCAGAAACAATTGAATCGCTGGGACATACATCAATAACACATGAGCTAGTGGAACGAACAGTATAAGCGCGCGCTAGCGTGCGGTTAAATAGGCTCGGGAGCAGAGTTTATGATTGACTTAACGAGGGGCTGATACTGTTCTGGCGCATTCGAGGGCTAGGTTTGGTTCCCAAGTCTTGAAGTAGGAAACGCCGATATGAAGTTCTTCCAGCTCCTTGTTTTGTTGCGAGACCTTTAGATGTACTTTGGACATGTGTTATGCAGGTCTATACAAAAGACTTTAAATTCCGGAGTATTGTCGATTTCAGACAAGCAAGCGCCAGGGGAGCTGGTTAGCTGGTTGAGAGGGCGGTCTGGTGAACCGTCGACCCTAGAACCTTATTAAGATAATGCTGGCGGAGGGGGTGTGTACTGAATTCCTGATTTGGTGCACTCTAACTCAGATCTAACTCGGCTTTTCTTGGGTTGGAGCGATAAATGAATTTGGCAACCCAGATAGGATTTGCGAAGAAGGGACAAATAACAGAAGAAATGCGTACAGTAGCCAAGGATGAAGATGAGCTGCCTTCAACGATATGTCAACGAATGGCTGAAGGAACCGTCATCATAGCCAGAAATAATCGACGCGAAAATGTCCATCCAATTGGAATTGGAAAAGGGCTGCGCACCAAAATCAACACAAACATAGGAACAAGCCCTGACTTATGTGATCTCAATTTAGAAATCGAGAAGGCTAAGATCGCTGTCAAGTATGGCACAGACACAATTATGGATCTTAGCACAAGCGGCGACTTGAATGATATACGAAGGTCGATTCTTAGGAATGTTAATGTTCCAATTGGAACCGTCCCCATATATCAGACCGCTATCGAAGCATCTGAGGAGAGAGGCTCAATTATACACATGACCGAAGATGACATCTTCGACACGATAGAAGAACACGCAAAAGATGGCGTTGACTTCATGACAGTCCATTGCGGGGTAACACAGCAAATCGTCAAACGGATAGCAAAGCACCCACGCCTGATGGGAATTGTCAGCCGCGGAGGGACCTTTCTGGCCGCATGGATTCTGCATCATAATAAAGAAAATCCCTTGTACGCAAACTACGACCACCTTCTGGAATTGGCTGCAGAATACGACTTTGCACTAAGCCTAGGAGATGGCCTTAGACCTGGATGCATTTTCGATTCAACCGACTGGCCTCAAATTCAGGAGTTGCTCACAATAGGAGAACTCGCGGAAAGAGCTAGATCCGCAAACGTACAAGTTATGGTTGAAGGACCTGGGCATCTACCGCTGAACGAAATAGAATCAAACGTTCTGCTTGCAAAGTCGATATGCAAGGGTGCGCCTCTCTACGTACTAGGTCCCCTTGGAACTGAGATAGCACCGGGATACGACCACATCGTTGGAGCTATCGGTGGAGCCCTTGCCGGACTCGCCGGAGCCGACTTCCTCTGTTACCTGACGCCTTCAGAGCATCTGGGTTTGCCCCTGTTAGAAGATGTTAAAGAAGGTGTTATGGCTACCAAAATATCGGCACACGTAGTCGACATTGCAAAGCTTGGATCAAAAGCGGCCGCTCGTGACTTGGCCATGGCAAAAGCTAGGGCGAACCTTGATTGGGAAAGTCAGCTGGAGAATGCCTTGGATCCAGAGAAAGCCACGAAGATTCGCGACAGAATTAAGCTGAAAAATCCCGAGACGTGTTCAATGTGCTCCGGATATTGTGCCGTAAAGATCTTGAAGGAAGCGCTGAAAACTGGGGGTCAATGTCTGTGAGTAACGCGCGCTAGAGGACTATGCAGCTATGCTGGGCTAGCCCCCTCAACCCCTTCATCTGGAGTAGCCAGACATAGAAGTATAACACGTGAAGGAAGCGGATGACTACTATGGGCCACGGTAGAAGCAGCAATGACGCACGTCCACAAATACGACACAAGCATCGCCAGCGCGCGCTGGGCACATTGGTCAAGCCATAAGCCAAGCATCCGTTTCTGCTATTCTCGCTCAGTTTTAGTATGATTGTAGAACGGAGAAGAGCACCAGCTGTTTTCTGTGACCGTTGCTGTATTACGACCGAGTGGTAGGAGTCTACTAGAGGAATGATCTGCGCCCTGCACTCTGGATCCATACCAGTAAATTGGTGCGCGAATCCCCGCACCAAACCTTAGGTCCAGTTTGCATACTATTTATGTGTCGCAGTCTTAGAATTCTCTACTCATGACAGCGCAACTGGTCTTCGGCATTCACCATTACGATCGAAGGCTAGCTGCAGCCCTCTCCATCCTAGACCGTGACAGAGCAATACTCGAGAGCAATCGCAAGAAAGTGAAAGAGTTTCTCGAGTACATACAAGCTGAAGGACTGAGTGCACCAAGACAGGTCAGGTACGTCTACGTTCTCAGAAAAGCCTCGAGACTATTAGGCAAAGAATTCAAACACACAACGAAGAATGACTTGGTGACGGCGATATCCAAGCTAGAAAAACAGGATACATCCTACGAGACAAAGCGATCTGAGAAGGAATGCATTAAGAGATTCTACAAGTGGCTGAGGAACTCTGAGGACGACTATCCGATCGAAGTCAAATGGATCAAGGCCACGCGCAAGAACAATCACAAAATCCTGCCTGAGCACCTTCTAACCGAAGATGAAGTGAAGAAACTCGCCGAAGCATGCCAGAACCAGAGAGATCGAACCCTAATACTTGTCACATATGAGACCGGCTGCAGAGTCGGAGAAATACTCACTCTAAGAGTAGGCAACATCCAATTTGACCAGTACGGCGCAGTCATGGTTGTGAAAGGCAAGACCGGACCTAGAAGAGTGCGGATCATCTTCTCGGCTAAAGCCTTGTCGGAATGGCTGAACCATCACCCAGCAAGAAAGGATCCTCAGGCGCCTTTGTGGACAAGCCTTGAATCCGTAGGTTCGACTAAGCCACTCGAGTATTACGCATTCAGAAAGATGTTATCCGTCGTGGCCAAGAGAGTGGGCATAGGTAAGCGGGTTAATCCTCACTCTTTCCGGCATGCGAGAGCCTCAAACCTTGCAAACGTCCTGACGGAAGCACAGATGAAGGAATATCTTGGATGGGTGGGCGACTCGAGAATGGCCTCAACCTACGTACACCTATCGGGAAGAAACATAGACAACGCATTGCTCAAGCTGAACGGCATCAAGACCGAAGACGAAGTCAACAACGAAGAGCACAAGCTAAGAATCAAGACGTGCCTACGTTGTCAGGAGTCAAATTCTCCTACGAGTAGTTTTTGCTCACGGTGCGGCTCTCCGTTGGACGTGAAAACGGCGATGCAACTACATGAAGAAGAGTCGAAGATCGATACCGTGATGGATAATCTCCTAGAAGATCCCGAGGTCAGAGAGCTGCTGCTATCCAAGCTCAAGGCTATGGCTACGTGAGTACAGCTATTATCGTCCAGCTTCTACATGTCTCAACCAGAGAACGTATGAATGTCGAAAGGCTTGAATTCGAATAGCTCCAGACTAATCTCGGTATAAGGTGCCTGAAATGCCTTTTTGCTCAGTCTGTGGGGGTTCAGTCGATTCTAACGCATCTTTCTGTGCCAATTGTGGAAGAGAACTCAAAGAGATGAAGCCGGCAATCATTGAGTCATCAACGATTGCCTCAAGTCATCGAATGGATATACAATGACCACAGTGCCTGGGAGCATTCATCCTACTAGAATAGGCCTGAACGTACTGTTAAACAACAGACATAGCTGAAACTCTCATTAAGTGCGCTTCAATAGTTTGGTAAGGGCTTTACGACCGAACACTTCTTCATGAATGGCCCAAATTCCCAGCAGTTTTTCTTCCCATGCTTTTTGAGATTCCTTGATTCTTTTTGATAGTTTCTCTTGAGCTTCTTTGCCCTGTCTGGTAAGCTCGTAATACACCCTACCTGACGACTCATCTTTTCTGGATCTTATCACTCCTCTACGTTCCATGCGACGCAAGAATGGATAGATCGTTCCATAACTCATCCTGATATGTCCTCGAGTCATTTTGTTGAAACGAGCAGCTAGTTCGTATCCGTATGCCGGACCGTCTCTCATGACCAAGAAGAACATGATTTCATAGGGCGCCACGCCAAATCCTTTCGGCACGCTTCATCCCACGAGATTATATCGCATCGTTGTATCGTATCGATATATTTAAATATACGGGTTCTCTGTATCGGGGACATAATATCGAATCGATATAAGCCGAAGTGAAAGTGGGGAAATGGGATCATGACTGGGATCCTTGCTGGCGTAGGAAACACAATCGGAATCGAATGAGGAACACCGGCATGGAGGTTGATTCGAATCTATGGAAAAGGCGAAAGCCGTCATAGTCACTCAGGATCTAACGAAGCGATTCAACGATTTCACGGCGGTCGACCACATAAACCTAGAGGTTATGCAGGGAGAGATTTTCGGTTTTCTTGGACCAAACGGAGCAGGTAAAACAACCGCCATAAGAATGTTAACTACTCTTTCGGAGCCGAGCGAAGGTACGGCTAAGGTAGGAGGCTACGATATAAGAAGTCAATCAGATGAAGTTAGGAAGAGGATCGGGTTAGTAGCTGAGAAACTCATTCTCTACCCACGACTCACTGCAGTTGAGAATTTGATGTTTTTCGGACAACTGTACGGATTGAGTGGGAGCTACCTACGGCAGAGGATAAATGACTTGTTGAGAATGGTCCGCTTAGAGGCTTTCAAGAATATGTCTGTAAGTGGCTATTCAAGCGGGATGAGACAGCGAGTAAACATCATGCGTGGACTTCTTCATGATCCAGACATACTTTTTCTAGATGAACCTACAGCTCTTCTCGATCCGCAAAGCATACAGTTTGTTCATGACCTCGTGAGGGAGTTGAATGAAGATGGAAAGACCATCATCATCACAACCCACATCATGGAAGAAGCCGACCAATTGTCACACAGAATCGGCATAATCGATCATGGCAAGATGATCGCAGTAGATACTCCAGCTGGATTGAAGAGCAAAAATGGTTCACAAAGCCTACTGGAAGTCTTCTTGAAGCTTACTGGAAAGGAGCTTAGAGACTCAGCTTCGAAGAAAGTACCTATGGGAATGATGAGGAGACCGGTTTAAGTTGAGAAATAGATTTCTCCAAAACATACAAACAACACTTTTGGTAACACAGAAAGACTTACTGGACTTTTGGAAAGCCAAGATGCTTGTCGCAACTTTCATGATAATGCCAATTCTATTCATGTCCATGTTTGGCTTCATGTTTCCTCAGACGGGAGCAAGCAACCCCTTTTCGGGAAAAGTATCAACGCCTTACAAGAATGCGCCAATGGGCATAGTGCTAGAGGACCAAGGACCATTTGCACTACAGGTCGCAGATCAACTCAGAGAAATGTCATCTTCAACAGGTCTTTTCAAAGTGCAGAATTTCGCCAGCTTTGAATCTGCTAGAGAACAAATTGTGTCAGGTTCCCTTAAGGGAGTAGTTGTAATCCCAGTAGGGTTCACTGAAGCTTTCAATTCGCACAGACAAGCAATAGTCATAATTACAGTGGATGATACGAATCCTCAAATGGCTTCCATTATCTACAGCGAAGCCGCATCAATATTCAAGGCGATATCAGATGGCTTATCCGCGTCCCTCATAGTCAATATGGATAGTCGCGCGGATCCATCCTTTGTTTTGGAACCAGTAAGCGTCCAACAGAGAAACCTAGTGGGTAGCACCACCAACACATTCCAATTCCTAGCACCAGGCTTCATCGCGTTGACAGCGGTGATGGGTGTACTATCAGGGTTGGGCGCTGCCATATCAAGGGAGAAAGAACAAGGCACCATGGACGGTCTGATGGTCGCCCCAGTATCTAGGTATTCAATCGTCGCCGGAAAGATTCTGGCTCAAACGGTTAGAGGGGTGATACAGGGTTTCATGATTCTGGCAATATCCATGCTCCTGTTCGGCGTTAGAGTGTATGGAAACATCTTCTTGATGATATTGGTCATGCTTCTCGGAGTGGCCAGTTTCTCTGGTATAGGAATAATAGTTACTTCCATGGCGGCAGAGCAAGAGACCGCGCAGATGATGATGATACTCTTACAGTTTCCAATGATGTTTCTGTGTGGCATTATATTTCCAATCGAGCAGCTGCCAAACTGGCTGCAGGCAGTTGGAAAACTCTTACCACTGTACTATGCTGCTGATGCACTCAGAAAGATCATGGTTCTCAATGCAAGTCTCAACCAAGTAATTTTTGACATTGTCGTGCTAGGGATCTACTCTGCTGTAACCATGGGCATCGCTATGCCCATCTTCAGAAAAGTTATGAAAAGATGATTTTCCCAAAAAAATCATCTGAAAGACCGACAAGTGCGATTCTGCAATCGACGCAGTGGGTTTGATATGAGCAAAAGTTTCATGTTGGCTTGCCTTGGTGATATTTCAGATCCCAAGAACTAAATCCTAGAATTTCGGGGTTTTCGGCGTCACTTATGAGATCTTTTCTTATGGGTTTATCGCGCTTGTGTAGGTTCTTCTCAAATGGGGCTCGCGTACTATCAGTTGCCAGGAGACTGCAGAGCCGCGCTAATCAGTATTGAACTTCTAATCAACAACGATTACTACGCTAGGTTGTTCTAGCGGCCGCACGGCTAGGCCAACTGGCAGGGTTCTCAGTCATTCTCACATCTCAGTAGTGTTACCTACTGGTTTTGGGAAGACTACTAGAGGCGTGGGTAGTATCTGGGCAGAGGAAGCATCCTGTAGCATGGTGGACACATAATCAGGTTGTTATAGGCCTTTGCGTGATACGCGTATAAGCGGCACCTATAGCTGACAAACATTCAAAGAGGTGGCTTCTCCCCGGAATAGGGTTAATGATGAAAAGAGCCAGAATCGCGGCAAGATCAGGCTAAGTTCGAAGTGCTACGCCCTGGGGAACAAAAGTTAGTCGATGTCGCGGTGAGGTTGAAAGGCGATTCTTCAGGTTACATACATCAACCTGAGAATTTCTATGATCCGAATTACCGACCGACAGCCAATGAAGTGCGAATTGGCGTCCACCAAGTTACCGCGATTCTAGACTATGATGGAGGTAGCACGGTTCCATTTCACTTTAGTATCATAAACGAAGAGGGCGATAATCCTGGTTTATTGAGACTTGAGACCTGAGCTAACGGTGATGCACATCATGGTATGCACCCCACAACCCTAGACCACGAGAGAACCCAAGAATCTAGGAACAAGATCTTCAAGTTACATCTCGTCTGCGATGTCCACAATATCCATGATTCTGGCATATTACAAGTCTATCGTAGTTGAGGAGGACACGATTCGCGTACCCTCACTTCTGATATGATGGATCCCCCCTCTTAAGTCCCAATTCTTTAACCGCCCTGCCCGCCGCCGGATATTCTGATTATGTCATTGTTGGTGGGAATTGTTGATTCCAATTCTTATACTGCTACTCATTCGCCGCTGCCTTAGACGATAATATTATCATCATCAAGAACATGAACTGGGAAAAACAAGAAAAATGGGCGGGCGAAGGCGGCGGTTCAAGGTGTGGGATTCATGTTTGCAGCTTGGTTGATAACACTGTAAACATCTCAGATAAAACTGCAACAGAGTAACCTGCACCGGCTGTCGATCTAGCGTAGTTGAATTCTAACAATCTCTCCAGCCCGTTTTTCATCATCCTTACGTCCTAAGCTGTCCAATGGACTTCCTGCATCATCATCTGAGTCATAGGGCGCTCCTGATATACGCTCTATTCGGTCACAGACTGCGAAATATCTTTCTCTCAGGAATTGGATACATTGATGCGCACATGCAAACCGGATTCACAAGACAATGATACAGAATCAATTAGAAGGTTAACCTATGCTTATGGTCATATTCGGGGCAGGCGCATCTTACGATTCAGCCCCAGACTATCCACCACTAGTCCCTAAGGCCTGGCCAGCGGATCATCGGGAGTCTCGCCCACCCTTGGCAAATGAACTGTTCGAAAACAGACCACTTTTTGCGGACGTACTTGCCGCATACTCGGATTGCCACGCTGTGATCACCCGCCTTCGAGACCTCGCGGCGGGCAGTTCAGTGGAGCATGAACTCGAAGAGCTGCAAATGGACGCCGATGAGGATCCTAGGAGAAAGATCCAGCTTGCGGCTATACGGTTCTATTTGCAGCAATTGATTTGGACATGCGAGGGTCGGTGGAACTCGCAGTTCGCCAAAGGCATCACGAACTACAAGACTCTACTAGGCTTGATTCAACATCTGCGCAGACCAGAAGAAAAGGTTTGTCTGGTTACATTCAACTACGATACAATGCTCGAACAGTCTCTTCCTTTCACCAAAATCAGAACATTCACTGATTACATTGCTCCCCCCTACATAATGATCAAGCTACATGGCTCCGTCAATTGGGCACACCCAGTTAGGGCAATTAACAGTAGCGACATCCCGCGCACCGTTCCTAGTGTGATAGAAAAAGTGACTGAGTTGGAAATCAGTCGCGAATACATAATGGCCACAATGCACTCAGCAGGGCGTTTCGATGCAGAGCCATACTTTCCCGCGTTAGCTATCCCAGTTGAGAGAAAGAAGAGCTACGAATGCCCTGATATACACTTGGATGCGCTGCGCACCTCCCTGCCTGAAGTACACAAGACATTAGTTATCGGTTGGAATGCAACTGAAGAATACTTCCTCCACATGCTGAGCGAAGAACTGCAAGGGAATGTACTGGGGATGGTCGTCAACGGGGGAAGAGGTTCCGCCGAGGAAGTGATCAAAAGACTGAAGGATGGTGGTGTAAGAGGAGAGTTCACCCCCTCGGACATGGGATTCACTGACTTTATGCGGACTCGTCAAGCAGATGAGTTCCTCAAGAAATGACTTTGTAGAAAGCTTGCGAATCATACCAAGAATCAGAAAAAACATAGCTCGACCGCGTCCAGTGAATTACTAGTTCTAGCTCATTCCCATCACAACGTATAGCAAACAGCACATTCCAGAAATTTTGTCTATAAAGCGAGCTTAACCTTTGTTAAACGCCAAATCAGTCTTGAACTACATCACACCAGCTCGGTGGCTGGCACGGCTCTGGCCCAAGGAAGTATTCCCTTTCGGCGATACTCTGAGAGAGTCCTTGACACGAAGGGCCGATATTTTTCAGGGTTCTTGTTAAGAATTTGGCAAATATCCTTGACCGACCTTCCCTGGTGCCCCAATTCTAGAATTTCTAATTTCACGCTTTCATCTGGATTGCGCAGATAGGATTCCAGCATGTCGAGGTATCTGTATTCGGCCTCGGTCATCTTTCTGTGTCCGCTCAGAACAGCGTATGCAATTGCAGCAGACTTTATCATATCAAACAGGGCGCTCGAACTCGAGTACCCGCCTAAAATTCGCCAACGCTTCGCATACTCATCGAACCGAACCAAGTCATCTCTTGCCACGTTGACATCTCCTTCACGTATGCTGGGCGTGAATTTCTCGATCTTCATTGCCAAGCGTTGATCACGATTGATGTTAGCATTACTCATCTCCTCATCAGTGAGCGAATGATAGACCACTAAACAACGTTCAATGAATGTATTCCCAAGCAGGTGTTTACGATTCATCAGAAACGACAGTGGAGTAATGTTCGCTATAAGGCTGAACCGCGCCTTAACCTCGTGGCTCCGTTGAAAGTCACGGTAGATGTATCTACCTTCACTTGCCAGTTCAGAGAACGCATCAATCAGCCTGGACCGGGTCTGCTTAGCCTTACTCTCAAGAAGCAGAGTCATATCATTGATCAGCATGCACCTTCTGTTGATCTTGCGGCCCGAGTCGTAGTCACGAATTATGCCGTGAATCGTGAAGTCTGAACCAACGTAAACCAGCTTGTCCTTGCTGAATACATTGGCGATAATCCATCCACGTTCGTCTGTTTGTATTCCTGACTTTTCCGGATGAAGTATGTCTGTGTTAGGTCCCCTTCCAGACGCTCTCAAGAGTTCTTGTGCTGTTATCGTCATCTCGCGTCCATTATCCATGTCAGTGGCGATGATTCTTTTCTTGCCATTCGAAGTCTTTTCTACTTCGCGCACTTCGTGATTTGTTATTATTGTTGCCCTTTTTTCTAGCTCTTTCTTGGCCAGTGCGGATATTTCTGGCTCTTCATCCGGTAGAAATCTTTGGTTTCTGCCAATTATGGTGACTTCTGATCCCATAGCCGAGAGAAAATGCCCGTATTCAGCAGCTATGTATCCGCCGCCAACAATGGCAACGCTTTCGGGTAATTGAGTTAGCTTGTATCGTGTCGCTAGTCAAATAGTCTAATTTGTCAAGACCCTTTATTGGAGGGATTATCGGTTTAGATCCTGTACAGAGAAATATCATATCCGACTTGAGGGTTTCATTGCCTACCTTCAGAGTATGCGGATAAACAAATTCAGCTACTTCAACGTAATAATCTATGTTTGGGGAATTTGAAAGCCCTTTGCGTATCACAGTTACTTGAGTAGATATGAGAGTCCTCATTCTTTTCATGACTTTCTTGAAATCTACATTCTTTATTTCTGAATCTATGCCGAAGGTTCTCGCATTCTCTATTGTCCTTACCACCTCTGCGGGATACAGCAGTATCTTTGAGGGGATACAGCCCCTTGTCAAACATATGCCGCCAGGCTCATCCTTGTCTATGACGGCAACTCTTAGGCTGGGGGTCCGTTGAATCATCGTATCTACGAGGTTCATTGCGGAACCTGTGCCGATTGATATCAAGTCATATTCCTTCATATCCAGAAGCCCCCGCTTGAATAGATGGCATGGGTTGAGGCACGCTTTTTAAAGAGGCTTTCTTTAGACTAGAAATTACTGTAGGCCACGGGGGTCATAGCGCGCTACGGTAAAATCTGGTCGGCGTAGCTGATAGCTAGCCCGCCAAGAAGTATCGGACACCCAACAGGCTAAAGTGCGCGCTTACGTTCGCTTGACTAATGATTGGAGAAGTACAACGTGAAAAGAAGAACTGCTAGCACTTGTCACAATAATGGTGTGCGCTGATTGTATATGAGAATGCTTACAATTCCGCTTTTACTACTTCTTTTGCTCTCGTTGTTCAGAGTTCAAGCCACGGATGAGGGTGGTCAGTCTGTTAATAATGGTGGATTCGAAGAGGGTTTGAAGGGATGGGCGAGTTTCAGCTATTGCCGCCAACTCCCTTTGGACGGTGCCGTAACCTCTTATCGATCATACTCAGGAAGACACTCTCTCCTTACGGAGTGTGGAACCGGCGGTGAGCACTGCTTTGGTGTTGGCGGTGGTGCTAGGCAGCAAATTCTCTTGAGCAACGCCTCAAACTTAAGGCTGAGTTACTGGATATGTTTGTTCGGGGTTCAAGCTAATGCTGGGCCGAAATTGCTCTAATTGCTGATTTTCAGTTCTCACAGAACAAGAAAACGATCGTGTACTATGCAGCATGGGCAGATAACATCCCAATATACTAGGACTTTCCACTTCCAATAATGTCCTCCAAGTACATCAGTAACGTGTTACTCTACAATCTAGCATTTGACAAATGGAATCATGTTGAGCGAGATCTCACAGCGGATTTTGAGAAAGCCTTCCCGGAGGTTGACCCTCTTACAGTACAAAATATGACCATAACTTTGCTCGCAGTGACCTTTCAAAGACTCTCCTTCACTTCTAAAGGGCGTTTTGGGATGATGTCAATTTAACATACAAACGCACACCTGTGCCCAGGCCGCCTCCAATCAATTCACATGAGCAATTGACTCAAAGGCCGACTCGTACAGATCAAAAGGACTCTGCCGCAGTGTCTGCCACTGCTGAGAATTCAGGGACAAGTTCCATCATGCTGATTGTGATTGTGGTTGCCCTTTCGACGGCAGGTGCCTTTTTGCTGGAACGCAAAAGAAGCGCTAATTCATCCGGGAGAAATCCCGCTTCGCGTGCGCGCTCTATTGGGCGGCTCCGCATTTGGAGCAGTATTTGGACTTGTCAAGTATCTCTGTGCCACAGTTGATGCAGAATTTCTTAGCCTCTGTCTTTTTAGCGGTTTTGGTTTTCTTTCCCTTTCTACTATGGTCCAAGATTGTAAAAATCACCCAGACTATGATGCCATACATAATTCCATTGAATAATGCAATGACCAGATTTGTAGCCGGTATCCCAATGACTGGATAATCGGTATCAGGGACTTTCAGTATCTTATACAGCTCTCTTCCGGGGGGAAGAGTTGCATACTGTAATGTTATTGCCGTGAATAGGACGAAAAATACCAAGAAGACTATTGCGCCCTTCATGATCCCACTCGGACTGGTTTAGATACTATCACACTATTAAAACATGTGATACAAGCGTGAGCTAGCCGGGTCCATTCTAGTAAAACCTTAAGAATGGATATGGTTTTGAGTCTTCTTGAAAGCTGGATGGTCTTGCCTATGAGTCAAATAGCTAATGTAGCTTTCTTTCGAAAGCAAGTTTTGCTGGAGAACAAGATTGTCAAAGCCGCCAAGGAGTCTGTCAAGGAAATAAATAATGCTCTCGTTCATGAACTGATTTTGGGGGTTGCACTGGATTCTAAGAAGCACTCAATGATGCTTTCTGCACTGGTCGGAAAGTACACCAAACCAACACCTCTTCTGGCAGAGAATTTGACTGAGAAACTCAGAAAGAAAATTGACGAGCACATTAGACTCGAACAGGAGGCCGTTGACACCTACCGAGAGCTTTTGAAAAGAATTGAGGATGACAGCGAAAGAATAGTCATAAACGCCATCATTCACGACGAGATCGAACATCATGAACTTCTGAAAAGAATTCACAAAATGATTATCGAGAAAGAAACGCTAGCTGAAAAAGATCTCTGGGATATGATCTGGAAGGATTCCCCGTTTCATGGCTCACCGGGAGGTGGGTGAGCCCCAGCGAGGCTCCCCCAGTACCATGTTCCATGATGTGGTGAGTGTTCTGTGGACAAGAAGGTTACTGTAGTCGGTTCAGGCAATGTTGGAGCCGCGGTGGCTCAGAGGCTTGCAGAGAAAGAGTTGTGCGACGTTGTCCTATTAGACATAATTGAAGGTATGCCCCAAGGTAAGGCTCTCGATCTTGCTGAAGCAGCACCAATTGAAAAACATGACGCTCACCTAATTGGCACAAACAGTTACGAAGCGTCAGCAGACTCAGATATTGTCATCATTACTGCAGGTATTGCCAGAAAACCTGGAATGAGTCGAGACGATCTGATCGGGACCAACGCCAAGATCGTTAGGAGCATTACAGAGCAGGCGTCAAGGTACTCTCCAGAATCCATTATTATAGTTGTTAGTAATCCGCTGGATGCAATGTGTCACGTCGCCTACGAAACTAGTGGCTTCTCGAAGAATCGTGTCATGGGCATGGCAGGAATTCTGGATTCAGCAAGATTCAGGGCTTTCATTGCAGCAGAGCTGAATGTTTCAGTCGAGAGTACACATGCTTTTGTATTGGGCGGGCACGGCGATCTTATGGTTCCTCTGCCAAGATATTCCACAGTTGCCGGCATACCAATTACTGAACTGTTGTCTAGGGAGCGGATTGATGCATTGGTGAATAGGACAGCAAACGGCGGAGCAGAGATTGTAAGCCTCCTAAAGACAGGAAGCGCCTATTATGCGCCAGCGTCCGGAGCGGTAGAGATGGCTGAATCGATCCTTAAGGACAAGAAGAAAATCCTTCCATGCGCCGCCTACCTTGAAGGTGAATACGGAATCCACGACCTATTCATCGGTGTTCCGGTGAAGTTGGGGGCAGTAGGCATTGAACAGATAGTCGAGGTAAGACTCACAGATGAAGAAATGGCCGCGCTTCATCGATCCGCCAGAACTGTTGAGGAGTCAAAGATAGTTCTCAAGAAAATGACCTGAAAAGGACCCTTTCAAGGTCGGATGTCTGTACGATCTAGGCTAACGTAGTGCCTCATGGCCGGCATGATGTTCAAGCTAGGATCGCCGACGCGCGAATCTTAAAGGGATAGTGTCGAGACTATCCAGTATGAGTGATGGGACGATGCCCGAATCTTACGGCAAGATAGCGAGAGAGTGGCATAAATTCTACAGGGGAAAGTTGGCAGTATCACTGAAAGTTCCTGTCACGTCCTTTGAGGATTTCGCCGTTTGGTACACGCCAGGCGTAGCCGAGCCCTGCGAAGAGATCGTTGCGGATCAGGAAAAGATATTTGATTATACAAATGTCGGCAACTTTGTTGCTATCGTCACTGACGGTTCGAGAGTGCTGGGACTCGGCAACATAGGTAGTGCAGGGCTTCCGGTGATGGAAGGAAAAGCCATTCTCTTCAAGTACCTGGGGGATGTGGATGCTTTTCCAATTCTTCTTGCAAGCCAGGATCCTGATGAGATAGTACATGCAGTAAAATGTATCGCACCTTCATTCGGAGGCATAAACTTAGAAGATATTGATGCGCCAAAATGCTTTCACATCTTCGAGAAGCTATCAAAGGAACTTGATATCCCTGTCTTTCATGACGACCAGCAGGGTACCGCTATCGTAGTCCTTGGGGGTCTGTTGAATGCTCTGAAGATCGTCGGCAAGAGACTGGGAGAAATACGGGTTGCAGTTGTCGGCGCTGGAGCCGCCTCCATCGCTTCAACCAAACTGATTATCGAGGCTGGGGCCCGGGCCGGAGATATTGTTATGGTCGACAGTAAGGGGGCACTCTATGACGGCAGAGATAGCATGGATGAATACAAAGCCGTTTTGGCAAGGATGACTAACAAGGCAGGCATCAGGGGCGGTATATCCAAAGCACTGGAGGGGGCTGATGTTGTCATAGCTCTCTCGAGGCCAGGTCCAGGCGTCATTTCTGAAGAGATGGTATCAAAGATGGCTGATAGACCCATAGTGTTTGCTTTGGCAAATCCTGTTCCTGAGATAACTCCTGATGAGGCAAAGAAGGGAGGTGCCGCAGTAGTCGCCACTGGGGGGTCTGACTTCCCAAACCAAGTGAACAACTCAATAGTCTTCCCGGGTTTTTTCCGCGGTATGCTCGACGTCAGAGCCAAAGGAATAAACACGATGATGATGCTCTCGGCAGCCAATGAAATCGCGAAATTTGCCGAAGAGGAAGGGCTGAAGGAAGACCACATTATACCCACGATGATGGATGCAGAACTGTATCCCCGAGTGGCGGCCGCTGTGGGAACGACTGCAGTAGATACAGGAAATGCTAGAGTGAAATTGAGCTATGATGAATTGAAAGAGAGTGCTGAACGCAGAATATCTAGATATCAGAGGTCACTTCAGCTATTGGTTAGAGAGGGATTCATTGCTCCCCTGCCCAGCAGAACCTAGTTCAGATTCGTGACTGAGAATCTGAAACGAAGCGCGCGCTCTTGATCGGCTAGACAATTTCTCGATCTCGAACAGGCAGGAATATATGGTTACTAAGAGCGAGATCTCTTGTGGGATAAACCAACATGATAAGTAGCATCGGGAGCATAGCCGTCCTTGTGTCTGACTCTGAGAAATCAAAGAAGTGGTATGTTGAGAAGCTCGGTTTCTCAATTCATGAGAATCTCGGTCACTGGGTAACAGTAGGTCCGAGCGGCTCAGCAATAGTCCTACACCTATGCCAAATGGAAGAGCTGGAGCCTGGGAACACGGGAATCACTCTACGTGCAGAAGATCTCGAGGGAACCTACAGAGTCCTGAGAGACAGAGGAGTCGAGTTCACAAGGGAGCTGGCTGCATCTGAATGGGATCCGAACATGAAATACGCGATGCTCAAGGATCCAGATGGAAACGAGTTCTGGTTGGTCACCAGCGACTGATACCCTCCAATCATTTCAATATCCCGTGCTATGTGAGTTTCTAATTAGAAATTCGTAGACCAGTACGCGCCCTAGATTTCAACTCATTCTGAATGGACGCGCATTTTGATCAGATCTACCAATGCTCATAATGAATTGTTTCGCTTAGCGGTTTTCTATCCGAAGCTGCTATCGTCTCGTCGGCATACCCAAGGGGTATCATGGCAACTATTCTGATCTCTTTTGGAATCTTCAAGGCTTTTCGTGTGGCTTCCTCATCGAAAGCAGCTATCCAGCAGGTTCCAAGACCCTCTTCTGTCGCACAGAGAATCATGCTCTGGAGAGCTATCGCGACATCAACCTTCCAGTATTCTTCACCGTCTTTTCTGACCCACCCTATGTCGACGTCGGCGCAGGCAACTATCAAAACTGGTGCATTAATGATGTGGCTAGTGCTTGCGTAATTAGGGTCGCGTTTATGGGTCAGGATAAGCGTGTCTCTAACGGAAGGATCTGTTACTACTATGAAGTGCCAAGGCTGTGTGTTTGCTGTAGAAGGAGAGAGTCTTCCAGCCTCGAGTATCCTCTGCAACTTATATTCTTCAACAGGTTTGGACTTGAATTTCCTGATGCTTCTCCTTATACGGATCGCTTCGAAAACATCCATTTGGTGCTCTCCTCGGGCAGATTATCTTCCAGTTCAGCTACTTTAGTATTCCACTTCCTCTGGGCTTTTATCACAGAGACATGAACGGGGAAAAGCCAGACGATCTACTTGGTCGGGTACTAACTCACTAAGTCAGCAAGTCTTTTCTTGTGTATCCCTTCCTTGATTTCACGAGCCATCCTTCGGCCTGTGGACATTGGTTCTGAAAACAGGTAACAGGAATAAGGAGAGCCCTCGGGATATAGATTTGTTCCAGCTACGATTCTGGCTGATACCTCGAATGTGATGAACTCCAAATCGTCAGTGCAAACTGTCTCCAAGCAGAAAGGCCCGATCATCCCTGGCGGAAAGAGTCGTAATGATGCCTCGGTGACTCTTCTCCCAAGATCAAGAGTCTGAGGCAGGAGTGACTCTCTTAGGACCACAGGGAGGTTGCCGGTAACCACATATGATGGCTCTACGAAGGCGCGCGCGCGTTCAGGAATCCTGTAAAGGTCATCCACATTGCTCTCGAGCCGTCTGTCTATTCCTAGCAGCTCGACTCTTCCGTTACCAGCCTTGACTTCCCCATCGAACATCAAGGAATAGAAATACTGCGGGTAATATCGTACTCCAACAATAAGCTCCTGTATTGTTACTTCTTCTGCATCTGATTTGGTCATAGTGCCTTCCTTGATACGTTTTCCGACCTCCTCTTGGTATCTCTTCTCCGAATCGACCACAAAGAAGCCTCTTCCACCTCTCGCTCCATGGAATTTTATTATGCATGGGCGGTCGATCTTGGATGGATCGGAATACTCTCTTGGAGTCTTGATTCCAGCATCTTGAAGCCACGCTCTCATCTTGCGCCTGTCACCCTCAAACTCGAGTGCGCTTCTGTTTCCATAGATTGGGACTCGGAATTCCTTCTTGAGATTCTCAGCCCCAACATACTCAACGAAGGATCCGTGAGGAATAATGACGATATTTCTCCGCAAGAGTTGTTGCTGGAATTCCTCCTTAATCAGGTCTTGGTAGTGATTGACAGTGATGTACTCATCGGGCTTGGCAAATTGGAACGCCTCATAAGCGAATCGTCTGTCAGAAGTGCATATCCCAACTGTTCCAAATCCTTCAGATCGGGCACCGTGAAAGATCTGCAGAGCAGAATGAGAACAAATAGTACCTATCTTGATCTTCTTGTGATCATAACGCTTGAGGTTCCTGAGGATCTCTTCCCTGTGAATCATGTCACGATTTCACTCAGCCTGCCTGACTTTATGGCATTGTTGACCTCTCGAGCTATTCTTCTCCCTGTGCTCATGGGCTCTCCAAAATACCATCTTGAATATGGACTCGTCGTCGATATTATTGGTGAACCTGGGACTCTGGGGCTAACATCGAAGATGTAGATGTCCAGGTCTTTGGTAATAGCCCCTTGAAGGGCAAAAGGACCAATCATCCCTGGGGGATATTCGATCTTGCATGTCTTAACGAACTTCTCACCTATCTCGTAGACACTCTCAAGAATGGACTCTCGCACTGTGGCTCCTTCATGGCCCACCTCAATATTCTGCACCACAGAATGCAGTTCCAGCTGATCCTTAGCAGGCAAAGACAGAACGCCGTCAAGGTCAGTCTGAATCCTCCTGTCAACGCCCAGAAATTCGACCTGATCTTCTAGAGGTGACCAGAAATAGTTGAAATTGAATTTGGCCCCCAAAATAAACTCCTCAATGGTAGCTTTGTCCAAGTCCTGTCTTGCGATAATGCCTTTCTGGATTCTCTCCTCGGCCTTGGCCTTGAAGTCCTCAGGGCTGGATGCATAGAAAAATGCCCTCTCAATTCTCCTTTTGGCCTCTGGAACTTTAACAATGACTAAGCAGTCGATCTTGTCTGGTGAATCAATTTTCCTCGGATATCTTATGCCTGCCTTTTCGAGGAGGTACATCTGATTGCGTGGGGCGTCCCTCTCTTCAGATCTCAAAATCATCCTATTACCGAAGATCGGAATCAGAAACTTCTCCTCGATGTTGTCATATCCAACGTATGTGGAGAAGGATCGATTTACTGCGAAAATTACGTTAAGTTGTCTCAGTTCTTCCTGTACGTCTCTGTTGACCATTTCGGCGAAACTATTTAGAATGATCACTCTGTCAATAATACGCTTATACCTAAGGTAGGTTTTCTCCCTTCCCTTCTGGCATACCACCACATTGTTTAGCCCTTCTTCTTTCGCACCATCACATATGTCCAGCGCGGAATGGCTACCGATAGTTCCAATACTTAGGCTTGAAGAGTTGAATCCTTCAAGGACTTTAGCTATCATCTCATGAGTTATCAATGCTCTCTCACTCTATTCCTCATCCGCGGAAATCCATTTCGTCTCCAAATTGCCACTTATGAATTGGCTCAGGTTAGATATAAGAAACTTCGACTTCGTTGAGAATACTTGCTCTCAACCGATGGAAATTTTGTGGAAGCAAGGGTTAAGTCTCGTGGCTCATCCAAGAGCATGAAAGTGAAAACGCGGGATTAGCGCGCGTTTGGCGGGCGAATCGTCAAGGTGTGTTTGAGACGTTGAATCAGAAGCAGTGTGAAGAAATCCTGAAGAAGTTGAGATCATTGTCGGATCCAGAAGCTGTCAAAGGAATGGCAAGTTTTGGAATCAATCCCAAGAACATTTACGGTGTTTCTATTCCCAATCTGAGACTCATTGCGAAGCAGATTGGCAAGGATCATGGACTTGCGCAGCAGCTCTGGGCATCAGGAATTCATGAAGCACGCATACTGGCAAGCATGATCGGTGAGCTAGAAATGGTGACAGAACAGCAACTGGACAAATGGGTACAAGACCTGGACTCTTGGGACGTCTGCGATCAATGCTGTAATAATCTCTTCAGCAGGGCCAAATTTGCTTACCAAAAGGCGGTCGAATGGAGCCAAAAAGACCCGGAATTCATCAAGAGAGCAGGGTTCGTGCTAATGGCCACGCTAGCAGTTCATGACAAGAAAGCCGGAGATGAAAAGTTTCTGAGATTTCTCCCAATAATAGAAGCATCGTCAATTGATGAGAGGAACTTCGTTAAGAAAGCAGTCAATTGGGCTTTGCGCCAAATTGGAAAACGTAATTCATCCCTTAACAAGGCATCCCTCAAGACCGCCAAGGATATCAAGAAGATGAATTCAAGAAGCGCGAAATGGGTTGCTTCTGACGCAATTAGGGAATTGACTAGCGGGGCAGTTCAGAAGAGGTTGCGGAGAAAGTGCAATTGCGCCGGGCGATCTGGGACCTGAGAAGGATGCACTAGCGCGCTGCCTTTGTCATTCTGGTCCTGGGGCACCCGTATCGTACGTATCGCCCTCCGAACAGAGAGAGTCTCTTCGACCGAAGAGCACACGCGAGAGACAAGACACACGATCCAAGAATAGCGTTTTGCTTCTAGGAAAGGATCATTTGGCAAGGTTCGCGCTCTAAAGCGAAGATGTTATCCTGTCTGCTCCTGAGCGCGCGCTAAACTGCCTACGGAATCACTACCGCTCTGATAGCCTCCCCTTTTCTGACCAGATCCAGGCCCTCATTTATGCTGCCCAGAGGAAGCCTGTGGGTGATCAATGGGTCCAACTTGAACTTCCCATCCCTGACTAGCTTGACTACTTTTTCAGTCTCATACTTCGAACTTGCACGTGAGCCAACGACTTGAAGCTCACCCCTCACCAGTCTCCGTGTGTCCAAGATTAGGTTATCTTCTGAATATCCAATGAAGACAAGCTTCCCTCCCCGTGCCAGAATCTCAAGCGAGTCATTCATGGTCTGGGTTCGGCCTACAAATTCATACACAATATCGACGCCTCTTGAACCTATAAGGCGTCTAACCTCGGCTGGGACATCTTTCTCTGCTGCGTTAATTGTGAAATCTGCTCCGATTGATCTTGCCACTTCGAGCTTACTATCATTAATGTCGACAGCAATGACCATGGCCCCACTGAGCTTCGCCATCTGGAGTGTGCAAGATCCTACTCCTCCGGTGCCAATTATTGCCACGGTGTCTCCAAGCTTCACATTTCCGATTTCTCTGACCGCATGGTAGGCGGTTGAGCCGGCATCAACCAGGATCCCTGCTTCATAAGGGACTTCCTTTGGAAGTTCTACTATGCTTCTAGCAGGGGCCTTTGCGTACTCCGCGTAGCCACCGTCAACAGTGAATCCGAATTGCTCAAAATTAGAGCTTATGCAGAGACTCTGTCGTCCTCTTTGACAGTAGTAACACTGACCGCAACTAAAGTAGAAGTGTATTAGTACTCTATCGCCAACCCTGACGCCCTTGACGCCACTGCCAACCTCGACAACATCGCCACCAGCTTCGTGGCCCATTGTCTGCGGAATCTTGCCAGGCTTCAATAGGCCTTCATCAATAAAATGCAGATCTGTGTGACAGATGCCACATGCCTTGATTTTGACAAGAACCTCTTCTGGAGATATTCCGGGGATGTCGACCTCTTCTATTCGGAGGGGCTCACCGACCTTGTAGAATCTCGCCGCCTTCAACTTCCATCAAGAAATATGATATCACTTGATTGAGAATTTAAGGTATCCAATATTCACTATGAAGAATTCGGAACCTTCATTAATGATCAGTAGTGCAACTGCTATTGACACTCCCCTGCCTAAAGCCGGGGGATTCTAGCTTCTGGAGTGTTCATTGGTCGGTGGGTCATCGCCCTTTTAGGCTGCCACTTCATTCCATCCCATTTTAGAAGGTTAGGGTGTGTCATCACCCTGATGGCTGTTCCTTCATACTGAAGGTTTGCCATATTCAAGACGCCAATAGCATCTCTATGAGCCTCCAATCCACATTCTAGACACTTGAAGAGTCTGCCTTTTCTCTCAATGTTTTCTGAGCTGCATCTTATGCATA
>Ga0315288_10001930_pt1 | contig 26941 bp, 20 predicted proteins | sample YL17G11_20_MG_FD_203454 | JGI IMG/M metagenome (GOLD analysis project Ga0315288, IMG submission 203454) | Sediment microbial communities from Yellowstone Lake, YNP, Wyoming, USA - YL17G11_20 | ecosystem: Environmental > Aquatic > Freshwater > Lake > Sediment | place: USA: Wyoming | collected... | reverse complement strand
TCTGAGCCGTTCGAACTATCTGTACTATCTGTACTATTTGAATCGTTTTGAACGAATCCAGCATCAGCATCAACATCAAACAAAATACTAGAAGCCGGTACATCTACATTCGACATTTTCAGTTTCGCCCGAATTCTTTTTCCAATCGTATCCATACGTCTTGTATCGTACGCACAAAATATATTAGGCCGGATAGACTTACGACTCAGCTCAGCTCGACCAAAGCATCAGACGGATGAAAAAACAAGTGTATGTATTTTCATAATTAAATCGATATACAACTAACACAAACCACAAACCACAAATCAGAACTGGCAAGACTTAGTGTGCTTCAGCTCTTGGTGTACCTTTTCCTTGTGCTCAGCCGCAGCCTCCATATGCCGATCCGATTCGATCCGAACGATAGATCGTAACCGCCGAACCCTATCGTCTCCAAGTATCTCCCGAATGCACAGTACGTCTGTAATGAAGTGCCGGTTCTGATTGAACTTTGCCGCCGCATTATGCTTGGGGCAGTGCAGTATGCCGCAGCCGAAATTTACAACAGACTCTGTAGATCGTGAATCTATAATCGGCAAGGTCGATAATGTCGATAATGTCGATAATGTCGATAATGTCGATAATGTCGGTGAGATCGGCCGCTCGAACTCTTCAATGAGGTCTGTGATCTTTTTACTCCGCCGGCGTACGATGGGAATATTTGACCTGTCTGTATTATCGGCGGCTATTACAGTGGCATTAGCATCTATTACATTATTTTGCATTTACTATTACAGTAATCGTATATTATTTTTACGGGCTACGGCGCTATATATATCAACTTTTTGGGCGGGTGAGATAGATACGCGAAGAACGGAAAAGATTGATTTTATAATGTGCTGCAGCATAACGATGCTAGAGACAGATAACTATGGATCCAATGACCCGCCTATCGAAATACGACACATACTTCGCGATCACTCTTGAGTATGTGAAAATCCTGATGATGATCTGCACCAGCCTGTTTAGTCATATCGTTGTCGCGTCGTACAACATACGCGTATACTCCGCTCTAGCATTCTATTCGAATGCTCTGCTGCTGCTGTCTATTGTGCTCTACAAGATGTACGGCTCAAAGTATTCAGACACTATTCGGCGAAACAAAACTGCTCTACTAGCGTGGGCAGCCTTTATCGCGGGCTTCGGACTGAATATCTACCAAATTACAAACATCCTAATGTTCGGGTACGGCCTGGCTTGTAGTATTACCGTGTGCGGATTCTACGCCGGCATATCAGACAGGTACTGCTATATGAGGCACGACTACGACCCGTACTACACAAAACTGCTAATCGCGCTGAGTTTTGTTTCGTCGTTCTGTTCTATGCTGATGCTGAATTTCAGTCTCCGGCTCGATACGATGGTTCTGATCAGGTTCTCGTACTATATCATGATTATTGTGGTGTACGTTTTTTGGTGCGTGGATAAGTTTTTCGATAACTACAAGCGTGACATAATAACGCCTGACGCTCTGATAAAAAAAGCCATCACATACCCTATGATCCGATTAGTTCAGAGGGTGTATGGAAAGTAGATCAGACAGCTCGACCGTAGACTCCGTACGCAGATCCATGTCTTTTATTTTTATTTTGTTCTGACTAAACTCATCAGCGCCCAAGATGTAGATGTACGAACACTTTTCCTTCTCGGCCTCTTGGATCTCCTTGTTGAATTTGCGGTCTGATGTGCTAAACAGAACGGTGTGGCCTGACTTTTGTAAAGCTGACACAATACGCAGCTTCAGCTCTAGGATGTTCGAACTCGTACCGTTCGCCGTAAAGTGATCTAGGGATACTGTTGTCGGCGTTGATTTCATTATGGTCTGCACTTCAACGACAGGTGCGATTGTGGATACCCAAACAGGTCTGACTTTTGGGCGTATTTTAGCCGGATCGACTAGACAGATTAGCCGGTCTAGCCCGAAAGAGAAGCCGATCATTTGACGCGGATTAAATCCGTACGACTCTATCAGTCTATCATACCGCCCGCCGCCGGCTACAGACGACCGTACTTTATTGTTTGTCAGTTTGACCTCGAATATAATTCCGGTGTAGTAGTCGGATCCTCTAGCCAAAGTGCGGTCTAGTCTGATCTTCGATACATCCGATTCGGTGAGCATCGTCTTCAAATATCTTCCGAATTTGAAATCAAACTCTCTGATCTCTGGCAGCATACAATTTTTGTCCGAAACAAAATGAAACAGCAGCTCGATCTGGTCGGCCGTCAGTCCTTTTGTTTTTAATTCGGCTCTAACATACGTCTCATCGTACTTGTCTAACTTGTCGATCGATGAGCATACTGTCGAAAACATATCTAGCGGGATGCCGGCCAAACTAGTGCAGCTGTTCAGGATCTGACGATAATTATATACGATTTCATAATCCGCATGCCCGATCTCTGCAAAGAACTGGCATATCATGCAAAAGATAGACAGCTCCGGTATAAATTCACCGAACGACCCGACGAAATCGAAATCGGCCTGATGGAACTCCCGTAATCTTTGATTAGATGCAGATGTAGCTTCACGCCGGTACACTTTGCCGATCGTACAGCGTCTCATCTTGTCTATCTTGTTCTGGATGCAGTACCGTACTAATGGTATCGTTAGATCGTACCGCAGACTCAAATCTTCTTTGAAGCCCGATGTCGCCGATCCGTCTAGATTGTATATCAGCTTCTCGTCCTCACCGTATTTGTTCGACAGGATATGAGACAGTTCGAAGACCGGCGTCTCTAAATACTCACCGTTATGTACAGCGAAAATCTTCGACACGACCGTCTTCAAATATTCTAGTTTTGCGTACGACTCTCCGGCGTAGTCCTGCACACCTTTTGGTAGCCGAACATCGACTTTTATAGCCTTGGCTTTTTTGGCAGCCTTAGTAGCCTTCGCGGTTTGTACGATATCCGTATCCATGGTGTGTCGGTATATGTTTCAAAATATAGTATGACGGCATCAGGCTATAAATATTTCAGTTTTTTAGTACGGCTTGCAAAATATCACGCTTGAAATATTATAATCGGAAGGTTATAATATAAATGCCATCGTCAAGCCCGAATAGGTTAAAACTGTGCACATTCAATGCAAAGTGCGAGAACTTTGATATTAAGTGCTGCGTCACGGATAAGTGTAAAAAGTCAAAGTCCAAATCATCTTGCCCGAGCATCCCGTCTAGTTTGAAAGCGATGATGCTCGTAATTTTAATACTCCCGTCGAAGGCCGATATAATCAGCATCCAAAATGTCGATTCGTGTGTCGTGCCGCATCTCCTCAAAGAGATCCATCGAATTAAGCTGATTACAGACAAGCTAAGTCTGTTCGGTCTGAACGATCCGCGTCTGTCGGCTGAGCAGTTTAACGCGGTCTGCGAGATCAATAACCTGTCCGGTTTGTGTGAAGATGCGATGTCGTACTACGAATCTCTGCTCGCCTGTGGAAATATAGACGGGCTGAACTACACAGACGAGTTGAATCCTCTGGGTTCAGAGTTCAACCCGGCTCTGGATCAGATATACGCGTACGTCGGTATAGACGAATACGATGCGTATCACAACGGTTCTGTTCTGACACTTGTCCGGAAATCTCTGAATCTGTGCCCCGAAGCCAAAGAGATCCCGTGTGTCGATTCTCTGGTGCTGTTCTTCAAGTTTGATGGCAAACGGTTCATTAGTGTCAATATTAATCTGGGAGACTTCGATCTGTCTGAAGAGGGTCTGGCGTGCAAGAAGTCAAAGTCAGACGCCATAGTGTGCTGGCTGCATAAGTACAAGGATTGTGGTGCGTACATCTTGGCTGGCGCGTTCGGTGATGTCGATTACGATATCGATCAGCTGCTGTACAGAGGTGATGCGCTGCTGCCTGAGTTCGCTCAGATCATGACGTCCAAGAACATTACAAACGGATCCGCGCCATCTAGCTTCCCGTGCGATCCTAAGGATCAGGTGTACATGTTCATGGAGTACCTTATGAAAACATGCAACACGGAACACATCCCGTACTCTTGGCTTCTGCAGTACATGCGGCTGACTAAGTGCAAACAGGATCCGTGTAACCCGTGCAAGGAAGTCAGATCGCCGAAAAATAAGTGCGAGGCTAAGTGTGATATTAAGTGCAAGCCGGAGTGCAAGCCGAAATGTGAAGCCAAGTGTGATACAAAAGCCCAACCCATCACACCGTACATTAGAGCCAATCACCGCGCTCAAAAGACAGACACCAAAGGGAAAAACAAGAGCTGCGATAATGAACCCGGGAGCCCTAGGTACGAACCGTGCAAGCCTTGTGAGCCCAAGTGTGAGCCCAAGTGTGAACCATGCAAGCCCAAGTGTGAGCCCAAGTGTGAAAAGAAATGCAAGACCAAATGCGAGTCTAAGCCCAAGTGTGACCCATGTAAGCCGAAGCCGGAGTGTGAGGATAAGTGCGTGCCGGCTAACGGGAAGTGCCAAAACAAGTGCAAGACACAGACCAAATGCCAAACCGCGTGTCAAGACAAGTGCTGCGTTCCTCTGCGTACGGCTAAGTGTGGCGGTGGTAAGGGCTGCGACTGCTGCGATACAAAGTATACGGTCAAGCTAGACTACTGCAAGGATCTGTGTAACGATTGTGGCAAGAAATGTCAGAAGAAGTGTCAGAAGAAATGCAAGCCAAGCAAGCCATGCCAGCCAAAGTGTGAGCCATGTGAGCCAAAGTGCGAGCCATGCAAACCAAAGTGCGAGAAGAAATGTAACAAGCAGTGCAAGCGTAAGTGTAACAAGAACTGCAAGGATCTGTGCGACTGTTCACCATGCGATATCTGTGCCGACGAGAAGTGCCCGAAGTTCTGCGACACTCTGACTCTGTTGAAGCGGGAGCTATGTTTGTTCAACTCTCTGTCTAATGTGGCGGATATCAACGATCGGTACACGGGGTACTACAACATCTTCAACAAGTGTCTGGACTGCCGATACCCGCGTGGCGCTTTTCAGGCGTGGGCATCTTGCGAGTCTTACTGCTTTCCCGACGACAAATCGCGCAAGATCGACAACAATTCAGAGCTCTTGGCCCTAGACCATATACTGGTTTCGACGTGCATCGAGCCGTATCTGTCTTGTTCGAGTCTAACGGATCTGGTGTTCGATGCCGAGCCGTCTAATAACGCTTTAGCCAAGAACCCGTTCTCACCTGTGCCGCCCGCCGGGACTCTGATCGATTACGCTAAATCGACGGTCACGGGCGACGTGCCGGACTACTCTGGCCGATCAGTCAGATCGTTTTTCACAAATAGGGTGTACTGCATAGATCTGCGATTCCCTTGTGAATCTGTCTGTAATAACGCATGCAGCTCATTCTGCTCTGATTCTAGCGAAATCGATCTGAATGCATCGGGCATCAAATCCCTATGGTGTGCGTTAGATCGGTGGGGTACGTGCGAAGTTTCGATCGAGACTATGCGAGAGTTCTGTCTAGACACGCATCCATACTTTGCACCATTTTTCTACAACACCCTGAAGAATAAGTTCAACAGTAGCGGGCTACAGCAGAGGTACAACAACGCTTTCAATGTCTGCATGGAAGACGGTGTGGCACTGCGGTTCAGGAAAAACGATAAAATCACAGACTGCGAGTTTTACGACATAATGAAGTGCGTGTACTCTAATACGGACAGAGATCGGTTCATCATCACTTTGGGATACCTGGAGGCCGTAGTAAAGGCTATTCGAAACGGTGATATACCGAACGCGAATTGTGCTGCGATAAATCAGCTGTACGACTTCTTGGATATATGCTACACCAACAAGCTTGCGCTAAATGAGTATCTGAACTCTTATCTCAATATCGCCGGAGACGTTGTGACATCGGGCATCGATACAGACACCATATCGAACGTCTCTATCCTTGTGGCCGAAATGATCGCGACGCTCTACCCGTATCTTGAGGAGAACTGCCGCGTTATGGAGATTCTGATACAGCGGGCCGCTGAAGCTTTCGATCAGGCGACGTACAACGGTACACCTATCACAGCTCTATCGCCGGCCAATTTAGACGCGTATCAGTCTCAATTTATAGTCAATAATTCGACAGCCCCGACAGACTTTTTCAACAACAGCTGCACAGACGAAGAGATCAAGGCCAATATGCCAACGAATGTTGATTCAACGTCATCCATCATCTACCTTTTGGATCACTGCATCAAGGACGACAAGATCATTCCGTTCCTGATGGGGGTCACCGTCGATGTTGAAGTATAAAATTAAAACTGATATACGATAGAGTTCTTCAGTAGCGTGATCTCAGCATCGGATACGATAATCCGACCGACCTGGATCCTGTACGGGTCTATGGCGTCTATGGTTCGCATGTTCCGTATGTTTTGAAAAGTGTTCGGTTCGACAACTCGTACTTCTACTTTATCCGATCCGATCAGCCTGGCCAGACCGTACTTTATTCCTGATTTTTTGGCGGCGGTTGTGATGTCTGTTTTATTTGTTTTTTTGTCTTTTACGTAGTCCAATAGTTCGACGTAAAACTTGTACCACATACCATCTTTCCTAAAACAGTAATCGATAATACTCAGCTCTGATTTTATGAATACGTCATCGATGTCTGGCGGTGTAATAAGACGGCACCCATTATTATCATCTGCATCATCAACATCATCAGCATCAACATCATCAGCATCATCATTATATGCATTTGCATTTTTCGCATAAATAATCTCAGACACGTGGCATACCGGTTCTAGTACAGGCACCGCCTCGTAGTAGCTTGTTACTCTAACGACAACCCCCGTCATCTGACGTACACAATCTGTATGTATCGAAGATACGACTAGCTCGTACAGCGATCCGATCTGCAGCCGTCTGAAGCTCTTGGCCTTTGGTCTTTTGTTTATATCTATCGGAATAAATTCAAAGTACGCCTGCGTCGGGTCTAGTATGTACGTATTGCGCTCTGTGCATTCTAAATTGTACCCGATTATAGACTCTGGTATAGCATACACCGGCGAGTACAGTATTATGCGGTGCTTTGTCAAACTGTTCAGTATCGGATCCTTTAGTATGCGCAGCTTGTCGGTTTGCGTAATATCACAGCATACGATTGAAAGTTTCGGCCATAGTTTGATCGCGTATTTCAATAAGTCAGGCTTATTCGATTTTGTTTTTGATTTTGATTTTAATTTGCTCAACTCTTTCAGCAAGTCTAACACCTCGACCGTACGCTCTATATGATACGCATGTCTAGCTTGGCTAGCATGCTTATCGTGTTTCGTTTTATCGTCATCAGCTGATTCGGTTGATTCAGAATCTACATAGTTTTCGATATCCTGATCTGTTACGCCGGCTGTTGCACATAGAATCTTTTTCACATCGTCGTACTCCTCTAGTAGCTTCATAAAATCCACGATCTGTCTAACAGAACTGAATACCATACGTCTGAGATCCGGCTCTAATAGAGCGTACGCCATATGGCATATCATAGCGGCGTGCGGATTATTTGTGTAGTACGTTGATAAACTAGACACGCCGTATATTGAGATGTACGATGCTAAGTTCGGTGTGCATAGAGCGGTGTATATGCTGAAACTCAGCTGATCGGATACGATTATACCGTCTCTTTTAGAAGGCTTCGATATATGGAAACAGAACAGAGTTTTCGATCGGATAGAATGCAGATCCATAAGGGCGATGCTCGTTGTGTTTATGACCGGATTAGACGAATTAGGCTGATTAGATTTACACCGGCCGTAGTACCGTGCGATTAGTTTGATCGGTAAGTACGTATCCCCCATAGTATGAGGCGCGGCATTCGACACATCGAATCTGTCCGGGATGTCTATATCGTGACTTATGATCCGCGACAGATAATTCGTATACGATCGTAGGCCAACCGCAGATATTGTTGTATGTTTTTTCCCGTTCATCGATCTGACAGACACATCAACTAGTCTACACTTATGAGACGCCTCTAGCGGATCGATATGACCTGCTTTCATCATAATCCACGGATTAGATGTCGCGTGTCTGAAGTTCTTTATAATAATCAAATTAGACGTATCCAACAGCTCGGCATACACGATCTGGAAGTCAGACGGATCCATATTTTGTACATTGTTTAGAGTCTGCACATGGTTCAGCATATTCTGCGTAACTACTCTAACTTTTCTCGTCTGATCATCCGCATCTAAATCTGTGCCGTACGCCGAACTATCATCGTATTCGACGTAGTCAGCGAATTTATTGTGATTATTATTAAATCGGTTCTCTAGCCGATCCGATGTATACGCAAATATGTCTTCCAACTGGTCTCTGGTCCTTATACCGTACGCATAGTTTGGTGCATAGTTCGGAACATAGTCTTGCGGTACGATGCTCATCTATTTTATTAGAACAAAATAAATAACGCCATTACAAATCAGTCATCTCAATCATCTCAATCATCTCAATCATCTCAATCATCTCAATCATCTCAATCATCTCAATCATCTCAATCATCTCAATCATCTCAATCATCTCAATCATCTCAATCATCTCAATCATCCATCTTTGACGTAAGTTCGAACACCGTATCGTCAAGCGCATCGACCTTCAGGCTCAGAGTATTATGGTTTGACAGATCGACTTTCGTATTCAGCTCTTCCCGGATCTCTTTGATCTCCTGCCGCATCCACACCAACAAATCGCATATCTTTTGTAGCGTGGCCTTCGAACCTTCTGCTGGATCTATCGAATCAACCGGTTCCGATATTTTTTGACGACGTGTCTTGGTGTCCGGTTTGGTTTGATTATGATTATGAGGCTGAGTATGGTTACTCTTCCCCTGCGCCTGAGCATGGCTCTTCATCACGTTCGACAATACGGCTTCCATCGTAGTTTGGCTTGTATGATTTGATGTGCATTTGTAAATACGGCTGTACTTACAAAATTCAAATTTTTTAATATAATTAGTCCAAATAGCTCAAGCTGTACGAAGAGAAAGAGCTTGAGGGCGGTGAGTACATAGATACGTACGATCCGTGTGACCTGTTTGTGGCTTGGGTCTGTGAATCGTAGTTGTACAGTGTTTGTGTTTGTGCCCGTACTTGTGGCTGGAACAGATCTATCAGATCAGCTTGATTGCGCTGCGCGTTGTAAATGTAGTTGTTGCCGTAATTATCGTAATCATTAACAGACTCCGCTACCTGAGACCCGATGTAGTACACCGGCTTGAGTTTAGTCGAATCGGTTATATTTACAGTCGGCGGGTTCAGATTAGAATGTATCGCCTCGTAATAGAATCCCCGCCATTTGTTCGAACTGTCTCGAAGCTTAGTATTCTCGTTCCGAAGATCCGTAATCTCGTTCGACATGTTAGACATGCTCAGCAAATCCAATCGCGCCTTATCTAGCTCGGCCCGGATCCGACTGACATCCGCATCTTTTTGCGTAATGATGTTCCGTAACAGACCGATATTGATCTTGTACGCCTTCTCATCGTCTGCCGCCTTTTGCCGAATCTCATTAAGTTCGACAGCCGTCTTTTCTCGAACCTCATTAAGTTCGACAGCCATACGCTCCGTACTGCTCTTCTCGATCTTCAACAACTCTTGCAAAAGCTTCGTCTGATCGATCGTAATGCGCTTGACGGGTTTAGGATCAGATGTCTTCGGTTCTACTTTGGTCTCTGTTGATTGAACAGCATCCGATTTGTTCGATTTGCTCGATTTGTTCGATTTTGCAAAACAGACTTGCGCGATCTCTTGCATTAGCTGCCGCTTCACCGTTTCGAATACGACGTCTATCGAATCGTCCGGTTTGATTGTGCTCGTCTTATTTGATGCGGTAGGTCTGTTAGCGGGGATAATTGTGTTAGGCGTCTTTGTATCGGCTGTCGCATTACGCTTTTGCATGCTGTTCGACAACAAGCGTTCTAGATTTTGGATGATCTGTTTTTTGTCAAAAGACGTCCCATCTTTTTGGGGATTAGATTCCGAAACATTATACGCGTTGAGTACCGCATTCTGTACAGAGTCTGATATAATATCCGTATCCTTGACAATCGGTCTGTTAATCGATGAGTAGTTTCCCATACTTGTATATATTTGCGGTATATATTTTTTTGCTAATTACGCTGATCATGCTCATCGTAATCATGCTCATCGTAATCATGCTCATCATGCTCATCGTAATTATGCTCATCGTAATTATGCTCATCGTAATCATGCTCATCATGCTCATCGTAATTATGCTCATCGTAATTATGCTCATCGTAATCATGCTCATCGTAAATGCTCATCATGCTCATCATGCTCATCATGCTCATCGTAAATGCTCATCATGCTCATCGTAATCATGCTCATCGTAATTATGCTCATCGTAATTATGCTCATCGTAATCATGCTCATCATGGTGTTGCGGTATTTGGAACTGCTGTACTAGCCGAACTATCTTTTCGCTTGATGATGATATTGCCGTACTTGTAGTTCTTCCCGTACAGCATCATATTACGGTATCTGCTATACTCGGCGTTCGATGTGCGGGGTTTTACAGGGCTCCCCTTATTATTATTCGAATACGATCTAGCGCCGCCTTTTTTTGCGCTATTCAGATCATCCGGCAGCTGTAACAGACTGAGCTCTCTGAACGTCATCGTATGCGCATCTATGAGGCATTTCGAAAAGTACGCGCATTCCCGGCAGTCGAAGAAGTCTGTATCATTTCGCCTATTCGGCTCATTTCGCCTATTCGGCTCATTTCGCCTATTCGGCTCAGCCCGTTTATTTGAGCGCTTTTTGTGCCGTATGTTTGATAGCCGGGTAACAGTGGTCCTGACCTCTTTATCCATATCGGGGAATACTTTTTTGTACTTCGGGTCTATTTTGGCTACGATGGCCGGCGGCTGAGGGTAGATGTAGAATCGATGTACATCTGTCTGTATGTAGTCGTCTGTGTGCACTAGAGACTTTTGATAAACATTTTTCATCATATTCGATAGTACGCGCCGATCCATCTTATTCATATAGCTCGATATGTGCCATATCATCGGGCTGCGATCGTAGTTGTACGACCATGTCGATATGGTGTGCTGATCGATCTCGATATCCGCATTCATGTAGTAGTCCACCATCCACGACAGAGTCCGAAGATAGTTGCCGACCATCTTATCCATGCTGCTGCTAGACATGTTCAGAATCTGAGATCTGTATCGATTTGCTTCAGCCTCAACATCGATTACTGTCCGCGTACTAGAATCGTATCCCAAATCGAACGTCCCGCCGTTCAACACGGTCCGCCAATCACCGGTCCGCCACTCCAGCATGAATAAATCTATGTCGTTAGAGGTCAGCGGCATCTGATCGTGAGGCAGCAGGTCTCGCATATTTCCATAGTCGAATGAAAAGTTCGACAGCTCTCTGTTCCGCGATGTTTCAATTTTGTACAGATCGATGGATGTCCCGGATCTGTACAGATCGTTCTCCGCCAGTCGTACAAGATGTATGACGTCCGATTCGATTTTGTTTTCGCGTGACTTGATGTCGTATAGAAATCGCGGCTCGTCCAGTAGCAGATACTCCGGGTCGTTCGATAGTTTTGCCGCCAGAGCCTCGAACCCGTCGAACATCTCTATCTTTTTGAATATAGACGCGAAAGTCTTGCCAGACACAGTAACCGTTTCCGCCAGCTTGTTTATGAAATCAGACAGAGCTTGTTTCAGTTCGGCGTAATTAATTTTATCTGTTTTGCCTTTAGAGTTGCCCTTGGGCCGTATAGTGTGATACAGCCCGCGCTTCATTTTGCTAATGGTTGTACGGTACTCAATTAAATACCGATGCTGAAAGATGTCGCCGAAGAATTTGGATATACGGCCCCGCCTCTCCGTATTAACAAGATACGTGTCTAGCATCAGATACTCTTCGTACTCGGCCAGGTAGTTGAAGAACTTGACCAAAATATCCGTATTCAGATGCACCTTATTGTTTTGTATACGCGTAATGTATCTGTTGCTCTCGGTCCGTATGAACAGAGAGTATACGTACATCAGATCCAGGGTCGTCGTGCTGATCTCCATCGTCGGTAGCTGATGGATGAAATCGTTGCCGTACATGTTTAGCATGAATACGTAGTCCCGGTTTATGGCGTCCTGATCGACGGGATTGCTGATGGTTAGGCCTGAAAACTTCTGTACGGTCTGAACAATGTTATTGTACAGATTCCGTATATCGACGTACTGACACTGATTGTTATGCCTATCAGACGGGTTGAGCTCGTACGTCTTGACAACAGTCAGCGCTTCCGGCTTCGTTTTGATATAGACGTATAGGCATAGCAGAACAGAATCCCCGTCAGGTGAGTAAAAGATGTAGCTCTTGTCGTTATGATAGACCTGAACATCCCTCACTAGCCGATCCATCAGAATCTTTTCACCTTCACCATACGGCCTGTCCAGTATTTCAACCTGTACAGTATTCGAATCGGATCCAACGCTAGTGCCTTTTTCGATATCCGTCTTCAGCTCGCCCGTATGGTACGTGTTGTACACGTAGTCTATAGCAGACCTGATATCCACGAAAAAATGATCAGCATCGTACAGCTTGCGCAGTTTGAACAGATCCATTTTGATGTCTCGCGGCTTCTTATTATTTGAGCTGCTGCTATTATTGCTTGAGCCGCCACTAATAGAACCGTACGCCATAGGGTCTAGCTCTACTTCGACGCACCTCATGATGCGCGATTTATCACCGCTCGTCTTAGGATTCGCGTCCTCAACGATCTTACAGTCTAGAGGTTTCCGGGCTTCGATGGCTTTCTCGAACTCTTTGTATGCGTATCTCATATACCGCCGCTGCCTCTGTTCTTGTATCTTGCCGAAAGACGGGATCCCATCGAACGAAATCAGAATGTACTCTACGTTCGTAATTTTCTTTGTCAGTAGATCGACGATGAACCCTATGACATCCTTGTAGATGTACGAATTTATCGTGTTCTGAGATCGGGCCGAACGTTTGAACGAATCGATTATCGGATCCGTGATGCGGAACGATAGATCTTTGTAGATAGACGACTGTTCGATTTTGTAGTTCGACAGATCGACCGTATCGTACTCGTCCTTCAGTTTGCTGATATACTGCACGATGTCCTTTGGAATAATCGAACTGTACTTCCGAATCAGATCATCCAAGATCGGGATTTCAAACGGATCCAGCATACGTTCTTTGATCAGGAAAAAAGAAAAAAGTATATAGTTCAACTCGTGAGCCACTTTTTCCTGCAGTCTGTAGACGATAGACACGAAATCCATATACACGCGATTCCCATGTATCTTGTTTTTCAAATCCTCTTCACGGCTACCGTATTCCGTTAGAGAATTGAGGAGCTTCAAACTTTTTGCTAATCGTACGACACCCATTGTATTTCGATATTCTGGTTGATGTTTGTTATATAAGTGTGTTTGATAAACATTTAGATCTTACATCTTGAGATGGCTCAGGGCGCGCCGAAATATTCCAATAAAAAAGTTACGCGGGTATTATAAGGAAATGAATCAGCTGTCAGATAACGCGGATAGCTATGTTTGGGCGACAGACCCGACTAACTACACGCCTAATGCGAATCAAGATATCCAAGATATCCAAGATATCCAAGATATCCAAGATATCCAAAATACCCAAGATACGCAGATTGCGATCGATATACCGGCCGCCATGCTAAACGAAATCGATGAACGGATTTGTGAAAACGAATCGAATTCCGGCTGTCTGAATCCAACCAGAGCCGTGCAAACTGGAACTGTGTCTTTTATCGGAAACTGTTTCAAGTTCATCGCGAACTGCTTCTATTATTACCGTAAGATTGAGGTACAACAGGTACAGCAGATAGATCGATCAGAGCGTGCTGATCAGTCAGATCAGTCAGAGCGTCTGACCAAGGCCAAGAGCCTCAACGTCTTCCAACGTAATATCGATACGATTAGGCGGCGCAGCGCGATCCATCGGAAGCAGTCGATCGATTTTATTACAGACGTGTTTAGTGTGAGCGCAGAGTCTAGTAACGATGAGACGGATGAAATAGATCAGCATGATGAGCGCGATGAGCATGTTGAGCATGATGCAGCAAATGTAGCAAATGTAGCAAATGTAGCAGATGCGGCTAACAATATTGATGCCGAACATAAACCGTCACAGCCCGATAGTTCGAATTCTAACTCTGACAGCTCAAATAGCGCCGATTATGCTAATCATGCTAATCATGCTAATCATGCAGAACCCGATCCCGAAACGATTACGCAGGATCCAAAGACAGAAAGGGCGAACTCTATCATCCGATCGAACCTGCAGGTCATAGCGTCCATCAAGCCGGGGCAGAAGCTGTACGAAGACTATAACGGCAGTCTATCTATCGACAACTCTTACATACAGAGCATAGTTCGTATGATCACGGGGAATTCCCGAACCAATACCATCGCGCGTGTTATTACAACGATCGAATCGGCTAATAGCGCCGGTATGATCGAACTGATCGATGATGCTGTGCTAGACGGCTTGCGTAACCTCATACAGACGTACTCAAATACACCAGATGCTACGAAAGGATTACGTACCATCGTAGACCCTGAGGTGGATGTTGATGAAGATTCAGATACGGATACGGATTCAAATACGTACGGCCCCGATGGTTACGCTTATTCAGACAGTTCAGACAGCTCAGACCATTCGGGTGGTTCCGATGATTCAGATGATTCAGATAGTACAGAACCCAATATCATCGATTGACCGATCGATCGAAATTTATTTTGAACATGTTGATATAGGTCAGCCATATCAACACTGTGATGAGCAAGGTTGTGAATGATTTTTATAATTTTGTAAATGGAGACTGGGAATCGAATTTCAATCTGCCATCTAACGAGTCGGAGTGGGGCGTGTTTAAAGACGTGTCGAACAGAGTGCTGAATCGGACACTTTCTGTGCTAGAATTAGACGAGCCATCTGCATCTGCATCTGCATCTGCATCGTTAAAAGTTTTACACGATATGTATACCCGTCTATTAAATTTGACTAATTCGAACGATCGGATAGAAATCGGTGTCGTGCGCTCTATGATAAAAGCGCTAGATTTTGATGGATTACGATCGGATCGTTCGAAGCTGGGCGGCATACTGAGTCTGTTTGATTGTTTGCAGATCAATCCGTTTTTCGGCATCGTCGGGTCTGAAGATCCGAAGAACACAGCTGTCGTACGGTTCAGTATGTACTTCCCGATTCTGACTCTGCCAAACAAAATATACTATTTCGACAAATCCTTTTCAGACTATATGGACGAGTTCGAGCGCCATATCTCTAATATACTGAAATTCGCGGATTACGATTATACAAAAGCAGCACAAGCTCTACGTATCGAGAAACTAGTCGCGAAAGCCATGAAAACAGAGACGCAGCTGATGGATATGGATCTACTATATTCCAAATTCAGCGTCGAGTCTTTTGTCGCATCCATCAAAATGTGTAATGTGCAAAACGCGTACGATTGTAGTATAGCGGAAAAGATGTGGCTGAACTACTTCGACCGGATGTCTAAACGGTTGCCAAATTCTACAAAGCCCGAAGAGATCGTAGTGTACGACATAGAGTACTTCCAAAAGCTGACTCTGATCCTGATGACGGAGCCGATCGAAGACATCTGTCTATATCTGACGTACAGCGCTCTATCTGGTCTGTGTAAGATGGCCATTAAATCGTACGACGATACGTTTTACGATTTTTATAGCGCAAAATTAGGTGGGCAGACAGCTGAAACCGCTAGATCTACTAGGGTCGTACATTTTTTGAACAGCGTTATGGGTGAAATTATCGGCGAAGAGTACGTGAATAGATACGTAGAGCCTAGTATAAAAAGCACGGTACAGCGTATGGTGGAAAATATTATGGTAGAGCTGGAAAAGTCTATCAGATCGAACAGGTGGGAATATTCAACTAAACAACACGCTCTGAAAAAGCTGTCTCACATCACTGTAAAAATAGCGTACGCCGATGAATTTATCGACCATACGAAACTCATGAACCATGTACAGCGTATGCTAGATCGGCATCCGAGTCTGGTCGAGATATTTATCGTAGTGCGGTACTACTTTTTCAAGCTGGACGTGCTGGATAGGATCGATAGGCCGGCAGACCGCAGCAGGTGGCAGATGGACGCCCATGAGACGAATGCGTACTACTCACCGCAGTCGAACGAGATATGTTTTCCGGCGGGCCTACTGATGGAGCCTATTTTTTACGAGACAACTAATAACGCTGATTATGTAAAAACAGCGGCGGCCAATTACGGATCGATCGGCATGATAATCGCACATGAGCTGATACACGGATTCGATGATCAGGGTCGGAAGTACGACTACAAGGGCGATCTGTTTAACTGGTGGACTAGGGCCGATCTGATGGATTTTAAACATAGCGCGCAAAAGATGGTAGAGCAGTACGATGCGTATAATGTGTCGATAGAAGACAATTCGGTCAAAGTGAACGGGCATCTGACTTTATGTGAGAATATCGCGGATCTAGGCGGTGTGACTCTGGCGTACAGAGCTTTTTTGTCAGATATGTTAGGACGTGATGTAAAGGTTGATGCAGATTCGAAGAGGGCGTTCTTTGAATCTTTTGCTAAGCTGTGGCGGAAGAAGATTACGCCCGAAAAGAAACTGATGCAAATATACTCAGACCCTCATGCCCCGCATAACTTTCGGGTATGGATTATCCGGAATATCGATGAGTGGTACGAGCTGTATGATGTAAAAGGATCGCCGATGTGGCTGGATCCGGCTAATCGGATCAAAATGTTTTGATTTACAGATCATCTGATTAGATGTTCAGATGCTCAGATACAGCTAACCATCTCATCGAGCGTCAGGATCTCTTGCTGTACGTACTTCACAAAATCGGCATCTGATATGCTGAGCCGCCGAGGCCGATACGTGCAGCTGTGGTTCATAATTACCAAAATATCCGTATCGAACTTAGATGTATCGGATTCCGTCAGAGGGATCGGCGTGTCTGGTCTGATATACCGGCCCATATCTCTAATCATGCAGCTTATGACACCAACTGCCGGCCCCTTATAATCGTAATACACTTTGCCTATCACCATTTCATATATCAGCATACCGAACGACCATATATCATTCAGCATCAACATATGGTAAAAGACATCGGGGTCTGTCGTGTTATTGAAATCTGGATCGATGAACACTGTCGCCGATACGTACTGTACGGTGCTGAATGACCGCTTTACGGCGTTCCGCCTTTCTGATAAAAAATCAATCGCATCCATGTGTAGCGGGAAACACGATGACTTGCCGAAATCTATGACGCTGATCTTTGCAAGTTTATTAGTGCCGGTCGATATGCTGTCTTCGATCATAATGTTCGATGGTTTGATATCGGCGTGTATGATCCGGTTGCGGTGTAGTGTTTTGACAGCGCGCCATACTGTTTTAATGATCCGGGTCTTGGTGTAATGTGTGAGCAGTGTCGGATGTGATTTAATGATCTCACCCAAATTATGCCCATCGATAAAGTTGTATAGAATAGATTTGTATACGCCTCTCTTTTGGTATGTTTGGATTTGGATATTTGGCTGGTCTGTTTTGGAATCTGTGCTGATCTTCGATGAAACAACAGACTTCGCATAGACTGCGGATCGATCGTAGCATAAGATCGGCGTACTAAAAAACAATCTATCATCGTGCGGTATGGTGCTTAGTACTTTGGCCATTATAATTTCATTTGAATCGATCGATACGCTGTTCTTATTCGAATCGTGAAAGCCGATGGTCTTGACTATACATATCTTGGAATCGGATTCCGAAATATACAGACCGACGTCTATGCCAATGGTCTCACCGCCCATCGCGTAGTCTTGCATGATAATGGTCAGCGTTTCTGGTTTGTCTGAACTGTCTGAACTGTTTTGACTGTCTGAACTGTTTTGACTGTTTTGACTGTCTGCCAAATTTGTCGAACCCGTAAAACTATACAGATCTGCCGAACCATCTAGCCGTAGTACCATACCTTCCTTGTATGTGCGGATGTTTTGGGTTTTATTACTATCGTCTGTATAAATATCGTCATAGCTGTAGCTTGAGCTTTCAGAATCTATTTCATTTATGTTCATATCGATGCTGTTCCCGCTGTTGTACTTACAATCATCGTAATCCGTACGGTTCGATAAGTATGTGTCTAGTTTTGTACGGAACGTGTTAATACTTTCGCAGCGGCGGCATCTGTTTTGGGTTGTCATAGTTTGTATGTCTGTTTGTACGCCTATAAAAGTGCGGTGTAAAAACGGCTTGCGACGGGTGGTGTTTTTTGTACAAATCTTATGTATAATCATGATCTGTAGTTCGTCTTATCGAACAACCGATTCGATAGAAAATTTAAGCATCGAATATCAAAATATATACGCCATAAACGGTCGTCTGGTCTATCTGACTACAGAACAGCAAGAGTTGCCGTATGTTAATAAATTTACAAATGCCGCCATGTGGAGACCGGATATAAAGATATTCGCAAATCACAATGAGCTCACAGAATACGTATCATCGTTACAGGTCAACAACGGGATCGAGCAAATTGAGCTGGCTGCGATAGGTGACAACTGGTGGCATCATAATATAGTACATGCGTTATTTGATGGACTATACCCTTTGTACTTAGCTCTAGTGAAATTTGGGTATGCTGACAAAGACTTTCTTCTGATATCTGATAATTTCAATAAGAATGTGATGGCGTACGATATAATAAATAAATTTAGCGGCCATACTTTGATGGAGCACAACAGTATCGACAAAAAAGTGATCAGATTCCAAAAGATGGTGGCAGGTACCGGATCTACAGGTAATAGGGTGATGAACAAAAACTATACACTATACGGTGAAAAGGAGTATGGCGCTCTGACGTTGTTCAAGCATCGGATGCTAGGTAGACACGGTGTTCAACCGGATAAACCTTTAGGGACAAAACTAAAAATCGTGATTGTTAATAACATACGCTACACCCAATATGAAACGCAGGTTCTGAACGATATTGTTGAGTATTACAATAAGGACGCTGGTACTAGTATCGAATACTTGGACTGGTCAAAATGCAAATCTTTTACGGATCAGATGAAGATATTAGAAGATGTTGATATACATATATCGGGCCCGGGAACGGGGATTATGTATATGCCGTTCCTAAAAAAGGGGGCTATTAATATAAATCTCGGTTATATGGAACACACTCAAACAAACGGTGCAAGACATAATATCAAAATATTATGCGCTTCGAAGGACGACTATTTAGTTCCGGGATGGATGGAACAGAGCGTATGTTCAGGTGCTAGCTATGTTAGTACGCTATACTACGATCGATTTAAATATAATCGTATCGAAACAGATCCTCTGATTGCTTTGATCGAAGTAGGTAGAACCCTTATCGAAAAAAAAGAGATACAGAAAAACAATCTCAATATCGATGCTCTGGTGTTCGTCGAATATTGCAAAAGGGTACCTGACCCTGATCGAATCTGTAATCATCTAACTAGTATTGCTTTTTTTATAGAGTTGTTTGTGAATGAACACCCGCATACTTTACAAAATAATGTAGCGGATCTACAGCTTCTGAGAAATATAAAAGATGAGATGAATTTCGATCGGCGTTATGAAATTAAAATATAATCACCGTCAATAAAACACAATCCCACGCCTCGTTATGTTGAACGCATTGTTCGGCCGCTCTAATATCTTTGCCTTATAAATCTCTACATCCAACTTGACATCCCGCGTATTACCTAGCTCCCCTTTATCGCTCACATCGAACATAAATTTGTCTGACAGCACAACGAAAGTAGGCGGATTGTAGTGGAAGTAGTTGTTGATATAGCTCTCATCGTTACAACCCGGCTCGTACGGTATGAGCTGATCAGCTTTCTGACTCTCATAATTAGCTCTGCAAAACTCCATGATTCGATCTTTTTTACCGCCAAAGAACGCCCCGTAGTAGTACATCTGAGGCAGAGCCGTATCCAATGGTATGTACGATTTTGACAAAGGATTCCGATCGTACGGCTTCTGGTTTGGTACACCATTCGTCATCCATCTATTGTTGAAGTGCTCCCCACCAACTAGATCGCCCAAAAACCAATCCTCTGTAAAAGGTTTTGACACATTCGTATCCGCGTCGAAATAGAAAAAGTAGTCGTAGTCCTCAGACTCTAATTTCAGTATATTCGAAAACTTTGAATTCGTGCCATCTCGCCAATCCTTGTGTGTCGTATGGATGTACCGGATATCCAGATTCGGGGCGTACGGTATAGGATCTGTATCCGTAAACAGGAAAAACGTAACGGTACTGCTACCCTTATAGTGGTACACGAACTTTTTGATGAACCTCAACCCCAATACGAAGTACGCATTCGTACAAACAACGACGATCCCGATACGCGGCATATATATTTTAGTGAGCGCTAAAATATATCTCAAAATAAACACCGTATGTTCAAATACTAACCCCGAAAAGGCTGCATGTACGGCGCGTATCCCTCGGGCACGGCCAGCCCCTTTGCGATGTAGTTCTGCTGAATAAACATCTGAATCTTATAGTGGTACTTCTGAGCCTTGTGACGCATCATCTCAATAGACTGCGCTTGCGATAAGTTTTGACCATCCATGACTATATTGTCTATATGATTAGATTCGTAAAATTTATTCTACATTACACCGTATCCTGTCTTATCTTATCAGCATTCTGCTCGTACTTCAAGTAGTGCAAATCTTTCGTTTTGTGTATCGCTTTCAGATATTTCGATCTGTCTGACTCGTACTCTTTGATCTCATTACGGATGTGGGTTAGCCGATCCTTCTTGTCTAGAGCTATCTGATCCGTATTGAGGTCCCATGAGTCGCGCCGGCTAAAAGTCTTACGGATCAGAGCGTTGTGCCGCCCTTTCATTAATGTCGTGTCCGGTGATGTGACTGTATAAATTACGTGCGTCTTGTCGATCTTTGAAATCTTCGATACGTCTGACGCCCGGCCGAATGCGTCTATTTTCATCGCGATTTTACGATGGAATGAGACAGGTACGATCTTCAGATATCTAAATGTCTCACCATTCAGATCGGGCCTAATATCGTGCACAACCTCCGTATACGAATCCGTATTCCCTTTGTAGTTCCCGATCTTAATCCATTTCCCGCCGTCTTTTCTACCGAACATATCGTACGATGTGACCCACTTGCCGAAACTATGCTGATCGAACTGATGTAAGTACGCTCCGCCATAAGAGTATGCGCTCGTCCTCTCTCTCAAAACGTAGATCTGATTAGTCGTAGTCGGCCCGTCGTAACTCTCATCGAACTTCTCGCACCACCTGTTAGTCGGGAACGCTTCGATCGGCGGCGGCGCACCCATCGTCGATATATGCGTGACTTTCGTGTTTGATCCGAAATCCAGTACAACGTGCGCAGATTCATTATGATCAGCCTCCCAGTAGTTCGATCTGTCTAGAGCCACGCCGCCGATGTCAATCATCTTATTTTCGTCCGGATCGAACTGCTGCGATCTGACGATTTTTATGGCGTGCTTCCTCTTCGCCGATGTAGAGACGCTGCATTTAAATTCGATCGGGCAAAAGCCGTTCGGCAGCACAGCCTCAACGAACTCCGCATATTTCTGCACGCTATGAATGACCGTAATATTTTGTATGACGCCATTACGCTCTACAGACTCGGTTTGATGGCAAACTTTATAGATCGATCGACCTGTGTAGTCGTCGAATTTTGACGGCGCGCTTTTAACCGGCTCCGTATCTAACCACCCGATAATCGGAACCTTGTACTCGTAAATATTATACACCTGCCCGCTCTTCAATGTCGTATGGGTATTCTTTTCTATGGCGTGTTTTTCCAGAGCCTCTATGATTTTCGGGATTACAGAGCTCCCGATGTCGCCGGCGTTGTACCCCCATCTGTGACTGCCAATACCATGACCGTGAAAATTATCTATCTTTTCGATGTCGAACGGGAACTCGTTACGTATGACCGTAATCGGGATCCTTCCAGCATTCGCTATATTATTACGGTAGTAGTACGCAGATCCTTTGGCGACAATTTTATCAACATTCGATTCGATTGTTATGTCCTCATCGTGACAGTGGGTCTTGACCAGAGAGTTCGATGTCCTGTAGTCCGATTTCGTTGATTCGCCTTTCCGGTTTCGCGTATCACCATCGCTATCCATATCCATCGCAAGTATAACGGGGTTGTTTGAATTCAAATACTCTAACTCTGCATCACAGAAATCGTAAAAATCATGCGGATCGATAGCATGTCCGGTATAATGCTCTACACTTGTTGTTTGTACTTGTTCTGTTTTAATTGCGGCGTCCGGTGTGTCGTATTTCTGATTAAAATCGATATCATCGAACAGCAGTTTGTGGTACGCATTATTTGGATCTTCGTCTACTATGACGTATTCTGTGATATTCGATTCGTTGAGCTCTTCTATAGGGATTATGTATTTTAGGTCTGTCTGTGTTTCGATGGTTTGGGATTGTTTGGTCGTGTTCGGATTAGTCGGCGGTATGTCCATAGACGCATCCATAGACGCATCCATAGACGCATCCATCGGCGTATCCGATCTATTCGATCCATTTGACGCATCCGAAGATTTCCACGAAAACAGCCCTAACAATCCGTACATGATTATTATAAATACGGAACATATAAAAAATATTCTGTTTTGCGCTCAGTCTGCTCTATAAAAAGTACAGTATTCTTGCATAACTCAGCACAACACAATAATATGTCCGCGCCGTACAGACGAGATATAGATTTTGGCAGATACCGCTGCAGCAAATGCCTCAGTTTCGATTGCGATCCGTTCAGATGCGGATCTTGTAGAGGCCCGATAGAAGACTCACCAATGTTCCGGCCTTTTGAGCCGTTCGATCCGGATTTTGAGAACCCAGAGAAAGTGGCTAAGTTTCCTAGTCCCGCCGTCTACAAAGGGTCGTACGAGATTGAAATACAAAAACCAACATCATCAGGCTTCTGCTCTTCTTTCCAAAACGGGCCGCATACGTACTACCGGCTGAAGCACGGCGAGGAGTACAGAGTCAAAATGTCGAACAACACAGCGGATCATATTAATGCTCTGCTGAAAATAGATTCAGATGTCATGGGGAAGTGGCGGCTAGGCCCGTACTCATCGGCTGTCATAGAGAGGCCGGCCCATAATTCGCGGAAGTTTGTCTTCGTGTCAGAGGATAGTACCGAGGCCAAAAGTTCCGGCGTTAGACAGGGCGCCGAGTCTGATCTGAACGGTCTGATCGAAGTGACTTTCATCCCGCTCAAATCGAACTGCACTAGGCTATGCGCACGGAGCCCAATGGTTTGGTCGAATTCGAATAATGCCGTACCGTATTCAAATTCGGCTAATTCTGCAAAAGCGTTCGATTCATTGAATTTGTCAAATTCGTCCAATCTAGAATCCCAATCGTTCAGCCGATCTAATGCGGCTCAATCTACTTATTCGGCCGGTGCGACTGTATTAGGCGGCGATTCGAATCAGAAGTTTGATACGGCGTCAGAGATGGAGGAAGACAGAGCACGCGCTACGAAGAAGATGGTTCGGATCGTTATAGATAACAGGGGGCCTTATACGTCTATCCGCGAGAGGGATAGGAACAGTCATGACGATGAGTACGATGTTCCGCCGAAGCTGCCGAACAGGTCAGACATGTTAGAACGATAAATCGTTACATGTATAGTTTGATGCTGATCGCCACAACCATGTATACGATCATAATGATGGGGATAAATCTTAATACGGATCTATTAATATTTATCAGAGACGTGTTGTATCGGCTTTTGTAGTTTGTGTTATTAGTATGCTCAGTATTTTCAGCCAATTCTGATCTTATTGTCTGAACGGTCTGAACAGTCTGAACGGTCTGAACAGTCTGAACGGTCTGAACAGTCTTATCGATCTGAGACGGATTAGCGAACAGGTCGTCTGTAGACCCGTTAGATTTAGATTTAGATGTATCGGTCTCTGTATTCGTACTAATCGGAGTCAGAGCGCGATTTATTTTGATCTCATTCAGAATGTACGTACGTCTCACATCGTACGGTACGGTTTGGCTCATCTCATCTGACGCGATCTCTAGGATCCGGCGAGACGGGGCGGTCTTAACTATATTCCGATCTATGATTTTCCGCAGATCGATCTCTTGTGACGCGTAGTCTAGGTCGAGTAGCAGTATATCGGCGTCTGTGTTCCGTGCTATTTTGTAAAATCCGGCTTTCAAACCCGGCGTCCGGTACATGCTGCCCTCTGGGTATATTCCGAAGATAAAGTCGGGCAGCCCATCTAACTCATTCGTAATCGAATCGCATGTCGTTTTGTTTTCCTTTTTAGTGCGCTGATCAGATGTCATAGAGTTGTACAGACTACGCACAACGTACGACGGGCTAACTAGCTGAGTGTGTTTGGAATTTTTAACATCCACCGTGATGAACCGCATACCCATAGCGTACGAAAACAGTACGCTTATAATATGATCGTATATGCTGGAATGCAAGTATATCAAGACGTACCGGCCTTTTTTATAAATGTCGTACGTCTTTTTGATCCGCCACCCGAGTATCCTGGTCAAGATGAACAGACATAGAACGGATTTGATGTATGCCATGTACTTCATGCGTGTCAGCTGTGTTTAATAGGATACGGTATAGCATCTACGATCAAAATATTTTCAGTTCAATTTTTAAATGGGTGTCTTCAATGACGATGATGCAAAAATCAAGCTATCCGGAGCCGGTGTACTGATAGTCGAGGAGTACAGGCGTAATAATTTAGTCATCCCGTGTATCCTGGTCGTACGGAACAGATCGTCGAAAGAGCTGTCGGATTTTGGCGGCACGTTCGATTCGAAGCATTCACACATATCGGATACGGCGTCGGCTGAGCTGTTAGAGGAGTCTAGGAATCTTATTAAAATACCGGCCGATGTTTTGCGACACAGCATAAGTTTTGATATAGGCGGCAAGCCGTCTTATGCCGATCATAAGTATCGGGTGTACGTAATTAAAGCCCAAAACATCGCGTCGAAGTATTACAATCTGAACAAGCAGATCATAGACGCCGATCCGAATTCAAAGCACTACTTCAAAGAGACGGATCTTATAGCGCATATCCCGATTTCGAATATTGATTTTGATACGCTACTAGACCGCAAATCGATATACATCAAAGATGTGAAAGGTGTATCGTACAAAATTAGTATGCGGCTGCGGAAGATTTTAAGTACGGGCCAAGCCGATATACTGAACGCCATAAAAACAGATCCCATTATTACGAGCGCAGATCTGGTACGGAATACCGGCAAGTTTGAGCGCACGTACTCTTTCGTCTATAGTGGCCGTACTGAAAAAAATTGATCAATATTAGTGTAATAGTTTTGCTGAAACGCTATTACAATCAAACAAAATATACAGACCTCTTATAAGAATATGAGCAAAGAGATTAATATCAAAGATGGGAAGGAGACCAAGAATACAAAAGATGGTCAGCCTATTAACAAGGACAGTACATCTGCCAAACCGGATGCCCAAGCCGAGACGTACGGTATACGGAACACGTTAGACGCCATAACTGGGTTCGGCCGAGCTTTGTCGAGTTTCAGCTCTGTCGCAACATCTTACATCATCAATACGAAGGATGCCGGCCGAGGTCTAGAGCAGATGTCTCAAGGCAAGCTGATAGAATTAGCGGATCTAGTACACGACGTATTTCACGGCGATGATCTGCTGGAGCCGCCGTCTATCTGTACTATCGGGTCTCAGTCTGCCGGTAAGTCTATGGCTCTGAACTCTATATGCGGCATAGACATACTGCCGAACGGTAAGTCTATCGTCACTAGGACGCCCGTACACATCAGGCTAATGCATTCTAATTTAGCGGATCACATCAAAGTCGAGTTCTTCGAATATAGCAATAGCACGGATTCGAATGCTATACAGAAAATTCTGTCGTCTTTCAAAGTAGATCTGACATGCCCCGTCGATCAGCTTCAACCGATCCGAGACGAGATAGAAAAGATAACCGAGAGGTACGCTGGGAAGCATAAGAACGTTGTCGATCGGCCGATCAATATCCGCATCACATCGCCCAAAGTTCCGAACCTGTCTATCATAGACTTGCCGGGCATGACTAACATAGCTCTGCGGGACAAGGGTCAGCCTGAAGATATTAAGCACAACATTGAGCGCATTTTAGTACGGTACATATCTAGCCCGCGGACGATTATACTGGCCATCATCCCTAGCACGTTCGATGTAGAAGCGGATATGGGTCTGGGTCTGATCAAACAGTACGATAAGAATTTCGATCGGACGATAGGCGTGTTGACTAAAACAGATCTGTTAACAGACTCTGATGTCGAGCGTTATCTAATAAACTCTATATCCAAAGATCTGCAAGTACGGTACGGTTATTTCGCTGTACGGAACAGATCGTCGGACGAGGTGAAGAACTACACAGTAGAGGAGGGGTACGGTTTAGAGGCGAAGTTTTTTACGTCGCATCCCGTGTACTCTAAGTCTGAGGCCAAAGATCGGATGGGGTCTATTAATTTGGCAAACAGATTGTCTGCGATTCTGATATCCCATCTGAAGGCCTGTCTGCCGAGCGTCATAGAGGAGATACGCAAGTTCGATAAGAATCTGGATTCTAGGCTGGACGAGATAGGCCGGGACTACCCGCAAGATGCGGAAGCTAAGAGATCTGTTATGAATATTCTGATCAGCGAGTTCCAAAAATCGTACGACCTGTCTATTACGGGCCGAGGGGCTGAGTTCAATACCGGTTCTCAGATCAAGAAGGCTATCGGCTCTATGAAAAAAGAATGCTCTGCT
>Ga0315288_10001927_pt1 | contig 26953 bp, 22 predicted proteins | sample YL17G11_20_MG_FD_203454 | JGI IMG/M metagenome (GOLD analysis project Ga0315288, IMG submission 203454) | Sediment microbial communities from Yellowstone Lake, YNP, Wyoming, USA - YL17G11_20 | ecosystem: Environmental > Aquatic > Freshwater > Lake > Sediment | place: USA: Wyoming | collected... | reverse complement strand
TCACGATTTCTACGATATCAGGTCTGACGTATTATTTCGAAAACGGCGCCCTCTCGGATGTGCCTCCCTATCATAATTTGATCAACTCCCCTTCGTTACTGACAGAAAATACCATTAGCTTTGGGGCCACTGGGACCCTGTCCTATACGCTCCTCTCTGGGTTTATTACCGCATCAGGCAATCCAAATACCCCACTTCTTCCGGCAGGTACCTATGGTCGACATTTTCATGTCACCACAGGGGCATCCAATCAAGTCGCCCGACTTCGTGGTGAATTATATAAGTATGCCGCCAATGGATTAGAAACCTTGCTCCGTACGGCCGATTCTCCTGATTTTTCACAAGGCAGCGAAAACCCCCTCCTGACCTGGAATATCACCGACTCGGCAAGTTATGCACTTGCGCTAACCGATAGGCTTCTCTTTAAACTATATGCGGCCCGGGTCTCTGGACCTGCGACCTGTACAATCTCTGTGTATACACAAGGAGTAGATCGAGCCTCCTATATCGTCACCACCATTTTAGGTGTGGCCGCAGGTCCAGTTTCCTCGACCGTGGATCAGTATGCCCGTGACAAAGCCAATGGGGCGGTGCAGCTTGGATTCCCAAAGATCAACGTGGCATCGAATGTCACCGTGGTCTCAGCGACCACGAATAATAGTACCTTGTTCCTACTAGAGGGAACGGGGATTACCATGACCTCCAATTCCAGTCAAAGTTCGATCACGATTACGGCCACAGGTGGTTCTTCTGTGGATCAATATGCGCGAGATAAAGCGAATGGGGCGGTCCAAACAGGCTTTGTCACGATCAATATTGCGAATTCTCCCAACATCGTCGCCACAGGTAATGCCAATACCCTGACCTTCTTTGCGGGTGACGGGATCAGTCTGATAGGGAATAGTGTCCTCAATCGTATCAATGTGTCCTCCACCAGATTCCGCAATTCTGACTGGGTGAACAGAACGCCAGCCAGCAATATCGCCTGGGAACAAGTCATCTGGGCCGATAAACTGAATCTCTTTGTGGCCGTCAGTTCTAATAGCTCGTCGGTCCCAGGCAATCTTAGGGTCATGACTTCTCCTGAAGGCATCACCTGGACTTCTAGGACTGCCGCAGAACAGATTGTCTACACTGGTATTGGTTATAATGGCAATGTCCTCGTGGCAGTGGCTTCGTCTACTTTTGCAAATCAAGTTATGATCTCGGCGAATGCGGTGACCTGGCAATCATTGCCGGCCGCCGTGTCTGGCATTCAATGGCGTGATGTCACCTGGAATGGGAATATCTTCTGTGCCATCGCTGCCACCGGAGTCGCTAACGGGGTCATGATCTCTACGGATGGTACAACCTGGCTCACCAGAGTTCCCGCCGCGGATCTTGCATGGCGCTCGATTGTCTGGGCACCTGAACTATCCCTCTTTGTCGCTGTCGGTACCTCTGGTGTTGGTAATCGTGTCATGACTTCTCCTGATGGGACGACCTGGACTTCTCAGACTTCGGCTGCCGATCTCAATTGGATCGATGTGACCTGGAATGGTAAAATCTTCGTCGCCGTGGCCTTCTCTGGTACCAATAATCAAGTCATGACTTCTCCCGACGGTATCAACTGGACTTCTCGCTATACCCCAACGACGACCCTTCAATGGACGGCCGTGCAATGGACCGGCACAGAATTTGTTGTGGTCGCCAATACCGGAACTGGTAATCGTGTCATGACCTCCCCTGACGGCATTACCTGGACTGTCCGAGTCTCTCCAACGGACGCCGCATGGAAAGGTCTGGCATGGAATGGTCAGGTCCTGGTCGCCGTAGGAACAGCAGGGAATAACGATCAGGTCATGACCTCGACCTATGATACGATTCCCCTCGCAGGCGCCGGGATTACCTTTACGGCCAACAGCAAGGCGAACACCCTGAGTGTGAGTGTCGATGCCTCCAATGTCACTGTGGGCACATTAGCCCTGGCTCGTGGCGGGACTGGATTATCTCTGGGTGCGATCACCAACGGTCAAATCCTCATTGGCAATACCGTCAATTCGGGATTCGATCTGGCGACCATCAGTAATACGGGAGCCGGAGGCATCATTGTCTCGAATGATAAAGGCATTATCAATCTCACGGCCAACTTGGTCTGGATACGTGGTAATATCTCGGCCACCACGCCTATTGTCTATACCCCAGGCACAGGCATCATTACTCATGCCACCTCAGGCGTCTCGGCCACGATCTATGGAGGCGCCAATACGGTTCCGGTGGTGACCGTGGACACCTTTGGGCATATCACGCTGGCGGCCAATTCCGCCATCAATAATCTTGATGCTTCGACCATCACCACAGGCAATCTCGTGGTCGCCCGTGGAGGCACCGGGCGTTCATTAGGCGCCATCACCAATGGACAGATTCTTATTGGGAACACCGTCAATTCGGGATTCGATCTGGCGACCATCTCGAATACAGGCCAAGGCGGTATTATCGTGTCGAACGACAAAGGCATTATCAATCTCACGGCCAACTTGGTCTGGATACGGGGTAATATCTCGGCGACCGCACCGATTGCGTATGATGCCACAACAGGCATTATTACCCATGCGGTCTCTGGTGTTGGAGCGGCGATCTACGGAGGGGCGAACACGGTGCCTGTGGTGACCGTGGACACCTTTGGGCATATTACCTTGGCCGCGAACTCCGCAGTCAATAATTTGAATGCGTCAACCATTACATCAGGGAACTTAGTGGTCGCCCGTGGTGGTACAGGATTATCTCTCGGCGCCATTACCAACGGTCAAATCCTCATCGGGAATACGGTCAATTCTGGATTCGATCTGGCCACGATCTCCAACACGGGCGCCGGTGGAATTATTGTTTCCAACGACAAAGGCATTATCAATCTCACGGCGAACCTGGTCTGGATACGTGGAAACATTTCAGCGACCACCCCCATTGTCTATACCCCAGCAACGGGCGTGATTACCCATGCCACATCAGGTGTTGGAGCGGCGATCTATGGAGGGGCGAACACGGTGCCTGTGGTGACCGTCGATACCTTTGGGCATATCACGCTGGCCGCGAATTCCGCTATTAATAACCTCAATGCCTCCACGATTACATCAGGTAATCTCGTGGTCGCCCGTGGAGGCACAGGTCTCTCCCTCGGTGCCGTCACGAATGGACAAATCCTCATTGGGAATACCGTGAATGGTGGATTCGATCTGGCCTTTGTGACCAATACAGGCATCGGCGGTATTATTGTTTCCAACGACAAAGGTATTATTAACCTCACCGCCAACTTGGTCTGGATACGCGGAAACATTTCGGCCACGACACCGATTGTCTATACGCCTGGCACTGGTGTCATTACCCATGCGACATCAGGAGTATCAGCAACGATCTATGGAGGGGCCAATACGGTTCCAGTGGTCACCATCGATACATTCGGACATATCACGCTGGCCGCGAACTCAGCAGTCAATAACCTGGATGCCTCAACGATCACCACAGGCAATCTGGTGGTCGCCCGTGGAGGCACAGGACGGTCCCTCGGTGCCATCACGAATGGGCAGATCCTCATTGGGAATACGGTGAACTCTGGCTTCGATCTGGCGACAATTAGTAATACCGGGACCGGCGGTATTATCGTGTCGAATGATAAAGGGATTATTAACCTGACGGCCAACCTCGTCTGGATTCGTGGTAATATCTCGGCGACTGCCCCTGTGAACTATACCGCGGCCACTGGCGTCATTGCCCATGATGCCTCAGGTGTGACAGCCACGGGGTATGGCTCAGGTAATTTAATTCCTACATATGTGGTGAGTACCACGGGGCATATCACCTCGGCCTTGAATGTGGAATCGACCATGTCCGCCACGATTCATCAACAAACCATGACCCGCGTCTCATTAGGATTTTAATTATGCTAACCGTGAATCATTCCCAAGAATCAATCAATCTCGAAACGCGCTCGGCCGTGAGCATCGACTATCAGGTCTCCTATACGGACTTGACGACCACGACCTTTACCCCAGGATCAACACAAGGGAATATCAATGCCATTGCCAATACCGCGATCCTGACAGGACCGGGATCGGCCACGTGCCGACAGATTAAATACCTCTCGCTCCGTAATAAGTCAGGGACCGCCAATACGACCGTGATCTTCAAGAAGAATACGGGTGCCACAGATTTCCATATCACCTCGCCGATCTCACTCCTAGCAGGAGAAGGGGTGGTCTATTCTGAACAGGGGGGATTTGAAGTTCTCAACTCAAACGGCATTCCCTATCTGGTAAATGTGGTCGATCAACCTGCATCATCATTTGTCTTTCCAGAATGGTTGTCTGTGGGAGCCCTTACGACCAGTAAATCCCTCTTCTCGAATACGACCTGGGCGATTTATGTTGGAAAATCTCCCTGTGCGCTATCAGGGGTCAATATCCGCTATAATGTCACCACGGCGGCCGCGACGATCACCTGGGCAGAGGCCGCGCTGGCCACAGGACAACTCGTTGCCAATGGCAATTCCGCCTTAACGGTCGTGGGCACAACTGATATTTCAGGGGTAATCAATTCTATTGGACTCAAGACCACCAAGATTGTGGCGACTAAACCTATTCATGAATATGACGATCTCTGGGTCATGATCGGCAATCAAGCGACCACGGTCGCCCAGATCAAGTGTGGTACCACCGTGGATCATCATCAGCAAGGGGTCGCCTCATCGAACGTGAATACACGACCGTCGAACATTCTTGGTATCTCCACAGGATTCATCACAGAAAGTAATACGGCATCTGTCAACGTGTGCAGCCTTATTTGTATTGGATACACCTAATGATCCTACTGACCAACACCACAGAGACATTGAATGTGGATACTCTAACCGCAGGGAAGATCGACTATACGACCTACTATGCCGATCATACCAGCACAACGTTCACGTCATCCGCCAATCAAGGGACAGTCTCAGCGATTGCCTCATCAGCCTTCGTGGCCGCACCACCAGCAAGCACCCAGCGTCAAGTCAAGATGATCCTGATTACCAATCGGGATACCTCCCCCACGGCACAAACGGTCTTTGTTAAAAAATCCGTGGCAGGCACCGATACCTATCTGACGGCGAATACTCCGCTTGGCACAGGGGAATCGTTGGAATATCTTGAGCGACGAGGATGGAAATTCCTGAATCGACAAGGAGGCGTTAAATATCAGAGTGCTATAGCCGGGCCCGTGCCCACAATATCTCTGGGGCCATTGGCCGCCAACATGCTCACGACCGTCCGGGCCCATGTCAATGTGGCATGTTGGGGACTCTATGTGGGGAAATCCCCTCGTTACCCTGTGACACAATTGAATGTTCGTTGGAGAGCCACTGTGGCCGCTGTGGGGACGACCTGGGCAGAAATGGGGGTCTATGTAGGCACGTCTCAACACGGTGCCAATGCCACCTCGACCATGGCCATGGTCCAGGCGCGATGTGTGGGATATGCTGATGTCTCTGCGAATGTGGCATTAGCGGTGGCCCATTATACCACGATCAATACCATGACCGGATATGCCATTCCGCCTAATGAAGATGTCTGGATTGTGTTTAATTCTGAATTTGCCACATCAGGGTGTAGCTTGTCTGCCTCGATGCACGATGATCTGGTGAGTGGTACTGTCACCAACGTCACGATCATATCACGAAGGCCATCGGTTGATCTTGGCCAAGCTGTAGGACTTCAAGGTCTTGGTACGTTATCAGTCGGTCCCACATTTATGGTCTATTGGTAACCCTATGATTATTATCAACACAAATGAAACGATCAACGTGCAGCTTGATACGGCGGTCTCTGTGGATATCGTTCATAGCTATGTGGATATCACCTCCACCACCTTCTTGGCTAATGGTGGTAATGTGAATATTTCCACCACGGCCAATACGATTATCATGGCGCCCCCCGCGGCGAGTACTCAGCGCCAACTGAAATTTCTCTCCATTCGGAATCGGGATATCATCACCACAGGCCTGACCATCAAGAAGAATGTGGCCTCTGTGGAATATCTCCTGACTGCTCCAATCATCCTGAAGGCAGGAGAAAGTCTTCATTATACCGATCAAGCTGGATTCATCTTCTATGATTGGAATGGTCGAACCCATGCGACGAATCCCTGTGGGGTCCAACAGGCCGGAGGGGTGTATTATCCTGTCCTGTGGTCCTTTGCGCCCACCACCTCAGGAGTCAACCCGATTGGATTCCGTGTGCTTGATAGTGGGGGTCAGACGGTCGCCACGTATATAGGTCGAGCACCAAAAACGGCAAAGCGAGTCATGGTCAAATATCGTACCTGTAATAACTCCGTCACGGCCACCTGGGGAGAACTTGCTGTGGCCACAGGAACCCCTATTATGGGAGCCGGAACGAATTTGACGGTGCTAGGATTCAATGGCACGAATAACGCCATTGCAAATTCCTATACCAGCGGAACGGGGCAGCTTCAGGGCACCTATTCAAACTATATCGACGTGGCCCCTGGACAAACAATCTTGGAAGGTGATGATATCTGGATTCTGATCGGCAATCAAGCGACCACAGGAGCCAATATTCGTTGTTTGGCAAATCCCGACGATCTTCAAACTGGATTATCTCTCTCGACCGGGACACGCCCTTCCCTAAACATCGGAAAAGCTGTGGCCTATGCCCTGGACTCCGTATTGAATACCTCTCCCTACATCAGCGTCTCATATACATAAATAAGGCATACACAAGGAGATTCCAGGCATGAGTACCTATGTTGAATTACAGATCGACCAGGGGGCCCAATTTAGTACGACCATCTCAGTCTCGGATACCAATGGCAACACTTCAAATTTGATTGGTTATACCGCAAATGCTCAGATCAGACGAGTCTGGTCCTCTGTCACGGCGACTCCCTTCACGGTCACGTTCATCGATGCCCCGAATGGTGTCCTGACCATGTCCATGACCTCTGCGAATACCGCGCTCCTAGTCGCAGGCCGAAACGTCTATGATGTCAAACTCACGGACCCTCTGGGCGAATCTCGCCGGGTCTTTGAAGGAATTGTTGTTGTCAACCCATCGGTCACAAGGTAACTATGTCTGAGAATATCAAAATTACGCTCACGCCAGCAACAGTTCAACAAATCCAACTCAAGACTGGTCCGACCACGATTGTCACAGGTGGAGGAGGAGGAGGTAACTCCTTTGGGGTTGTTAATGTTGCCGGTCAAAATAACATTACCGCCACGACTAATACCGACATACTCAGGGTTGTCGCCGGTTCTGGTATCTCCCTGACCACCGATTCACCAAACAATCAATTGACTGTCACAGTGACAGGTGGATCATCGTTCGATCAATTTGCGCGGGATACGGCAAATGGCGCATATCTCAAAGCGAATACCGCCAATGTCACAGGGGAAGCGGCCTTTGCAAAGGCTAATGTCGCCAATACCACAGCCGATGCCTCTATCGTATTCGGTCAAGCAGCATTCAATAAAGCCAATACGGCGAATGTCACTGGACAAGCGGCCTTTGATAAAGCGAATACGGCCAATACCACAGCCGATGCGTCTATTGTCTTCGGACAAGCGGCCTTCACGAAAGCCAATACCGCAAATATCACAGGGGAAGCGGCCTTTGCAAAGGCTAATGTCGCCAATACCACAGCCGATGCCTCTATCGTATTCGGTCAAGCAGCATTCAATAAAGCCAATACCGCCAATGTGACCGGAGAAGCGGCATTTGCCAAAGCGAATACGGCCAATACCACAGCGGATGCGTCTATCGTATTCGGTCAAGCAGCATTCAATAAAGCCAATACCGCCAATGTGACAGCAGAGGCCGCCTTTGCGAATGCGAACAATTCCATTAAAACATCAGCACAGATACGCGCCAACCTTTCTAACACGGCTCCGATCAATTATGACCCTTCTACGGGGATCATTTCCGCTGCTCTCTCAGGCGCCGCGGCCGCCATTTATGGAGGCGCGAACACCGTTCCGGTAGTCACGGTCGATACGTTTGGCCGCATTACCCTGGCGGCAAATTCAGCCGTCAATAACTTGAATGCGTCCACAATTACCTCAGGCAATCTGGTGGTCGCTCGCGGAGGTACAGGCCTCTCCCTCGGAGCGGTCGTTAATGGACAGATATTGATCGGGAATACCGTGAATAGCGGATTCGATCTGACGTTCATCAGCAATACCGGAGCCGGAGGCATCATTGTCTCCAACGACAAAGGGATTATCAATCTCACGGCGAACCTCGTCTGGATTCGTGGTAACATCTCGGCCACCACACCGATTGTCTATACCCCAGCAACGGGCGTGATTACCCATGCCACATCAGGAGTGGGCGCCGCGATCTATGGAGGGGCGAATACCGTTCCGGTCGTCACGGTCGATACCTTTGGACATATTACATTAGCCGCGAATTCCGCCGTCAATAACTTGAATGCCTCGACCGTCACGACAGGGAATCTGGTCATTGCGCGTGGAGGTACAGGACGATCATTGACGGGCGTAACGGACGGTCAACTGTTGATTGGTAATACTACAAACTCTGGATTCGATCTGCGTACACTGACCCAGGGCACTGGAATCCTCATTACGAACGGGCCCGGTACGATCACCATTGACGCGACTGGTGGCTCAGCCGTAGATCAATATGCCCGCGACAAAGCGAACGGCGCGGTCCAGCTTGGCTATCCGCGTATCAATGTTGCGGCAAATGCCACCTTAATTGCGGCGACCACGAATAATGATACCCTTATCCTGATTCAAGGATCAGGCATTCTTCTGACCCCGAATGCCGGCAACAGCAGCATTGTCATCAGTGCCACAGGCGGATCGGCCGTGGATCAGTATGCGCGGGATAAAGCGAACGGCGCGGTCCAGCTTGGCTATCCGCGTATCAATGTGGCCTCCAATGCGACCTTGGTGGCCGCGGCTACGAATAATGACATCCTCATTCTCTTAGCAGGATCAAATGTTATCTTAGAATCGAATACCGCACAAAGTAGTATCACGATCAATTCCTTTGATCAATATGCGCGGGATAAATCCAATACCGCCAACATTACAGCAGAAGCGGCCTTTGCGAAAGCCAATGTCGCCAATACGACCGCCGAAGCGGCCTTTGCCAATGCCAACAACTCTATCAAGACTTCAGCCCAGATACGGGAGAATATCTCGAATACCTATCCAGTCTACTACAACGCTACAACAGGGGTGATCTCGTTTGTTCCTGCGACTGCCAATGGGCAGATATTGATTGGGAACACCGTCTCAGGGAACTTCGATCTGACCACGATCTCCAACACGGGTGCCGGCGGTATTATTGTCTCTAACGACAAAGGGATTATCAATCTGACCGCCAACTTAGTCTGGATACGGGGTAATATCTCGGCCACGACCCCGATTGTGTATACTCCCGCCACTGGTGTCATTACCCATGCCACATCAGGTGTTGGAGCGGCGATCTATGGAGGCGCCAATACGGTGCCTGTGGTCACGGTGGATACCTTCGGACATATCACGCTGGCCGCAAATTCAGCCGTCAATAACTTGAATGCTTCAACAATTACATCAGGGAATCTCGTGGTCGCTCGTGGTGGTACAGGATTATCTCTCGGCGCCATTACCAACGGTCAAATATTGATTGGTAATACGGTGAACTCAGGATTCGATCTGGCCACGATCTCTAATACCGGAGCCGGCGGCATTATCGTATCGAACGATAAAGGTATTATCAACTTAACTGCAAATCTTGTATGGATACGCGGGAATATTTCGGCCACGACCCCGATTGTTTATACTCCCGCCACTGGTGTCATTACACATGCGACATCAGGAGTATCAGCAACGATCTATGGAGGCGCCAATACGGTGCCTGTGGTCACGGTGGATACGTTTGGGCACGTTACCTTGGCGGCGAATTCGGCGATCAATAACCTTGATGGCGCCGTGATCACCACTGGGAATCTCGTGGTCGCTCGCGGAGGCACAGGACGATCTCTCGGTGCCATTACGAATGGACAGATATTGATCGGGAATACCGTCAATTCTGGATTCGATCTGGCCACGATCTCCAATACTGGCCAGGGAGGCATTATTGTCTCCAATGACAAAGGGATTATTAATCTGACGGCGAACCTCGTCTGGATTCGTGGGAATATTTCCGCGACGACCCCGATTGTCTATGATCCTGCAACTGGTATTATTACTCATGCGACATCAGGTGTCTCGGCAACGATCTATGGAGGCGCCAATACGGTGCCAGTGGTGACGATCTCCTCGACAGGGCACGTTACCTTGGCCGCGAACTCCGCGATCAATAACCTCGATGCCTCCACGATTACATCAGGGAACTTGGTGGTCGCCCGCGGCGGTACTGGTCTCTCGCTGGGCGCCGTCACCAATGGACAGATATTGATTGGGAATACCGTCAATTCGGGATTCGATCTGGCCACGATCTCCAATACCGGAGCCGGCGGTATCATCGTCTCAAACGATAAAGGCATTATCAATCTGACGGCGAACCTCGTCTGGATTCGTGGGAACATTTCAGCCACGACCCCCATTGTCTATACCCCAGCCACCGGGGTGATTACTCATGCGGTCTCTGGTGTGGCGGCCACCATTTACGGTGGAGCGAATACGGTGCCTGTGGTCACCGTGGATACCTTTGGTCATATTACGTTAGCGGCCAATTCCGCGATCAATAATCTGGATGGTGCCGTCATCACCACTGGGAATCTCGTGGTGGCCCGTGGAGGGACGGGACGATCTCTCGGTGCCATCACCAATGGACAGATATTAATCGGTAATACCGTCAATTCGGGATTCGATCTGGCCACGATCTCTAATACCGGCGTCGGCGGCATTATCGTATCGAACGATAAAGGCATTATCAATCTGACGGCGAACCTCGTCTGGATACGGGGCAACATTTCTGCGACCACACCAATCGTCTATACACCAGCCACCGGCGTGATTACTCATGCCACCTCTGGCGTCTCGGCCACGATCTATGGAGGAGCGAATACCGTTCCTGTGGTGACCGTGGATACCTTTGGACATATCACGCTGGCCGCGAATTCCGCTATTAATAACCTTGATGGTGCCGTCATCACCACTGGGAATCTCGTGGTCGCCCGTGGAGGCACAGGACGATCTCTGACTGCGGTGGCGAATGGACAACTCCTCATCGGCAATACGACCAACTCAGGATTTGATCTGAATACCCTGACCGCAGGGAACGGTATGACGATCACCAACGGCAACGGCACGATTACCTTGATTGGGGCCAACAACTTTGGGGTGATCAACATTGGAGGTACCGGAAACGCCAATGTCAATCCAAGCAAAGCGAACGATACCCTTCAAATTCTCCAGGGATCTGGTATTAGTATCACGACTGATGCCACCAACAAAGCCTTAACAATCAACGCGACAGGAGGCGCCGCCCAGGATCAATTTGCGCGGGATACGGCGAACTCCGCATGGCTCCAGGCCAATACCGCGAATAGCATTGCGAACAGCATTAGTGGCGGCACCAGCTTCGGAAAGATCCATGCCTATGTCGTAGGCTATGGGATCACGATGCAGTAATACATAGAGATAGACTGTTATTTTAACCAAGGAGTAGATTATGGCAGCCAATCAAAATCCCATTTATACCCGTGTGGCCCGCATTTCAGATACCGCCAATGCGATCAGTCTGGTAGCCAACGATTTCACTGGATATGGTCTCAATAATTTCTCGGTGTTTACGGCCGATAAGACCAATGGCAGCTATGTCCAGAAACTCCGCTTCAAGGCCTTAGGCACGACCCAAGCCACCGTGGCCCGCATTTTTCTGAACAACGGACTATCGGCTCGGGCCAATGTCTGTGGAGCCGCCACAGGTCTGACCGGGACACCACAAACCACTGGAGGCACACTGGCCACAGGCACCTATATCGGAAAAGTCTATACGGTTGATCCCTGGGGTGCCTGGTCCACCAATACGGCCGAAGTCACCGTCAGCACCACAGGACCGACGGCGCGTATTGATTGGTTCTGGACGGCCAATACCGGTGCGAATAATTATATCCTCTCTGTGGGGGCCCGCACCAGTGAACCACAGGTCGCCTTTGCCAATGCCAATGCGTCCTATCAAATGACGACTCTCAGAGACGCCACAAACTTCTTGGCAGGTGTCGGCGAAGGACTGTTCAATACACCTGGAGGATTCTCCCCAAATTTGAATAACACCTTCTATGGAGAAGTGTCCTTGCCGGCCGTCACGACCGTTGCGACCGCTGCGACCATTGATGTCGATTATCCGATGAATATCGCCTTACCTCCAGGCTATAAGATTCTGGTGGGATTGGGCACCGGACAAACTAACTCAGGTTGGGATGTCACCGTGATTGCCGGAGACTATTAATCAATGCTTGATATGATCAATCTTCCCCAAGTACCGGGAAGAGATGTCCAGATGTTTACGCTACCATCCACGGTGACCAATCTCCAATGGTCGACCTGGACCAAGCCTCGCGGGTTGTCGATGGCGCATATTATTGGTCTGTCAGGCGGCGGAGGCGGCGGTGGTGGATTCAGTGCCGGGACGGGGGTCGCCGCAGGCGGTGGAGGTGCCGGTGGAAGTTCTGGTGCCACCAGACTCACGGTGCCTTTGGAGTTGTTACCTGATCGATTATATGTCCAAACAGGGGCAGGCGGCCTTGGTGTTAGCTCAGGGGGAGGCACCGCAGGTTCTGGTATCCTCTCCTTTGTGAGTATCTATCCTGATAATACCACGGTGACCAATGCCCTATTTATTTCTGGTGCTGTGGCCCCGACTGGCGGAGGCACTGGTACCGGTGCGTCCGTAGGTGCGGCATCAGCGGGTGCGCAAATTGCCGTCATCGGTTCGATGCCACTCGGAGGTATGGGAATCTTTACCGCAATTGCAGGCATGGCCGGTGTGGCGGGCGGGGCCATTGCCGGAGGTGTCGGAGGCGCTAATGCCATTGCCAATACCAGTACACTGTGCGCCGCGGGCACCGGAGGCGGAGGACGAACAGCAGCAGACTTCTCTGGCGGACTCATCACCGTCATTGCCACCTCCTATCTGTATCAATATGCACCGGCGACCGCACCGGGCACCAATCTCTTGAATAACGGATCTGGTGGTCCGCAACTATGGAAACCTTTCTATTCATTCGGTGGTATGGGTGGTGGTGCCACCAACGCGGCGAGTGGAGTGGGCGGCGCAGGGGGGAACGGTGCCTATGGTGCTGGAGGTGGTGGTGGCGGCGCAGGGGTGACCGGGGGACGCGGCGGTGATGGTGGGAATGGTCTGATCATCATTAGTTGCTTCTAAAGGACGATCATGCTCGATCATTTCCATATTCCTATAGTGCCTGGTCGTGATGTCCAGATATTTAATGATCCAGGACAACAGGGCGATACCGATTCACGATGGACCACCTGGACCAAGCCTCGCGGTTTGTCGATGGCCCATATCTTCATGTGGGGCGGTGGAGGAGGCGGCGGCAAAGGTTTAGCGGGTATCGCCGGCGGGGCACGAGGCGGTGGAGGTGGTGGCGGCGGCTCTGGCCAGAGTGTCATCGTGATTCCGCTTGAATTTTTACCTGATAAATTATTTTTATTTGTCGGAAAGGGAGGCGAAGGCGCGTTTGATCCCTCCACGGCCGCCACCGCCGGGTCACAATCATTTGTGGCCATTCATCCAGAACAGCAAGTCGTGAATATGGTCGGCAATGCCATAGGTGGTGGTGCAGGATCGAACGGATCAGGTGCAGGCAACGCGGCCGGAGGCACAGGCGGTACCCTGGCCAGCGTACAGAATAATATGCCGTTGGTGGGATTAGGGCACGTTCAATTATTTGTAGGGCAAACGGGTTCAACCGGAGGCAGTCCCACGACTGCGGGTACGGCGCTTGCGCTCCCTGTGACAGGCCTCCTCTGTATGGGAGGGACCGGCGGAGGTGGAGTCACCCTGACCACCAATTTTGCTGGAGGTGCCATTACCGCGATTACTGGTTCACTCCTGTCACAAAATGCCCCAGCGGCCGCGCCAGCGGGACCCGGTGGCCATGGCTCAAGTGCGATGCTCTGGAAACCACTCTTCTCATTTTCTGGTATGGGAGGATCATCCAGTGACTCCGTGATCCCCTCAGGTAACGGAGGCAATGCCTTCTATGGCAGCGGTGGAGGTGGAGGTGGAGGCGGCATGGGCGATGCCACCGCACAGAATTCCCCAGGTGGCGCCGGTGGAGTCGGACTCATCATTATAAGCTGTTGGTAAAGGATAAATAGAGATATGGCACACCCAAATTCACGCGCAACATTCAAAGAATACTGTCTCCGCAAACTCGGCAAGCCCGTGATCGATATCAACTTGGATGAAGACCAAATCGATGATCGCATTGACCAGGCCCTTCAGTTTTGGTATGATTATCATTTCGACGGCTCCTCGAAGGTCTTTATCAAGCACGCCATCACACAAGAGGATGCCGATAGACGATGGATCTATGTGCCTGACAATCTGATTGGCATCACAGGCATCATTCCGTTCGATCAATCCAGTTCATCCACCAATATGTTCGATCTCCGGTATCAACTCCGTCTCCACGATCTCTATGATTTTACCAGTGTCTCGTATGTGTCCTATGAAATCACGATGCAGCATCTTCGCACCTTGAATCTGTTGTTCTCTGGGACACCACAGTTTCGATTCAATCGGCATGGTTCCCGTTTGAAACTGGATGTGGATTGGGTCCGTGATACCCCCGTCGGTACCTGGGTCATCATCGAAGGCTATGTGGCCACCCTACCCGATAATCGGACCTTGACAGGCACGATCTCCACGACCTTAGGCTCCAATGTCTATACAGGCGCCAATACGATCTTCGATCAAGAACTGGCCATTGACGATGAACTCACGGTGATTGGGGTCTCTAATACCACGGTCCGAGTCACGGCCGTGAACTCCTCCAATTCCATCAATGTCTCGGCGAATTATGCCACGACCAATACGGGATTGACAGGTATCGTCTCAGGAAATTCAGATGTCTGGGATGATCGATTCTTGAAACTCTATGCCACGGCGTTGCTCAAGAAACAATGGGGATCAAACCTCAAGAAATTCACAGGCATTCAGATGCCAGGCGGGATTACCTTGAATGGACAAGTCATCTATGATGAAGCCAAAGAAGAACTCAAAGAACTCGAAGACGAGATGATTTCGATGAATACATTACCGGGGGAAATGTTCTTGGGATAAGGAAACATATGAAAACATTTACACAACACATTAATGAATCCAAGAAGAAACTCAATGGTCTGAATGTCTCTAGTCTTGAAGATTTTCTGACCGAGTCGTTCTTGGCTGAAAATTGGGCACCATTGGGAGCCCATACACGACCGTTGCCTCCAGAAGAATTGCAATCCTATGCGGGGCGCATCGTCGGGCAGACCAAAGGTAAACTTGAAAAGTATTCGATGCCCTATATTCACCGTAGTAACCTGGTTCCTATCAAAGACGAAAACGGAAAAGACTTTGACCTAGACAAGTTGCGGCTCATGATTTCCCAACGCCCTTCAGCGTTACTCAGTCACAACGCCAAGATGGAACATTCCGGCGGCATCGATAAATTCTTTGATATCGGATTGCCCGCCCTCAAGGGTCTGGCTGTGAATGAAAAGACCGGGGAGTTTGTCATTGTCGATACCTGCCCTGGTGCGGGAACCTGTAAGACCTTCTGTTATGCGATGAAGGGTGGGTACATTCAATTCAAAGCCTCCAGCTTAGGATCAACTCGTACCCTCAACTTCTTGCTGAACGATCCTGAAGGATTCAAACACCAATTGACCACAGAAATTGCCATTGAGGTCAAAAAAGCCTCCAAGAAAAACAAGAAAGTGATTATCCGTTGGCATGATGCAGGAGACTTCTTTAGCCCTGAGTATATGGATGCCGCATTCACTGTGGCCCGACAATTCCCTACAGCCGAATTCTATGCCTACACCAAGATTGCTGCGGTCGCTGGAGCGAGTAATAAGCCCAGCAACTTCATCTTCAACTTCAGTGGCGGGGCCCAGCCATCACAAGAGAAGATGATTGATTTTGCGCGTACCAAGCATTCCAAGGTCGTACCGAAGGAACTCTTTATAGACCTGATTGCTCGCAAAGGTGCCGCACAGATTAAGGATGCCCAGGGGCGTATGCAGTTCAAAGATGAAGCATCCCTAGATGAATTCAAGCGCCGCATGGCCCATAAGTATGCACTGAACATTGATACCATTATCACCTACGATCAAATGATGAAGACCCCAGTGGGCACCACCCCTCATTGGAATGTACTTGTATGGTCGGGGCATGGAGATGATTCCGCGAACCGTCATGATGTGATTGGGACCTATTTGCTCATACACTAAAGGTGGTATCATGCCAACGATCTGGATCTTATGGGCCGTTCTCACATTGATACATCCCACAGCCCAAGCGGTTGTGCCTGTGGAGGAATTTATGAGTACCGCAGATTGTGTTATGGCATTGAAGATCCTGAGTCAGGAATTAGCCACCCTGGAACCTGAGAATCTTAGAGGTATTACCTTGACCTGTATCCCAGTAGGAACGAGACACTAATGGCCACGAATCCGTTTTTCAATTGGTATCCAGGGAATGTCACCAACGAACAAATGTTGGTCGAAGACTTGGCCATTGAAGCCCTCCAGATCAACGGCATGGAAGTGTATTACATTCCTCGCGCCTCGGCTGGTGTGATCGATAAGCTCTATGGGGAAGATCAACTCAAGAAGTTTAGTGCGGCCTATAAAGTGGAAATGTACCTAGAAAACGTCACAGGGATGGACGGCGAAGGTGATTTCCTCTCCAAGTTCGGTCTCGAAATTCGTGACGAAGTGAGCGTCCTTGTTGCCAGGAGACGATTCCGTTTCACGGTCCCCAATCAGCTACGACCCAAGGAAGGGGATCTGGTCTACATTCCTCTCTTGGAAAATTTCTTTGAAATTACGTTTGTTGAGCATGAAAATAATCAGGCTGCGTTCTATACCTTAGGTCGTGGTCGGGGCAGCAATGTGGTCTTTTTTGCCTTGAAGCTGCGCCAATTCGTCTTTAACGAGGAACGTGTGGAAACTGGTATCTCAGAAATTGATGATCAAATAGTGGAGTCCTATAGACCGTTACTCCTGACAATGGGTGTTGGTGGTGTTGGGAACTATGATACCGGCAATACCGAGTACGTCTTTCAGGGTGCCAATTTGGCGTCGGCCTCGGCCTATGCAGAAGTCCTCAACTGGACCAATAGCACACGCAAACTAAATGTCATTCGTGTCCATGGTTCCTTTAGCGCGGGGGTGATCCTCAAGGGCAATACCTCAAACGCACAATGGAATGTGTCGACCACAGACTCCGATTCTCCATTGGATCAAATGTTCGAAGATTCCATTGATAATAAAGTCATCCAAACAGAAGCCAATACCATCCTAGACTTCTCTTCGACCAATCCCTTTGGTAGCCCGGGCACGGTGACCTAATGGAGCACAAAAATCTGGCCATGCCGGATGCCCCTTCAACGGATTTTATACCACCGAGTCTCCTCTTTCCTGCTGATAGAGTCGCGCCAACACCTGACAACACACCAACACCATGGCAGGAATTGGGCCCTGGCATCCAGGATAAATACCAACGCAAGGCCTTGTGGTTGATTAGGCACAGTCATGTCCTCAAACAGGATGCCGAAACATTGGCACAGGCCATCTATGACGGCAATCCTGCCATGCTCATACCGTAAAGGATTCTATGTTTGGTCAACCATTTTTCAACGATTCTTTGCGAAAGTACGTGGTACTGTTTGCTACGTTGTTCAACAATATCTATCTGGTCAAGCGTGATGCGTTAGGGAATGAAGTCACCCGTTCCAAGGTACCGATTGCCTTTGGTCCCAAAGAAAAATGGTATGAGCGCATTACACAAGATCCGACGTTGACAAAATCGGTGATGGTCACGACCCCTCGTCTGTCCTTTGAAATGATCGGCATGAGCTATGATGAAACGCGGGCCCAACAAGCCACCCTACGTCATCGTGGCACTGCCCCGGTCAGTGGTACGACCACACAATCCCAGTATGTGGCCACTCCCTATAATTTTGATTTTAATCTGAGTCTCTATGTTCGCAATATCGAAGACGGCGCCCAGATCATCGAACAGATTCTCCCCTACTTTCAACCTGATTTTACGATCTCTGCGCTCTTGTCTCCTGATATGGGGATTACCAAAGATATCCCTATCACACTCAATTCTGTAAATCAGAGTATTGAATATGAAGGTCCCATTGAAAATGGGCCCCGTCTTATCACCTGGGATCTGGCCTTTACCCTGAAGGGATACTTCTTTGGCCCAACAGCAAGTGCGGCGCAAATTTATGGCCGTACGGCCAATACAGGCGGCATCTTTGTGAATTATTATACGACCGATCCAGGTGAGGTCCAATTGGTGTCTGTTGCGAATACAGGAACCTTAGGATATACAGAAGGAGAAGTGGTTCGGGTCGCCAACACAGACATCTATGGTACGGTCGTCTACTATCACGCCAATACCTTAACGATTCGCGGGGCCACTGGGGTGATCAAGATCGGTCAATACATTCAAGGTGATCAGTCTGGTACTCGCTATAAGGCGAATACGGTCGAGAAGTCTGCTATTCGCGTGGCCAATACACATATTGTCCAGAAGCCATTGTCTGCGAACCAGTATAGTGATTTTGGGTATACAATTACCACCCAGGAATTCCCCTACGCCTAGCGAGGTATATGATGAGCAGTATTGACGATTCCCTCTCAGACATCTTAGATGTTGAGCCAATGTCCTCCTATACCGAAAACGGATCTGAGGTGGTGATCTATAGTGATCCCTCGGCCCCTGCGCCGCCTGTACCCGTTCGGACCACTGACGAGGATATCATTGAAGACGCGGCCCTGGTCCGACAGAACATTAAAGGACTCCTGGACAAAGGAGGACGGGCCCTCTCCTCCCTGATTGATATCTCCAATGAGAACCAACACCCACGTTCCTTTGAAGTGGTGGCCACGATGCTCAAAACCCTCTCAGAGATGAATCACGATCTCTTGAGTACCCATAAAGTCAAGCGGGATCTGATCAAAGGTGAGCCGCCCATTCCTCAAGGTAATACGACGATTCATGCCAACCAAGCCGTCTTCTTTGGTTCGACCGCAGAGTTGGCCGCACGAATGAAAGCACAAAGCAATGGCCACAGTCACCTATCTCAATAATCCACGACTCAAATGTGCCGGCGTCAAGATTCCCTATACCCAACACCAGCTTGATGAATGGCAGAAATGCTCACAGGATACGGAGTATTTCATTACCAAGTATGTCAAGATCGTCCATGTGGATCGAGGCATCATCAACTTTGATCTCTTTGACTTCCAGAAAGAAATCATTCGGGTCTTTACCAAAGAACGCCGCGTCATTGTCAAGCTGCCCCGACAGATGGGTAAAACCACTACGACGGCTGCGTTCTTTCTCTGGTATATTCTCTTCCATGAAAACAAAGTCACCGCCATTCTGGCCAACAAAGCGGCCACGGCCCGCGAAATTCTGTCTCGTCTGAAGATGGCCTATGAGAACCTTCCGCTCTGGCTTCAGCAAGGCATCACCGAATGGAACAAAGGAAGCATTGAACTGGAAAATGGCTCTCGCGTCCTCGCGGCCGCCACGAGTTCATCAGGTATCCGTGGATATTCTCTCTCCTTGGTGTTCCTCGACGAATTTGCCCATGTCCAAAACAATATTGCCGACGAATTCTTTACCTCCATCTATCCGACCATCAGTTCTGGTAAAGATACGAAAATCCTGATTGCCTCGACCCCCAACGGTATGAATCACTACTATCGTTTCTGGACCGAAGCTGAACAGGGGCAGAATGGATTCACACCATTATACTATGCCTATCATGCCATGCCTGGAAGAGACGCCGCCTGGGCGCGTGAACAACTCAATGCCCTGGGTGCGGTCAAGTATCAACAGGAAGTGGAATGTGAATTCCTTGGATCATCCAACACGTTGATCTCAGGGAAAAAATTGCGTGAATTGGCCTGGGTGCTCCCGCTCGAATCGTCCGAGGGCTTTGATGTCTATGAACTGCCTCTCCCTGGACACAACTATGTGATTTCGGTTGATCCCTCCCGCGGTCTGGGCTTGGATGCCTCGGCCATGGCCATCATTGATATTACGGCCTATCCCTATAAACTGGTGGCCAAATATCGTTCCTCCACGATTGATCCACTCATCTTTCCGAATGTCATCTATAATGCCGGAAAGCAATACCATAACGCCTTTGTCCTCATTGAAATCAATGACAATGGACAACAGATTGCGAACATGCTCCATTTTGACTTGGAATATGACAACATCTATAAACTGGAACTTCAGAACAAGACCGGTCCGGGTCAGCAGCTTTCGGCTGGATTCAAAAAGAAGATCCAACTCGGTGTCAGGACGACCGATGCCCTCAAGCGGATCGGATGCTCCAATCTCAAAACGATCATTGAACGGGATAAGTTGTTGATCCAGGATTATCATACCATCTCCGAGTTATCGACCTTTGTCCAACAAAAAGCGAGTTATGCGGCCGAGGATGGATATAAAGACGATATGGTCATGTGTCTGGTGATCTTTGCTTGGCTCCTGACCCAGAAACATTTCCGTGAAAGTGTTGGAACCGACATTCGGAAGGAAATCGAGGGTGAATTGAGCATGTTGATCGATGAAGATGTGATACCATTCGGTTTCATTGATAATGGGCTTGTGGATACGTCCTTGGTCCTGGAAGATGGGGACCTATGGTCCGAAATCTCGGATATGTACGGTAACCGGAACAACGTGACCTCCCAAGCATATCAAAGATATAAATAACACCGCAAATACACAGATTCATAAATACATGTATGTTTGAGGCTTGCCCAGACAAACAATGATTCTTGCCATTCATCGATAGATAAAAGGAGACACACAATGGGATTTCAAGTTTCCCCAGGCGTTAATGTATCAGAAATAGATTTGACCACCATCGTTCCTGCCGTATCCACGACCAATGGAGGCTATGCAGGACAATTTCAGTGGGGTCCAACCGGAATCCGTGTATTGATCGATTCAGAAGTCACCCTGGTTAGCCGTTTCGGTAAGCCAGATTCGAATACCTTTACGTCCTTCTGGCCTGCTGCCAACTTCTTGGCCTATGGTAACAGCCTCCGTGTCTCACGCGCCACGAATGCCAATACCTTCAATGCCACGGCCAACAATCTCGCAGCACTCCAAATCAAGAATGAAGACTTCTATTCTGAGTCGTATGCGGCTGGTCAGGGCACCTTTGGTGAATGGGTCGCTCGCTATCCGGGCGCCTTGGGTAATGCGTTGACCGTGTCAAGCTGCCCATCCTCGAATGCGTATTATCAGAACTTGACCGCAGGTCTTGCGGTGACAACGGCCATTATCGCAGTAGGTCAAACGGTCGTCGGTATCTCCTCAACACTCGGTACCAATTTGATCGCTGGTGATGTGGTCAGACTTGGAAAAGTCGGTCCCTATATCAATGTCACGACCGTGACCTCTTCCAACATCACGTTGGAATCTTCCTTCAGGTACAACGTGGCCACGGGTGGAACGATTGAACGGAAGTGGTATTATGCCACTCAGTTCGATTCTGCTCCCAAGACATCGACCTATGTCAAGAATCTCAAGGGTGCCAATGATGAAATCCATGTGATCGTCCTGGACCGTACAGGCGCCGTCACGGGCGTCCCAGGGACCATTCTTGAAAAGTATCCTTTCCTTTCAAAGGCCTCGGATGCCAAGACAGAAGACGGTTCAACCTCCTATTATCCAACGGTGTTGTTCAACAAGTCCCGCTGGATCTACTGGGGCGGTCATCAGTCTGGCGCAACGAATTGGGGCAATACGGCCGCCAATACCACATTCACCACTGTGGCGAATCCATTCTCCAGAGCCTTGGGTGGTGGTACGACCGTTGCGGCCACCGATGCCGATGTGATCACGGCCTTTGATTTATTCAAGGATGCCGATTCGGTCGACATTTCTCTGATGCCCCTTGGTGATGCCTCAACCACGGTGATCAACTATGTCATCGATAACATTGCCGAAACCCGCAAAGATTGTGTGGCGTTCTTCTCGCCTACCCGCGCTTCAGTCGTAAACAATGCCGGGAACGAAGTGGATGCGATTATCGCCTTCAATGATTCCCTATCAGATACTTCCTATGCCGTCATGGATTGTGGTTGGAAGTATCAATATGACAAGTATGCTGATGCCTATCGTTATGTGCCATTGAACGGGGATATTGCAGGACTCTGTGTGCGTACCGACAACACCCGTGATCCTTGGTTCTCGCCAGCAGGATTCAATCGTGGCGCCATCAAGAATGTTGTCAAGCTTGCATGGAATCCACAGAAGACCGACAGAGACCAAATCTATCAATCTGGTATCAATCCAGTGGTCACCTTCCCAGGCGAAGGAACGATTCTGTATGGCGACAAGACCTGTTTGAGCAAGCCAAGCGCCTTTGATCGGATCAACGTGCGCCGTTTGTTCATCGTCCTCGAAAAGGCGATTGCACGGGCTGCCAAGTTCTCCCTCTTTGAATTCAACGATGAATTCACACGGGCCAGCTTTGTGTCAATGGTTGATCCTTTCCTCCGCGACATCCAAGGTCGTCGTGGCATTTACGATTTCCGCGTTGTCTGTGATACCACAAACAACACTGGTGAAGTCATTGATCGCAATGAATTCATCGGCGATATCTACATCAAGCCAGCACGAAGCATCAACTTCATCCAGTTGAACTTTGTGGCCGTTCGTACCGGAGTGTCCTTTGATGAAGTGGTAGGGAAATTCTAATCGATAGCACATTTTAAGCGTACTAAGTAAGAGAAGGAGAACACTATGTCGTTCAATGTAGGGGAATTTAGATCACAATTGCAGGGAGACGGCGCCCGCCCAAATTTATTTGAGGTGTCGCTTGTGCTTCCCGCTATCCTTGGATATGCAGCAGCCAACCAAAAGTTGGCCTTTACCTGTAAATCCGCCAGCCTTCCCGGTTCCACCGTGGGAACTGTGTTGCTCCAATACTTTGGTCGAGAAGTCAAGCTCGCAGGCAATCGGACCTTTGCACCATGGACCGTGACGGTCCTCAACGATGAGGATTGGCTCGTCCGTACCGGATTCGAAAAGTGGCTCAATGCGTTGAACTCCCATGCAGGGAACCAACGTTTGAGTGGCGCCGGTAATTCCATTGGCTATACCGTCGATGCCTCAGTCAATCAATATGCCAAAACAGGCAGTTCCCCAGTGGCCACCTATAAATTTGTAGGTCTGTTTCCAACCGATCTATCACAGATCGATCTGGACTGGGGCGCCAATGACACCATCGAAGAATTCACTGTGACGTTCGATTACCAGTACTGGACACGAACAGATCACGGAGCGGGCATCGTTTAAGAAAGGGGCGTTTTTAGGGGGCTCCTCGCGGGGCCCCTCTCCTATCCTGTGATGAACCCCCTAAATATCATCATGATCCATCAATATACCCAGCGTACCTCTACCCAGATATGTGAAGGATACTTTAATTATGGCATCAATTAATCTTTGGGGATGGAGACTCGGTAACGACGACGATATTGTGACCCCCGCGGCGAACAATATGCCATCGTTGGTTCTGAAGCAGGAACAGATCGATGATGGAGCTGTCACGATCACCCAGGGTAGCCATGTGGCCACCTATGTGGATCTTGAAGGTTCTGTACGGAACGAAATTGAACTCATCTCGCGCTATCGGGAAATGGCCCTGCATCCCGAATGTTCCATGGCCGTTGATGAAATCGTCACCGAAGCCATTACCCAAGAACCTGATGGTGATATTGTCGATATCAATCTCGATAAGCTCGAAGGCGCCTCTGACTCCACCAAAAAGAAAATCACCGCCGAATTCCATACAATCAAGCGTCTCCTGAACTTCAATAATCTGGCCGATGAAATCTTCCGTCGCTGGTATGTGGACGGGCGCATTTACTATGAAGTCCTGGTAGATCGCACCAAACCGACCGAGGGCATCCAAGAACTCCGTTTCATTGATCCCCGCAAAATCCGCAAGGTCCGCGAAGTCCTCAAGGAACGCGATCCCAAGACTGGCGCGGATACCATTAAATCAACGGCTGAATACTACGTCTATAATGATCGTGGCACGGTGACCCAGACGTATACGGCCCATGTGAATCAAGGCATTCGTATTGCACCAGATACCATCATCAATATCAATTCTGGTATGATGGATGCCAAGAACACCATGGTCATCTCCTGGCTTCACAAAGCCATCAAGCCATTGAATCAACTCCGCATGATCGAAGATGCGGTCGTGATCTATCGTCTCTCCCGCGCACCTGAGCGCCGCATATTCTATATCGATGTCGGTAATCTCCCCAAACTCAAAGCAGAACAATATGTGCGCGATATCATGATCAAGTATCGCAACAAACTCGTCTATGACGCCTCGACCGGCGAACTCCGCGATGAACGGAAACATCTCTCGATGCTGGAAGATTTCTGGCTCCCACGGCGCGAAGGTTCCAAGGGTACCGAAATCACGACCCTGCCTGGTGGACAGAATCTTGGGCAGATGGAAGATGTGATGTATTTCCAGAAGAAACTCTATCAATGCTTGAATGTCCCTATTGGTCGACTCGATCCCTCTGGTTCTGGTACCACTGGACAAGGTGGATTTGCTGGTATCGGTCGTGTTACCGAAGTGACCCGCGATGAAGTCAAGTTTTCAAAATTTGTTAATGTGCTTCGGAAGAAGTTTTCCTTGCTATTCTTCCAGGCCTTGAAGCGTCAATTGTCGCTCAAAGGGATCTGCTCAGTCGATGAATGGGAAGACCTCAAGGAACGTATTACCTTCAAGTTTGCCACAGATAATAACTTTGCTGAAATGCGCGATGCTGAGTTACTCCGCGAACGTCTCTTGACCTTGGGACAAGTGGAACCCTATGTGGGGACCTATTTCTCCCGTGAGTGGGTCCGTAAGCAAGTGCTCATGCAATCTGAAGAAGAGATTGAAGAAATGGATAAACAGATCGAGGCCGAGCCACCGCCAGTTCCACCAGCACCACCTGATGGCATGGTCCCAGGTGGAGGCGTTCCAGGTGCTCCAGGCGCACCAGGTGCTCCAATGCCGGGCATGCCGCCTCCAGAGGATAACTCAGCAGAAACCATGCCAGGAGAACAAACAGAAAGTCCCACGCCTATGCTCGATAAAGAGGTCGCCAAGGGATTCGGTAAAGGAAAAAAGTATAAATAACATCGTCTGATCTATCACAAGGAGATTGAATTATGGTACCAGAAAATTTTATTGCATTACTCGCACAGAATAATGGCGCCGAGGCTCGGACTGTCCTGGAAGACGGTTTGTCGAACATCGTCCTGAATCGTCTGGAAGAACGGAAACGAGAATTGGCCGGCGGATTATTCTCTGGTTATGCCACCGAACCTGTCCAGGAAGAATTTGAACAGTTGGATGAAATTTCCCTAAAGACCAAGACAAGTGCCTATGCGAAAGCCGTGGAACGTGATAGCCCCAAGGGAGATAACTTCGCAGGAAAAATTGAAAAGAATGTTGAGAAAAAGCACGGTCCGGACGGTGTGCAAAAACTGTACAACGCCGCCGATCGGTATATGTACGGAAACAAAAAGAAATAAGCTATCTAAGAATCATCTGAGGAATTCATCATGTGGCAGGTGATCGACTGGTTTCGATGTCGGTACCGACGAGAGAATATTCAACTGGTCGTGGCACTCAGTTTGCTTCGACTCATGCAACTACAAGGAGAGACGATCATGGGAAATTTGGCGACATTGCAAGCCTCTGTTGATACCCTGACCCTGGATGCGGCCGCCGTCAAGCTTGCCGTGGAAACCGGGAAGTTTGCGGTGGAGTCCAAGCTGGATGAGTTGGCGGCACAGGTCGTCGATCTTCAAGTGCAACTCGCCCTGGGTGCTCCTGTCAGCGCAGCGACATTTGACAACCTGACCGCTGCCGTGGATGCCGTGGGCGTCACCGTGAAGTCTATTGGCGTGCCAACAGTCTAAGGTCTGAGCTATGCACACATTCAAATCGTTTATCACAGAACTCAAGTCTTCGACCCTGGGCCGTTATATCAAGACGGCCGCGGCGGACCTGACGCACCAGTCCGCCTTGATGAAGCAATATAAGAAGGATTATCCTGGTAACAACAGTCCGACAGAACAAAAACTCGTCGATCAGAAAGTCCGTGCAGTCAAGAAACGAAACCATGGGATCGGTCAAGCGACCAATCGTCTGGTCAATCGTGTCTGGGGACATTCCAGAGGAAAAGGTAACTAACGCGATGAAGCAACTCCACGAACTTCGGGCACAATTACAGGAACATATCACGGACCCAGTGATCCGCGGTGTGCACCTCTATCCTTCTGGCTATTCACCCCCAAATATTCTGATCCTCAAGCGCAAGACCGTTCGGTCCTTTAATAGTTCTGAACGCGTGGCCCTCTACTATTCCGAAAAGCTGCAACGCTACTTCTCCGTGCCGTTTACGGTAGGTCGTGAGGAGGAGCAAGATGATGTGGTCGGGGTCTCAGAGGCCAACAGGCTCATCAAGCCGGAAGATGAATTCCTCAAGCGTGGTGGACTGGAGAAGGATCTTGATAAGAATCAGCCTAAAAAGCATGCCGTTGGTGATGAAGTTCGATATCGCCTGGGTAGCGAAAGGCATCTGAGAGTGGGCAAAGTTCAACAGGTGATGCCTGAGCATTTGATCGTGAAGCGCGACGGGTCGCATTACAAGGTC
>Ga0315288_10001925_pt1 | contig 26961 bp, 20 predicted proteins | sample YL17G11_20_MG_FD_203454 | JGI IMG/M metagenome (GOLD analysis project Ga0315288, IMG submission 203454) | Sediment microbial communities from Yellowstone Lake, YNP, Wyoming, USA - YL17G11_20 | ecosystem: Environmental > Aquatic > Freshwater > Lake > Sediment | place: USA: Wyoming | collected... | reverse complement strand
GGTCGCCCGGCACCACCTGGCCGCGGAACTTGACCGCATCCACCCCCCCGAATCCCAGAAAACGCGGATCGCCCGTCGCCACCTTGTAATACAGGCTGCACATCTGCGCCGCCGCCTCCACCATCAGGACGCCCGGCATCAGCGGCCGGCCCGGAATGTGCCCGCGCACCCAGAACTCGTCGTCGCGCACGTCCTTGAACGCCACAATCAGGCCCGCCTCCCGGTCCAGGTGAACGACGCCGTTCAACTGCTCCATCTCGTACCGGTGCGGATTGTAGCGGCGAATCTCCTCGATCGGCATCAGGACCCGCCCCAGATCGATTTTCGCCAGGTCAACCAGCAACAGCGGCGGCATGGCCTTCCCCTGACCCGGTCCCTCGAAAGGGTCGAGACAGCGGCCCGCCCGGACGGAGGCGGGCCGCCTTTCCGACACGCTAATCGGCGAACGGCCTTCTCGGCCGCACGCACGCCCGTCGAGGCCGGTCCCGGCGCGCCCCTGGCAGGGGTACGGCTCCTGCCGTGGCCCGCGGGACCCAACGCCTCGCCGGCAGTCGCACCACGCAGCCTAGACCCGCATCTCCAGAATCTTGACGCGGACTTCCTGCGCGATCTTCTTGATGTCCTGCATCGCCTTGCGGACGCGGGTTCCGGCCGCCTTGTTCCCGCTCGCGACCTTTGCGAGGTCCTCTTCCACGGTCGCTACCGCTTGTTTCAGCCTGTCAAACGCCTCCATGCCTCGCTCCTTCCGCAAAGGGCCCCGAATCCTTCCACCCGGCGGAGACACCCGCCTTGCCCATACTCTAACCACGCCGGGGGGAGCCTGTCAAATGGAAAAAGGCCCTTGGAAGCCGTTCTACCGGCCTTGGGACCGAATCGGACCGCCCGAGACCACCAGCGTTTCCACCAGGACCACCACCGCGAGAGGCAAGATAAACCACGCCGCCGCGTCCGACGCAGACCCTGACGCAAACCCGTCCGAAATAAAGACTTGCGACGCGTCGCAAACCCTCGCCCCCTCCGCCGAAAACGCCGACGCCAGCCGGTCCGCATCCGGCCCCAGGTCCGCCGTTTCCTCCGCCGCCACGTTCACCGAAAAAGGCCCTTTCCACCCACCGCCCGGCGACGGCGACGCCGAAAAGTTCCCAGGCCGCGATCCCGGCGCGCCGGGACCCCCGCCCGACCGCCCCATCACGCGGTTCGCCTGCCTCGGGCTCCCCGACGGCGCCAACGCCTCCACCAGCGAATGCATCAGCACGACGAATTCCGGCCGCGCGCCTAAGTCGCCCCATTCCTCGCCCGGACCCACCCCGAAGGCCACCACCCGCCCGCGGCCGAGGACTCGCGACACGATGGCCGGCCGACCGTCCGCGAACCGCACCGCCGGAATGCCCTCTCGCGCCGCAAGGACTAGCCGGGACCGGAAAACAGGTTTCGCAATGTCCGCCGCCGTCCCGCCCTCGAACGCCCCCAGAAGATCCGACGCGTACCCGCCGGGATCCAGTGTGACGCCGTCGCCCGCCGCCTCCGCATCGCCGATCTCGGCCCCCGCGAGGCCGGCCAACTCGGCGCCCGGCCCGCTCGCCCCCGCCGGAATCCACACGGCCGCGCCGCCGCCCTCGACATACGCCTTCAGCAACCCCGCGCGGTCCGCCGACTGTGAACCGACCCAGAAAACCGCGTCCGACGCCGCAAGGTCTTTCGCCTCAACGCGGCCGGCGTCAACTTTCCTCGCTTCCTTGGGCACGAGGGGATCCTGCCCGGCGAACGCCGCCGCAATATGAACCGCCGCCGGAACCTTCTCCGCCCCCTCCGCCCCATTCACCACGAGCACGCGCGACGCAACCGGCGCGACGGCCGTGAAAAACCGCTCGTTGTCCATCGCAAGGGCGTCGGTCCCGTCCAACCACACGCGGCCCTGCCAGGGCCCCGGGCCGGAGACCGGAACGAGGAACCGGACCCGCCCGTGACCCGCGGCCGCCTGGGCCGAAAACGTCTCCGTCCCGCCGTCGAGCGCCAGGCGAACCGTCGCACCGCGCGCCGACTCCGCCGGCGCAACGTCCACCTCCAGCGAAAGCCTCAGGCCCTCCGGCGTCTCCACCACCGCAACCCGCGGCAAGCCGAGCCATGCGTTCGCCGCGTCGCTCCCCACCGGCACGAGAAGAACGTCGGCCGGCGCATCCCGGAACTCGCCGGCGCCGAGGTCGCGCAAGGCCCACGGCGTCGCGTCCGTCAGAACCACGAGGCGGGCCTTTCCTTGCGGCAGGTCGGCCACCGCCCGCGAAATAAGCGAACCCATCGCTTCGTCGGACCAGGCTGAAGGCGCGTCTTCCGCCAGCGCCGCTCGGAGCCGCTCGGGCGTCCCCCGCAACGCCTTCTCCCCGCACTGCACGAGCAGGACTTGTTCGTCTCCCCCAAGGCGCCCGAGCAGCCCGAGCGCCGCCTCCCGGGCCGCCGTGTATCGGCTGACGCCCTTCTCGAGCGTCGCCATGCTCGGTGAAGTGTCCAGGCAGACGGCCCACGCCCCGGCCTCGCCGGGACTCCGCGCCCCGCCGATTCGCGGACCGGCGAGCGCGACGACCAGAAGCGCCACGGCCGCCAGGCGAAGTGCCAGCAACCCGGCGCGCTTCAACCACAGGAGGCCGCGACGCGCCTGATGGGCGCCCTCGGCAAATCGCGCCGTCGGCAGGATCACTCGCCGCGCCTGCCGGCGACCCAGCAAATGGATCGCCAGAGGAATCCCCAGCGCCACGAGCCCCACCAGAATCCTCGGATCGGAAAAGGTCATCGCTTCAGTCCCCGTGGAACGTTCCGCTCAGGCCAGGGAGACGGAATGACGAAATCCGAAGCCCGAATGACGAATCAAACGGCAAGCCCGAATGACGAAAGCGCCCCTGCCAGGCCGCAGCCGGCCCGTCGTTTCGTCATTGTCGTTTCGGTATTCATTCGTCATTCGGATTTCGGGCTTCGTCATTGTTCTGCCTAGAACCGCCGCTTGCGCTCGTGGAGGAACCGCAGGAGGGCCTGGTCGAACGGCGTGCTGGTGGTCATGGCGACGAAATCGGCGCCGAGGGCGTGGACGCCACGCTCGTACTCGCCGACGAACGACGCGATCCGCTCCCTGTACGCCGACCGGATGTGATCCGCGTCCGTCGCCACCCGCGCCCCCGTCTCGGGGTCCTCCAGAATCACCGGACCCTCTAGGTCCAGGTCGCGCTCCACGCGGTCGAGAATCTGAAAAACGATCACGTCATGCCCCCGGAACGCCAGGTGCCGAAGCGCCTCCAACACCGGCCCGGGCTCGTCCACCAGGTCCGACAGGAGCATCATGAGGCTCCGGCGTTTGGCGCGCCGCGCGACGGCGTGCAGGCCGTCGGCCAGCGCGGTCCCGCCCTCGGCCGTCGTCTGCGCCAGTTCCGAAAGCACCCGCACCAACTGCCGGCGCGAACCGTGCGGCGGAAGCAACTTCGCCAGGCCCGCACCCAGAACCCCCAGACCCACCGCGTCGTGCTGGCACACCAGCAGATACCCGATCGCGGCCGCCAGCGCCGTCGCGTATTCCAGTTTCGACATCTCTCCGCCCGGGCCCGTGTAGCCCATGCTCCGGCTCGTGTCCACCAGGAGGTAGGCCGACAGGTTCGTCTCGGCCTGGAAGGTCTTGACGAACAGCCGGTCCGTCTTGGCCCAGGCGGTCCAATCCAGCCGGCGCGGATCGTCGCCCGCAACGTACTTGCGATGCTCCGAAAACTCGAGGCTGCAGCCCCGATACGGCGAGTCGTGGAGCCCCGCGAGGAACCCCTCGACGATGAACTTCGCCTTCAGGTCCAGCCTCTTGACGCGCCGCGCCACGCTCGGCTGAAGGTATTGTTCCGGTCTCACCATAGTTGAAAGCCGATGCGCGCCTCGCGCATGACCGCGGCCGTACCGGCCGCGGCTAAACGTTTAGCCGTCGCCGGCACGGCGACGGTCGTTCATCCGCCGCGCCCTCCCACCGGCGCCGCCTCGGCGGCGCGCGAGCCGGCGAATCGGCGGACGGGCGGCTCCGGCACCGCCTCCAGGAGCCGCAACACAATCGCCACCGAATCCAGGCCGGCCGTCTCGGCCGCAAAGTTCGTCGCCACGCGGTGCCTCAGGACAGGCACGGCAGCGGCCTTGATGTCGTCCACGCTGACGGCGGCGCGGCCGGCCATCGCGGCGAACGCCTTCCCCGCCAGGATCAGGTGCTGGCCCGCGCGAGGCCCGGCGCCCCACTCGACCATCTCGCGGACGAAGTCCGGCGCGTTCGGGTCGATCGGGCGCGTCGCCCGCACCAGTTTCGCCGCATACGCCACCACGTACCGCGACACGGGAACCGATAAGACGACGTCCTGAAATCCGCGGATTTCGTCGGCCGAAAGCACCCGCTCGACCGCGCCGCCGACCACGCCCGTCGGCATCAAGAGAATCTGCTCCTCCTCCGCCGCCGACGGATACCCCACGTGGACGCAGAAGAGGAACCGGTCCAGTTGGGCCTCGGGCAAGGGATAGGTCCCCTCCTGCTCGATGGGGTTCTGCGTCGCGATGACAAAGAACGGTTCGGGCAAGAGGTAGGTTTTCTGGCCGACCGTGACCTGGCGTTCCTGCATCCCCTCCAGGAGGGCCGACTGGGTTTTGGGCGGCGCGCGATTGATCTCATCCGCCAGGACGATGTTCGCAAAGAGCGGGCCCTCGAGGAACCGGAACTCGCGCCGGCCGTCCGGCGCCTGGTCGATGACGTCGGTCCCCGTGATGTCGGAGGGCATCAGGTCGGGCGTGAACTGAATGCGTTTGAACTCCAGGTCCATCGCGCCGGCGAGGATGCGGACCATCATGGTCTTCGCCAGTCCCGGCACGCCGACCAGAAGGCAGTGGCCCCGCACGAACACCGTCGCGAGCATCTGGTCGATGACGTGGCGCTGGCCGACGATTTGTTGGCCGACCTCGCGGACCAGGCGGTCGCGGGTGCGCTTGAATTCCTCGAGACGTTCGTCGAATTGGCTCGCGGTCATGATCTCCATCCTCGTTAGCGGCGGCTCTCCGCAGCGCAGCGCCTGGTTCGCCGCCCCGCTTGCGGGGCGCTGGCTGTTCGCAGCGCGGGGCAAGCCCCGCGGCGAACCAGCCGCCACCTCGCCCCGTGAGCCGCGACCGGAAGGTCGCGGCGACGTTCACCGACCGCATCCATTTGACCTGAAGCCGCCGCCCGGCGCCGGTCGATAATCCCCGTGAGAACCTTGGGGAGTCTGGGATGTCGGCACGTTCGGCGCACGTCGGGCGACCCGCGGCCTTCGGTCGCTCCCTTTTCTTATCGGCGATTGCGGGAGTCATGTTTACGGCTTTTCCGCGGCCCGCAGGGGCCGAGGAACCGCCCAACGGCCGGCAGGTCCGCATGGCCATCCTCCGGGCCGTGGACTACTTCAAGCGGGAGCGCCAGGCGGCCGGCACATGGCCCGACTACGCCCGCCAGGGAGGCGTGACGGCCCTCGTCTGCTACGCCCTCCTCCAGGCCGGCGTCGCGCCGGACGACGAGGCCGTCGCCCAGGGCCTCGCCTCGATCCAGCGCGTGCCGAACGAGGCCACCTACGTCGTCGCCCTGAAGGCCATGGCCTTCGCCGCCGCCGACCCCCAACGCTACCGCGACGACCTTCAGGCCTGCACCGACTGGCTCGTCCAGACCCAGCACGCGACCGGGGCGTGGGGGTACGGCCTCGTGCCGGAGTCGGAGATGGCAGGCGCGGCGCCGGCGCGCGGCTTGCGGAAGGTCCAGAACGAGACCCAGATTCGCCGAGCCTACGAACGCGCCGACGCCTCGAACACCCAGTTTGCGATCCTCGGCCTCGCCGAGGCCCAACGCGCCGGCGCCCACGTCCCCATCGAGGTCTGGCGCCGCGCCGACCGGCACCTGCGGGTGACGCAACTGCCCGGAGGCGGATGGGGATACGTCTATCGCGACCCGGACCCGAACGAAGCGTACGGAAGCATGACGGCGGCGGCGCTGGCGAGCCTGTATCTGTGCGCCGAGCGCCTCGCGCCCCAGGAATCGGCCGACGACGCCGGCCAGCGCTCCGCCGCCATCGAGCAGGGCCTTCAGTGGATCGCCCAGCACTACTCCCTCGACGAGAATCCCAACCGCGGCGCCGCCTGGTACTATTTCTGGCTCTACTCGCTCGAACGGGCGGGCGTCACCAGCGGACGGCGCTCTTTCGGCCCGCACGACTGGTTCCGCGAAGGGACCGCCCTGCTCGTCAAGGGCCAGCGCGCCGACGGATCCTGGAGCAACCACCTGTACCAGGACGCCCTCGCGCTACTGTTCCTCGCCAAGGGCTTTAAGCCCCTCCTGGTCCAGCGCCTGGAGTGGCAGGGCGCCTGGCGCCGCGACCCGCGGGACCTGGAGCATCTCGTGCGGTTCCTCGAGACGCGCGTCGGCGGTCCCGGCGCGCCGGGGGTCGCCTGGCAAACCCTTTCGCCCGAGAGCCCCATCGAAGACTGGCTGGCGGCCCCCATCCTTCACGTCACCGGTCGCGGGCCGCTGCGGATGCTGGCCGCCTCCGTCCCGAAACTCCGCCAGTACGTCGAACAGGGCGGCCTCATCCTCTTCGATGCCGAGGGCGCCGACGCCGCCTTCACCGAAAGCGTCCGCCGACTGCTCCCGGACCTCTTCCCCGGCGCGGCGTTCGAACCGTTGCCCGCGAACCATCCGATCTGTCGCGCGGTGTACCCCGTTCCCGGCGCGCCTGCCCCGTTGGGGCCGGGACTCGAGACGCTCCGCGTCGGCTGCCGCGCGTCGGTCATCCTCGCGCCGCAGGGTCTGGCCGACGCCTGGGCTGCCGCCGACCCCGCCCGGCCGAACGACGCCCTGCGCCTGGGCGAGAACCTGGCCGTCTATGCGACCGGAAACGAGGCGCTGCCCGACCGGCTCGCCGAGGCGACCGTCCTGGAGATGCCGGCCGATCCCGGCGCGCCGGGACCGCCGCCGAACGTCCTTCGCATCGGCCAGATTCAGCACGACGGCGATTGGCAGCCCCGGCCCCTCGCCCTGCCGAAACTCCTGGAGAACCTGCCGCGCGAGTTCGGCGTCTCGGTCTGGAGCCGGCCCGTTCCGATCCGCCTCACGGAGGCGGAAAGCGGCCGGTTCCCCGTCCTCTACCTGGTGGGCCATTACACCTTCGCGTTCTCCGACAAGGAGCGTGCGGCCCTGAAGGACTATCTGGATCGCGGCGGATTCCTCTGGGCCGAGGCGTGCTGCGGACGCGACGCCTTCGACAAAGCCTTCCGCTCGCTTGTGGCGGATCTCTTCCCCGACTCGCCGATCGAGGAACTCCCCGCCGACCATCCGATTTACAGCGGCCGGGTCGGCACGAAGATCGACCGCGTCGCCTATTCGCCCGCCGTGAAGGCCGAATCGCCGAATCTCGACCGCCCCGTCCTCCTGGGTCTGAAACGCAACGGCCACCTGGTGGTCGTGTACAGTCCCTACGGAATCGGCGCCGGATTGGACGGCATCAGGACCTACGGCGCGCGGGCCCTCGAGCCCGACGACGCCAAACGCCTCGCCACGAACATCCTGCTTTACGGCCTCTCGAACTAAGCGGTTTTAGATAAGTTTTGCGCGGTGGGTCTCCTGACCCACCGCGCTTCAAGGCTGGATTTCGCGGCGGTTCAGGAGAACCGCCGCGCAAAAGTTATCTGAACCCGTCTAATCGCGACCCTGCGAGCCCACTTGAACGAGCGCCGACACCAGGCGCCCGACGTCCTCTTCGGTGTGCTCGGCGGTGAGGCTGACGCGCAGTCGGCTCGTGCCGGGCGGGACCGTCGGCGGACGGATGGCTGGGCAGAAGATGCCCCTCTCCAGGAGCGCGGCCGCCAGGGCAAGGGCACGCTCCGGCGCGCCGACGAGGACGGGAACGATTTGCGTTTCGCTTCCGCCCGTGTCGAAGCCTTTGTCGCGCAAGGCGCCGCGCAGCCGTTCGGCCAGCGCCAGGACCCGCCGCCGGCGCTCGGGCTCCGTGCGGACGATTTCGAGCGCCGCGCGAGCCGCTTCGCACGCCGCCGCCGGAAGGGCGGTCGTGTAAATGAAGGACCGGGCACGGTTTACAATCAGGTCGCGCACCTCGCGCGAGGCCGCCACGAACCCGCCGATGCCGCCCAGCGCCTTCGAAAGCGTCCCCACGGCGGCGGTCGCGGAAAAGGAAAAGGTGTCAGGAACCTTTTTCTGCCGCAGAAAAGGTTCCTGACACCTTTTTTCCTCGAGGCCGACCTCTTCCGCGAGGCCGGCGCCGGTCGGCCCGAGGACGCCGGTGGCGTGGGCCTCGTCCACCACGAGCATCGCGCCTTCGCGCTCCGCGAGTTCCGCCAGCGCCCGAAGCGGCGCCAGGCGCCCATCCATCGAAAACACGGTGTCCGTGACGATGAGGCGGCGCCCCGGCGCGTCGCGGTGCTTGGCGAGGAGGCGGGCGGCGTCGCCGGCGTCGGCGTGAACGTAGCGCACGAGGCGCGCGCCGGACAACTGGACGGCATCATAGATGCTCGCGTGGTTTTCGCGGTCCGAGAGGACGAGGTCGCCCCGCCCGACGAGCGAGCCGATGACGCCGAGGTTCGTCTGGTACCCCGTCGGAAAGGCGAGGGCCGCCTCCGTATGCTTGAAGGCCGCCAGGTCCGCCTCGAGCGTCTCGTGGGCCTCGGTGTGACCGGCGACGAGGCGGCTCGCGCCCGCGCCCCAGCCCCACTTTTCGATGCCGCGGGCCAGGGCCTCTTTGACGCGGGGATCGTTCGCCAGGCCGAGGTAGTTGTTCGACGCAAACTGAAGCAGTTCGCGCCCGCCGACCCTGACCCGCGGCCCGGCGGCGGAGCCGAGCGCCACCAGGTGCCGATACAGACCGCGGGCCCGAAGGTCCTCAAGCGCCTGGCGGATGAAGTCGGGCTCTGGCATGCTGGCGAGGGTATCGGCCCCGAAGGCTCGAAGCAAGAGCGAGAGCCCATGCTTTCGCAAGCGAAAGCATGGCACCTTACTGCGGGTTTTGAAACCGTGCATCAGTCGTTGCTGCGGACGGCGGCGAGGGCGGCGCCGGCGGGGGTCGAGGTGCCGCCGCCCATCGCGCTCTGGCGCGAGAGCATCCGCTCGCGGGCCTGGTACATGAAGGCTTCGAGGCGGATCATTTCGGTCGACTGTTCCAGGCCGTCGTACGCCACCTTGAGGACCGGCATGTCGTGGTCGCGGGAGAACTTCGTCAGGAGCGCGTTGACGATCGTGCCGGGCATACAGTTGAAGGGATGGAGATTCATAATTCCGTCGCACCCGTCATGAACGTATTCCATGCATCGGCCCATGGAGAGGATGGGTTCGCCGCGGATCGCGGGGTCGAGATACGGCCGGCCCAGGTCGATGACGTGGTCGCTGGAAGGTTCGTCGAAGAAGTGGCGGACGGCGCCGCGGAACTCGTTGAGGACCTTGTACTTTTCGCGCCGCTGGACGAACTCGACGATGCGTTCGACGAGGAGGCGGCGCCACTGGCGTTCGATGCGGGCGTCGGTGACGCGGCTCCAGGCGATGTAGTTGATCCATTCCTCGAAGGGCGGGAGGACGGCCTCGCCGCCGAGGGACTCGATCTTGCGGACCATGAAGTTGTTGGTGAACTGGTTGCATCGGACGAAGACCTCGCCGACGAGGCCGATGCGCGGCCGGGGGCGCGAGCGGTCGACGGCGATGGCCTCGAACGCCCGTCGCGCCTCGCGCGCCAGAGCCGCCAGGCGGCCGCGCGACTCGATCACCTCCTCACATTGCTTCAGGTAATGCTCGTAGAGGTGGTCGCACTCGCCCGCACGGATCTCGTACGGCCGGGTTTCCCGCAGGAGTTTCTGGAGCGAATCGACGAAGATGATGCCGGTCCACGCGAGTTTCCGGAAGTCCGCGCCCAGGTTCTTCAGGTCGCCCTGGTAATCCCTGTCCTGGTCCAGCAGCACCATCGGCACGTCCTCGAGCCCCAGGTCGTCGAGGACCATGCGCTGGAACTTATTGTACTGTCCAAAGCGGCAGGGCCCGAAGGCGGTCGGCATGAAGAAGGCGGAGCGGTCGGGGTCGAAGCCGGGCGTGTGGATCTGGCGGAGCATGTCGCCCGTGGTGATGATGCAGGGGTAGCATTCCTTTCCGCTCGTGTACTTTCGTCCCCAGACGAGGGTGTCCTCGTCGCTCATGGCCATCTGTCGGGCCTGGACGCCGCTGGCGCGCATGGCGGCGGCCATCGCGTAGCCGTGATCGTCCATGTAGGGGATGTAGATCGTCCGCGAGCCGAACGTGCTGCGGCTATAGTCCAACTTGTGGGCGCGGATCCCGGCGCGCCGGGAGCCGCGGGCCTCGCGCGACCGGACGTTCTTGAGGCTGTCGAGGAACGCCTCGCACCGCGTGATGGCGCCGACGTCGGCCGTGTGCTCGTCCACTTCGAGGACGAGGCACGGCTTGCCGGCGAGTTCCCGCGAGACGAACTTCATGATGAACGAGTCGGGCCCGCACCCGAAGTTTGTGATGTACACGGGATACAGGCGCGGGTCGCGGGCGATGATCCGGACGCCCCCGATGATCTTCTGGCCGTACCGCCAGTACATGTGCGGGTAGTCGGCCGAAATATCCTCCTCGTCGAGCGGCAGCATGTCCAGGGGGATGGCCAGGCACCCGAGGTCGCGCAACTTCTCGGGGATGTTCATGTTGAGGCCCGGGTCGCAGGCATTGTACGGCCGGCCGACGATCACCAGGGCCGTCTGGTCGGGCCCCAGACCGGCCAGACAATCGCGCCCGCGGGCCTGGAGGGCGTCGGTGAAACGTTTCTGTGCGGCGAAGGCCTCGGAGACGGCGCGGCGAGCGCGGCTGCGGGTCGCGCCGAGGCCGACGGCCATCTTCTCGAGGTCCCGGCGCACCGCCTTTTCGCCCCGCGAGAAGTGAAGGATCGGCTCCACCACTTTGCCGCTCGCGGCCACGTCCTCCATCGCCGCCCGGGCCATGAACGGCACCGCCTGGACGTAGGGGCAGACGTAGGAGTTGACGATGTCGTCGGTGGCGCGCGGCATGTCGATGATGGTCGGCAGGAAGATGTGGTCCACGCCCTTCTCCGCGAGGTCGCGGATGTGGCCGTGCGCGACCTTGACAGGGAAGCACGTCTCGGCCGCCACTTCCTCGACGCCCTGGCGGATGACCTTGCCGACGGTTCGGCTCGACAGGACGACCTCGAACCCGAGTTCCGTGAAGAGGGCCTTCCACATCGGCATGAGTTCAAAGAAGTGAGTCATCTGCGGCAGGCCGACGCGCTTGCCGTTCGGATGGTCCGGCTTCTTCTTGTCATAGGCGGTCTCAAGGAGGCGCTGGCGTTCGACGAAGAGTCGCGGCAGATGCTTGCCGAGCGAATCGCGCTCGGACTCGTCGAACTTGCCGCACCGGCTGCCGTAGTAGAGCGTCCGTTCCGCCCGGGCGCCTTGGCCGTCCGGGCCGCCCTCGGACGCCTGGATCTTGACGACGTGGATTTCACATCGGTTGGCGCAGTCCTCGCACTCGAACGTGTCGAAGGAGTACCGGACGCTCCGCAGGTCGAACCCCTTGAAGGTGGTCTCGCGGCCGGTCTCGTCGTACCAGTCGCGCGCGATCAGCGCCATGCCGACGGCGCCAAGGACGTCGTGATGCGGCGGGACGGTGACGGGTTTGCCGAGGACCTTCTCGAACGCCGCCTTCACGCCGCGGTTGTACGCCGTCCCGCCCTGAAAGAGAATGACGTCGCCGATGCGGTGCTCCTCGACGACGCGGTTCAGGTAGTTCTGGACGATGGAGTAGCAGAGGCCCGCGCAGAGGTCGTCCACCGCCACGCCGCGCTGCTGGTTCCGGTTGATGTCGGTCTCGATGAAGACGGTGCATCGTTCGCCCATGGCGGGGGGCTCGTCGGCCGACAGGGCCTTCGCGTTGAACTCGCCCGTCTTTAGGCCCACCCCCAGCCGCTCGGACTGTTCCTCGATGAAGGAGCCCGTCCCGGCGGCGCAGACCTTGTTCATCGTGAAATCGACGACCGCGCCCGAGTCGAGGCTGATGTACTTGGAGTCCTGGCCGCCGATCTCGAAGATCGTATCCACGTCCGGCCGGATGAAGGACGCACCCGTGGCGTGGGCGGTGATCTCGTTCTTGACGATGTCGGCGCCGATGAAGTCGCCCGTCAGGTACCGCCCGGAGCCGGTCGTCGCGCATCCGCGGACGCGGACGCGCCCTTTCCCGCCGCGCTCCTCCAGGGCCGTGCCCACTTTGTAGAGGCCGTCGGTCACGGCCGCGAGCGGCCGGCCGGCCGTCATCAGGTACTCCCGCGCCAGGACGCGTCCCTCGCGGTCCACCGCGACGACGTTCGTCGAGATGCTGCCGACGTCCACGCCGACGAAAACGTCCACCGGCTCCGTCCCGGCGGGGAACGGGTCGGGCTCGATCACGAGGGGGTACCGGTCGTCGGCCAGGGGTACGTGGAGTTCGCCGCCGCCGTAACGCCGCGACTCCAGGTACTCCCGCAGCGGCTCCAGCGACTCGATGCGCCCTAGTTCGCCGCGATCGCGCGCCACCAGACAAGCCCCGATCGCGCCCATCGAGGCGTAATGCTCGGGAACCAGAAGCGCGCCCGGCTCGAGTGCCAGCACTTCGGTGAACGCGCGGACCATCCCCGCGTTGGCCGCCACCCCGCCCTGGAACGCCACGCGCGGCACGAAGTCCTTGGCTTTGCCGATGACGGCCTTGAAGTTCCGCGCCATCGCGAAGCACAGGCCCGCGACGATGTCGTAGTCCGGCGTCCCCTCCTGCTGGAGGTGGATCATGTCGCTCTTGGCAAAGACGGAGCATCGGCCCGCGAGCCGAGGCACGTGCACCGACCGAAGCGCCATCTCCCCCCATTCCGACTCGATCGAGACGCCCAGCCGCGACGCCTGCTGGTCGAGGAACGAGCCCGTGCCCGCCGCGCACAAGGCGTTCATCGCGAAATCCCTGACGCGCAGCCGGCCCGTCTTCAGGTCCTCCTCCAGGAGGATCAGTTTCGAGTCCTCGCCGCCGATCTCGATGATCGAGCGCACCTCGGGATGGAGCGTCGCCGTCGCGGCGGCCTGGGCGATGACCTCGTTGACCGGCTTGATCCGGTACAGGCCGCCCAGGACCGCCGTGCCGGCGCCCGTGAAGGCGACGCCCTCGATCTCCGATGGCGGGACCTCCGCCAAGAGCGCCTCGAGGGCCTCCAGGGCGGTCTCCAGCGGCTTGCCGCGCGTCCGGACGTACCGTTCCCTGAGGACCTTGCCTTCCAGGTCCACGAGGACGAGGTTCAGGCTGACCGAGCCGATGTCGATGCCGAGATACACGCCTACCCCTTTTCTTGGCACCCGCCCGCTCACGCGGGCGGCTCGAACGGCGCGCCCGTTCGCCGCCCAACTTGTTGGGCGCTGGCCGTTCACAGCGCCCCGCAAGCGGGGCGGCGAACCCCCGCCGCGCTCTTCGCCCCGCGCCGAGACGCGAGATTATAGCCGACCCCCTGCCGGTGCGTCAACTTTGGATTGACAGCCCCCGCGCCGGAGAGGATAGTCGAGTCCCGGCGAGCCGGGATCAAACGCCATGCCCGAACCATCTCAAGCGGAACGCCTCGAAAATCTGGTCGCCCAGGGTCTCGTCACGGCGGAGGAAGCCCGGGAGGCCCGGCGTCTGTTGGAGGAGGCCGGCCGGGCCGGTCGCGACCTTCCCCTGACGAAGGCGCTCCTCCAGGCCGGCGCCATCGCCGCCCGCGCCCACCACGAGCCGGTCGCCCCCGCCGCGGGCGACACCGCCGCCGCCGAAATCGCCTCCTCCGACCTCGAACTCCTCGAACGCATCAGCCGCGGACGCCAGGCCGTCGTCTACAAGTGCCGCCAGAAAACCATGGACCGTCTCGTGGCCGTGAAGATCCTCCCGCCGTCGGCCGCCCGCGACCCCGAGTCGCGCCGCCGATTCATCCAGGAGGCCCGCCACGCCGCCCGACTCTCCCACCCCAACATCGTCACCATCCACCAGATCCGCCCTTTCCGCGACACGTTCTACATCGTGATGGAACTGGTGGACGGCGGGAGCCTGAGCGAACTCCTGGCCGTCCGAAAACGCTTCGGGCCCGCCGAGGCCGTCACCATTCTGCGGCCGGTCGTCGAGGCCCTCGCCTGCGCCCACCGCGCCGGTCTCGTCCACCGCGACATCAAACCGGGCAACATCCTCCTGGCCGCGGACGGCACGGTGAAACTGGCGGACCTCGGCCTGGCGCGCCGCGTCGGCGAAGACGCCGAGGAGGAGGCGGGCAAGGCCTTCGGCACGCCGTACTACATCTCGCCCGAGCAGGTGCGCGGCGAGGCGCGCATCGATTTCCGCGCCGACATCTATTCCCTCGGCGCCACCTTCTACCAGATGCTCACCGGCCGGCCACCTTTCACCGCCCCCACGCCCCAGGAGGTGATGCAGAAACACCTCACCGAGCCTCCGCCCGACCCGCGCCAGTTTGTCCCCAACCTGCCCCAGGTCCTCTGCGACATCCTCGCCAAGGCCCTCGCCAAACGCCCGGAGGACCGATACCAGACGGCCGAGAAGTTCCTCGCGGCCCTGTCGGCCATCGACATACAGGACCTCGAGGCATGGGAAATGGCCGCCCCCGAAGCCCTCGTCAAACAGTTGGCCGGCCTCGCCGATGCCGAACGCCGACGCAGCCGGCATGTCGAGAAACTCACGCTCGCCGCCGCCCGCAAGCACGGTGCTCCGGAACACGCCGTCGCACGCTCCCCCGACCGCGCCCACAAGGCGCGGCTCATCGCTGCCGCGGTCGTCGTCGCGCTGGCCCTCGTCGGGGGCATCGTCGCCCTGGTGATGGCCCCGCGCCTGTTCCGCCCCGCGCCGAACGCAGCGCCGCCGGCACCCCCGCCGCTCCCGCTTCCCGCGCTGCCCACGTTTCCCGCGCTGCCCACGCTTCCCGCGCCGCCCACGCCGCCCACCCCGATGCCTCCAACGCCCGTCCCGCCGACACCACCGACACCCCCGACCCCTGCGCCGCCGACGCCGGCCAAAGCGCCCATCGTCGTCGAACTCGGCGAGCCGGGCGAGAGCGGCGGGCGCAAGTTCGTCGAGGAATGGCTCCTCCTCGGCCCCATTCCCTTCAAGGCCGGCGACCCGGGCGGACGGAACCCCGCCGAGCACGCCTTCGTCGCCGGCGAGGCGAACCTCGACGGAACCCAGACGCCTCCCGCCGGGGCCTCATGGAAGGTCGGCCATTTCAGGCAAAGTGCTCCCGAGGGCTGCATCAACCTGGAGAAGTCCTTCAACGGCCTCCAGTACGCCGTCGCCTACGCCGTCACCTGGATTGATTCGCCCCGCGCGTACCGCGCCGCCAAGTTGCGCCTCGGATGCGACGACTACTTGCAGGTCTGGGTCAACGGCGACCTCGTGTTCACCTACAAGGGAAAGCCCCGGATGGGAAGGGCCGACCAGCACACCGTCGGGGGCGTCGCGCTCCAGAAGGGCCTCAACCACGTCGTCGTCAAGTGCGTCAACCTGACGGGGCGCTGGGCGTTCTACCTCCGCCTGACGGACGGCGCCGACAAGGCGATCCCCGTCCGGGCGGTCCGCGAGGCGCCGCCCGCCGCCAAATGACCCGCCCGCCCGCCGACGGACTACTTTTTGTTTGACACTCCGCGCCGCACGCCGGATAGTGAGCCCCCGTTCGGATCTCTTTCCGCGCACAACTCCATGCCGACATCTTCAGAAACGCGATTTGAGCAGCACGTGCTGGACCGCGGCCTCGTCACGCCGGACGAACTCCAGCAGGCGCGCCGGTTCCTGAACGAGGCCGAGGAGAAGGGCGAGCGCCTCACGCTGCCGGAGGCCCTCGTCCGCGCCGGCGCCATGACCAAAGCCCAGGCTCGCCGCGCCCTCGCCGGCCTCAAGGAAGAAACCGTCTCGCCCACCATCCAGATCCCCGGCATCGAACTCCTCGAGCGCGTCGGCCGAGGCAGCCAGGCCGTCGTCTACAAGGGCCGACAGACCAGCGTCGACCGCATCGTCGCCGTCAAAATCCTCCTCTCCAAAGCCGGCGGCGACCCCGACGCCCGCCGCCGATTCGTCCAGGAAGCCAAGAGCGCCGCTAAACTCTCCCACTCCAACATCGTCCAGGCCATCGACGCCGGCGAAACCGGCGGACACTCCTACTTCATCATGGAATACGTGGACGGCACGACCGTTTACGACATGCTGAAGGACCGCGGCGAACCGCTCGGCGAAGAACAGTCCTTGCGCATCATCATCCAGATCGCCGAGGCCCTCGCCCACGCCCACTCGCGCGGCTTCATCCACCGCGACGTTAAACCCAAAAACATCATGATCACCAAGGAAGGCGTCGCCAAACTCGCCGACATGGGCCTCGCGCGCCACGCCGAGGACGCCGATACCGCCCTCGAAGAGGCCGGCAAGGCCTACGGCACGCCTTACTATATCGCCCCGGAGCAGGTGCGCGGCGACCCGCGCATCGATTCCCGCGCCGACATCTATTCCCTCGGCGCCACCTTCTACGAGATGCTCACCGGCCGGCCCCCCTTCACCGCACCGACACCCCAGCAGGTGATGCAGAAGCACGTCATGGCACCCCTCGTGCCGCCCGACCATGTGAACCCGGAACTGTCGGCCGGCGTCAGCGAAGTCGTCGAAGTCATGATGCTCAAACGCCCCCAGGACCGTTACAACTCCACCGACGACCTCCTCGTGGACCTCCGGACCGTCGCCGCAGGGGAGCCCCCACGCATCGCCCGCGAAAAAGTCGGCATGCAGACGGCCGCCCTCGAAGGCCTCGCCCATGGCGAACCGGCCCACGACGCCGACAGAACCGGCGCCCAGGCCCTCCGCGCCCCGGCCCCCGGCCCCTTTGCCGTCAACCAACTCACCATCATCCTCCTCGTCGCTCTGGTCGTCTCGATCCTCCTGAACCTCCTCCAACTGTTCCTCTAAGCGGTCCGACATATATTTTGCGCGGTGGGTCGGAGCCTGCCCCGAGCCAAGCCGAGGGGTAACCACTGCGCAAGAAAGCAATTGCAGGGCGGCGCCTGACGGTCGCGGCTCTCAGCCTGTCGCCGCTTCCGTATAGGGCGAGCGAAAAAAACGCGGCTGCCCAAACCGGCCGCCGCGCCTCTTCGCCAACGACACTCCGCCAAACTCTGTCTGATAAATCCAGAATGCTTTTGGGTGGCGGCTCCGCCCCGGCGGGGCCACCGCGCGATTTATCAGACAGAACCTAATACGAATACAGCCAATCGTTCCCGTCGTAGTACAGGCAAATAATCCCGTTCGGCTTCTCCGGATACCAGTTCGCCGGATCCTCCGCGTTCACTGGCGGGTTGTCGGCCGAGTAACTGGCTTTGACCGGCGGCCCGCCGGGACCCGCGCTCCACACTATCAGCCGCACCGGCGCCTTGAACCAATCCGCGTACGTGTACGTCGTCACCGCCCCCCCGCTCTTCGGAAAGTTCGCCGGGACGTTGAAGGCCAGAAAGCCCGTCGGCGCCGCCCCGTTCACGCTCACCGCACCCAGCGCCTTGTAGCGGTAACCCCTCGCCAACTCCATCTGCTGCGCGTTCAGAAAACCGCTTCGCACCACCTGGAAAGGGTCCGCCAACGGACCGTCCAGGTATCCCGTTCCGTTTGGATTGGTTCCGCTTCCCCAGAGATCTTTCGGAAAGAGTTCCTGCGGCAGACAATAGTCGAGGTCATACTGGCCTGGCGCCGTGTACTGCCGCGTCGTTGGAAACATGTCTAAATGCGTCACATACTGCCTCAGCACCGTCTCCACCTGCCTCAGGTCCGACCGCACCTTCGTGATGTTCGCCGCCACCATCGCTGCGTGCACCCCGGGCAGGAGTAGCCCGATCAGGACCCCGATGATCATTATGACGACCAGCAGTTCGATGAGCGTCATGCCCCTGCAACCGCTTTCGCCCCACCGTCGCACCATGGCTTTCCTCTCGCCTCTCTCACCCGCCGCGGCCTCTATCGGCCGCCTCGCTACATTCATTATAACCACCAGCCCCCCCGACTTCAAAGCCCCGCTCCTGATTCCCAACCCCGACCCCTAATCCGTGAACCAAAAAATTTCATAAAATTCTTCTTGACAACCGGCAAGTTATACGATAGTATTCCGATGGGCTTAGTTGGGTATTGGAGCCTGGCCATGATGCAGGCCTCACAGAAGTGCCAATATGCCCTCCGGGCCGTCTACGAACTGGCCAAACGCCACGGCGAAGGCCCCGCCACGGCCCCGGACATCGCCCGCGCCCAGGCCATCCCGCCGAAGTTCCTGGAACTGATCCTCCAGGAACTGCGGCAAGCGGGCCTGATCGAATCGCGGCGAGGGCCCCAGGGAGGATACCTCCTGGCCGGGGACCCTCGTGCCCTGACCGTCGGTCAGGTCATCCGCCTCATCGAGGGCCCATTCACCCCTGTCTCGTGCATTGCCGCCGGCGATGAGCCGCCGTGCCCCCTCCAGGGAAGATGCGCCTTCCTTAACATGTGGGAGCGGGCGCACTCGGCCGTCGCCGGCGTATTGGATACCACCACCTTTCAGGACCTCATCGAAGCCGAACGGGAGGTTGCCTTTGTCCCGAACTATTGCATATGACGCCCTCGCCCCTGCCCCCTCGGCGGCCGCACCGGACGAGGCCCACGAGCGCCTCCTCGGCGCCTTTCCCCAGGACCCCGGCGCGCCGGGGAACCTCATCGACGCCCTGCACTTCGGCCAGAAGGTGGACCGGAGCCTCGACCTCCTCCGCGCCGCCCACCGCGAGTTCGGGCCGCGCCTCGTCGTCGCCAACAGCCTCGGCATGGGCATCGTTTGGGACCTTGCGAAGCGCGTCAGCCCCGACATTCGCGGCTTCGTCGTCGTCACGCGCCACAGCCCCCCCGAGACGCTCGACTTCCTTCGCCGCACCCTCGCGCGCTATCCGGAACTGAGCGTCTTCCGCAACGACGCGCCTCTGCCCGCCGACCTCTGGCGCACCGACCCCGACCGCTGCTGCGAACTCCTGAAGGTCGAGCCCGCCCGGCGCGCCATCCGCGACATGGGCGCCGCCTGCTGGGCCGCCGGCGTCCGCGCCACCAGCGGCGGCCGACGCGCCGACTCCCGCGAAATCGAAAAGCGCCCCGACGGGCTCATCAAACTCAACCCCATCCTCCTCTGGCACGAGTTCGAGGTCTGGAAATACGCCGCACTCTACCACGTCCAGGTCAATCCGCTCTACGCGCTCGGCTACCGGTCGCTCGGCTGCGCGCCGTGCACGCGCCTCATCGCCGGGAACGACGAACGCGCCGGACGATGGATCGATTCGTCGAAGTGCGGCGGCGAGTGCGGCCTCAACACCAAATCCCTCAAACTCGTCGATGGAGCCGGCATCTGATGGAGCGCCCCTACTTCCCCTGCGACGCCATCCCCACCGACCCCGCCCGGGCCAGGCTCCTCGGCCTCTATCCCCAGCGGCAGGAGGGACTCTGGATGCAGCGAACGAAACTCCTCGGAGGAAGGTTGAACGCCGACCAGTGGCGGGCCCTCGCGCACGCCGCCCGGCGGTTCACCCCTGGCGCCCCACTCCATCTGACCACCCGCCAGGACGTCGAACTCCACGACCTCGCTCCCGACGCGGTTCCACAACTCCAGCGCGCCCTCGCCGACGCCGCCCTCTCCACCGTCGGCGCCTGCGGCGACACGCCGAGAAACATCACCCTCTGCCCCGGCTCCGGCACGCGGCCCGACGCCCCCGACCTCGCCCCCCTGGCGCGCGACGCCCAGGCGATCCTCGAACAGACCGCCGGCATCTGGGCCCTCCCGCGCAAGTTCAAGATCTCTTTCTCCGCCTGCCCCGACGCCTGCGCCCAGCCCTGGATCAACGATCTGGGTTTCGTCGCCCTGCGCCGCGGCGAGCAGTGGGGCTTCCGCGTCATGGCCGGCGGCTCCCTCGGGTCCGTGCCGCGCACCGCCATGCTCTTCGACGACTTTCTCCCCGCGGACGACGCCCTGCCTCTGATCTCGGCCGCCGTCCGTTTCTTTGCCGCCCACGGCGACCGCACCAATCGCCGACACGCTCGCCTCCGCCACGTCCGCGAGAAGATGGGCGATCAACCCTTCGCCGACGCCCTTCGCCGTTCGCTTGACGAGGCGCGCCGAGAGCGCTCCTGGACCGGCGTATCCTTCCCCCCGCCGCCGGCCGGCCTCGAGGCGCGCCTTCTTCTTACCTTCCCCAACGGTGATGTCGCGCCCGACCAGGCCGACGCCCTCGCTCGTCTGGCCGACGCCGGCCTCGCCGTTCGCATCGCCAACCAGCACGGCGTCGTCGTCTTCGGTCCCGACGAGGCGACGGTCCGCGAGGCGGTCGCCCGCCAGCCCACACTCGCACCCGCCGCCAGGCCTCAGCCGACCGTCGTCGCCTGTCCCGGCACGCGGTGGTGCCAGGCCGCCTTGGCCGACACCTGCGGCCTCGCCGACCGGCTGCGCGAGCACATGGGCGACCTCGCCCCGGCGCCCGCCTGTGAGCCGCGGGCGGAAGCACGCAGCCACCTCGACGCCATGACCGTCTGCATCTCCGGCTGCCCGAACGGCTGCGCGCAGAGCGCGGTGGCCGGCGTCGGACTCGTCGGAGGCCTGGCGACGCGCGACGGACAACGCACCGAAGTGTACAACCTCTTCGCCGGCGGCCAAATGGGACGAACGCCTCGACTCGCCGCCACCATCGCCCGCCGGCTCGACGCCGACCAGATTCTCGCCGCCGTCGCCCAGCGTCTCACCCCGAACGTCCGCGGATGAGTTCCCGCTGGGGACGAATCCGCGGGAACTCCTCACCACCACCGCCGTTCGCGCGCACGCGATCCCCCAAGAAAGAGCCCCGTCACCAGGTATCGCAGCGCGTCAATCGGGTGATCCGCCCCGTCCTTCGCCGGCCGCTCCGCCATCGTCCCCTCGCGCGACGCGCTCCAGTGATACTCCTCGAGCGCCCGGACGAGCCATCGGCACGACGGGGCCACCACCAGCCCCGCGGCCTCCCCGGCCGGCCTCGGCTTCAGGAGCCGACGCATCAGTTCCACGCCCTCCAGGATAGCGGCCCTCGGGGTGCGGACGCGGAGGCCCGCCCGAGCGAGTTCCTGGCACGGACCGGTTCCTGTCACGTCCGAGCGCTGCCACCCCGCCGGGTCCGCGTACGTCGCCGCGACCGGCCCGGGGTCCCGCTCGCGCATCGCCCGGACGTGCTCGCCGATCGGACGCTCCCGCTCCACGTACTCCCCGATGACGCGCACCTCGACGCCCGAAAGGTCCGGGCCGTCGCTGTTCACTCCGCATTCCGAACTCCGCACTCCGCACTGGTCTTTGATTTGCACCCACAGGCACACGAACGGGTTCGCGTAGCCGAAGTCCAGCGCCCGATAGAGCGGAAGGGCCGGGTCATACGCCACCGGCGCGACGTGCCGAGACGGCTCGAAGTCCGCAAACACGCGCCGGTCGGCCCGAGGCCTTCGGCAGAGCATCTCGGCCTCCCAGGCCTCGCGGCTCGCGCGGCTCTTTTGGGCGATGGCGTCGGCGATCGGAAAGTAGCCCTCCGCCTCCCGCGCCCGCCCCTCGCAATCCGGCCAGAGCGGGCACCGCGAACAGGAACGCTCCGGCGGGCAACGCTCGATCACTTCCCACAAGCACCATGTCAACAGCACCGGGCCCGCTGCTTGTGTCGTTTTCGTTGTTCTGCCGTTCAATCCGCAATCCGCAATCCGCAATCCGCATTGCGATATCCGCTCCACCAACTCCGCCATCGGACCGAACGGGCGATGCATCGTCGAGAACACCTCCATCTGGGCCGCGATCCACTCGCCGTCCGATCCCGGACCCGACTGCGTCACGAACTGCGCCGCCTGCCAGACCTCTGGCAAAAACTCGTCCACCTCGTCACACTTCAGCCGATGCACCCGCTGACCCCGCACGCTCCGACCCGACTGCGTCAGCACCTCAATCGCCGACCCGTTCACCAGCCGCATCCGCCGCGCGGTCGGCTCGCGCGCCAGGCTCCCCGCAAACAGACCGCGCATCTTCCGCGACAGGTACTCGTACATCTTCTGCGACTGGTCCAGGCTCCCGCCCAGAATCCGCGTCTGGCACCCAGGCCGGAAGATCGAATCCAGGTGCGCCGCGATGCTCCCCAATTCCGTCTTCGCTCCGCCGCGCGACGCCCACACCACCAGGTCCCGCCCCGGCTCCAAAATCGCCCGCCGAAGGTACTCGAACGGCGCGGCGTGGCCGGGGCACACCGCACGCCGCGGAACCGCCAGGCCGTACGCCATCCGCACAAACTCCCACAGGGCGTCGGGCGTCCTCGGTCGAGCGCCCGCGAGCGCCTGCGCCAGTCGTGCCCTCGCGTCCTGGACCGCCCGCCGCTTCGCTCTCACCCCTCTGCCCTTTTTCTTCCGCCTCGACGCGGTCATCGCCCCGTCCTTTTTCACCGCCAGCCGACCGATTCAAGGTACCAGAGCGCCAACCGTTCGAGGCGCTCGGCCCGGCCGAGGCGACTCGAGCCGCCTTCGGGCGATCGATGCGACTCGCACGTGCCCGCCCGCTTCCGCGGGCGGCTCGAACAACTCCGCGCGCTGCCGTTCGCCGTCCGTTCTGCATTCTGTCCCGGCGCGCCGGGACATTCTGCATTGTTCTTCTCCCCCACCGCGCCCAGCGCCTCGCGCACCAGCACCTCCTGCTCCTCCGAGAGGAAGAAGATCAGCGCCTGCGGCAAAGGGGCGAGCGATTCCGCAGCCGCCGGCTCCGGCGGGGGCTCCGCAAGGCGCAGCAGCCGCTCCACCGCGTCGGGCGGTTCCGGCAGCAGGCGCGCCAGGTCCTCGGCGCTCCGCCCCGTCGCCAGGTGCGCCACGAGGCGCGCTCGCGCCTTCGGATCGTCCCGCCCCTCGAGCCGATTCAGCGTCGCCAGGAGCATCCGCGCCTCATCGTCGTCCACGTCCCACACGTCGCACCGCGCGCGGGTGTGGCCGAGCGCCTTCAGCACCCGCGCCCGATGATGCCCGTTCAGAATCTGATACCGCGCGCTGTTTTCGCCGTTTTGCCGTTTACTCCGCACTCTCCCTGTTCCTTCAAAGGAGCCCTTCGGGCCACACTCCCTGGCACGGGTACGGCTCGTGCCGTGGCCGGCCGCACTCCGCACTGGAATGGGCCTCACGACGATCGGTTCATACCGCCCCGTCCTCGCAATGTGCCCCTTGAGTTTCTCCAGCCGATCCGCGCTCATCCGGTTCGCGTTCTCCGGATGCGGCTCGAGGCGGTCGATCGGCACCCAACGCAGCGTCACTGTGCTTCTCCTTTCTTGCCCCCTTCGTGCGGCCAGTCCCGGCGCGCCGGGATTGCCGGCTTTGGGTAGCGCGTCACCCCGCGCCGGCCGTTTCGGCGTCGTTCAGGATGGCGAAGATGCGTTTGACCTGCTGGTCGGAGAGTCGCGCGACCTGCCGCGACAGCGGGTCCTCGGCCGAGAGGCCCGTCGCGAGCGCTGCCTCGGCTACGTCGGCGGCCGGCGCGTCGCCGCCCGCCAGGTTCCGCTGCGCTTCCATCGCGAGCCGGAGAATCTCCCGGGCCGCCTGCCGCGCGTCCGACGCCGACTCGCCGTCCAGATCCCGGATGAGCCGGGCCACCGCCGCCGGCGCCCAACGCATGACGGCGCTGGTGGCCTGAAGGAGCGGCTCGAGGGCCTCCTCCGCGAGCAGCGCGCGGAACTCCGGCGCGGCCAGCCAGCGCCGCAGCGTCTCCGGCCGGACGCCCTCGCGCCGGGCCGCCTCGTCCAGCCGACCGCCGGTCTCCCAGACGGCCCGGGCGACTCGCCGATGGCGATTCGTCGGGTTCATCGTCGTGCTCCTTTCTCGCGTTTTTCTCGCCGCCGGGCGCTTCGCCCGGCGTTGGCGTCACCCCGTGCTCCCGCACGGGGCTCGAACGACTTCGTGCGCCAGAGGTAATAGACGGGTGCGGAATCCAGGTGGCGGGCCACCAGGTCCAGCGCCCGCCGGCGCTCGGGCCGGCGCGTCCGATGGTTCTTCGCCGCCAGATACGAGCGGGCCCATCGCTCGATCTCGCGTTCCGCGAGTCGCCGCCCCGCGGGCGCAAGGGTCTCCAGCGCTGCCTCGAGCGCCTCGGCGCTTCGGCGTGCGCTTCGCCCGAGGCCGACCGCTTCGAGGGCCGACCGCAGGCGCTCGCTCCCCGCCGGCGCGGGCGACACATAGGCCGTCATCCCCGCCTGCTCGAAGAAGGGATGGACCCGGCCCATGGCGGCAAGGGCTTCAACGTAGGGCGTGCCGACGCGGGGGAGCGTTTCGGCCACCAGCCGCCTCGCCAGCCCCAGGCCGCGCCAGTTCGGCGCGATGACGACGCGGCTGACGATGCGGAGTTCCTCGTTCACGAGGCGTCCGGCCGACAGGCCTCGCCCGACGCGATAGCGGCCGCCCGTCGCGCGGTTTCTCGCGGCGAGCGAAAGGGGCGAGCGGCTGTAAACGATGACGCCGACCAGCGTCTCGCGCTGCCCCGCCGCCCCGCGCGCCTGTGCCGAACGCCCCGGGATGAGTCCCGATGCAGTCGGGACGAATCCCGGGGACACTCCCCCCGCCGCCCGGTGGACCATGCGAAAGATGTCGCTGACCGCCCCGGCGTGGTGGCTACGGTAATGCAGCGGCGCGAGGCGATCCCAATCCTCGCGCGCTCCGCGCTGGATGCGGATGTCGGCCAGCAGCGTGCACGTTCTGGCGGGCGTCATCAGCGCACCTCACGCTTATCGGCGCGGGCGCGCGGGCGGCGCCGTGGAAGGTGACCGCCCGCCGCGGCGGGCGGCTCGAGACGCGACGCATCGGCGTAGCGGACCTCGACCTCGGCGCCGACCTCCTTTACCACCAGGACGTCGGGCGCGAGGTCCTCGACGAGGTCGTCGTGGGCGCTGGCGGCCAGGACCGTCACGCCCTCGCGGTCCGCCAGACGCCTCAGCCGATACGCCACCGCCCGCGCGCAGAGCCGGTCCAACGTGGACGCAAACTCATCCGCCACCAGCACCCGCATCGACTCCAGCGGCGGGTGCCTCTCGCGCACGGCGCCGTTTTCGTTGTTTGGCCGTTCATTCCGCACTCCGTCCCGGCGCGCCGGGACATTCCGCATTGCCTCCAGCCGCGCCAGCGCGTGCGCCAGCCGCAGACGCCAACGCTGGCCGTCGCTGAGTTCCTCCGGCGGCCGAAGGAGCACGAACGCGTCCGCAAGGCCTGCCGTGCTCGCGAGGCGCAGCGCCTCCTCGAACTCGGCCGGCAGCCCTTCGATCACCGCGACGCCTGCCGGCGGCGCCGCCTCGGCGAGGTCCACGATCCGCGCGGCCGGCTCGGCGGCGCGCATCGCCTCGACGAGGCACCGCAGAAGCACGCTTTTGCCGCTCCCCGACGGGCCGGTGACGAACACCACGTCGCCCGGCCTGACGTCCATCCGGAGCCCCGCGTAGAGGGTGACCTCGTACGACTCGTCCAGCCCCAGGCCGAACATCTCCGCCACGCCGAGTGCGCGCTCGGTTGGCTCCGCGCCGGGCCGGGGCGGCGGCACGGCGCGGAAGTTTTTGTTGATGCTATACACACTCATGGTTACTCTCCTTGTCCCGGCGCGCCTGCCCCGTTGGGGCCGGGACTCGAGGGCCGACCCGCGTCGCCGCGAGGCGTGCGCCCATGCTCCTGTTCAAGAAAAAGTTTCTCGATCCCATCCGGTCCGGAGCCAAGTGCCAGACCATTCGCATCTGGCCCAAGCGGCGCCTCAAGCCCGGCCAAGCGGAGTTCGTCCCCGGCCTCGGCCGCATCCGCGTCACCGCCTTCGACCCCGTCCGCCCGGTGGACCTTTCGGAAGAGGACGCGCGGCTCGACGGTTTTGAATCGCGCGACGCGCTATTGGCCGAACTGCGGGCGCTGTACGGCGACCGGCTGGACGGTCTCCCCTGCTTCCGCATCCGCTTCGCCTATCCGGCGCCCGAGGGTCCCTGAGCCGGCCGCTCTTCGCACCCGCCCCGGCGTGCCTCGGCCCGGCGGATCTTCCGCTCGATTTGCCTGACGCGCCGTCCGAGCGTGTTCTTGCTCTCGCCGGAAGTCTTGCGCCCATCGCCCGACCCGGGGGCCAATCGACGCCGCGAGATCTCTCCGAGACTCAGCCCGAGGACAAGGTGCAGGTAGGCCAGGCGGCGCTCGCGCGCGGTCAGGCGGCGCCACGTCCGCACCAGGGCGGCTTGCGTCGGATCCCGGGCCTTCCGTTCCGCCCGCCTGAGCATCACGCGCAAGGCGGTGCGGCTGATGCCGAGGGCCCCGGCGATCTCGCGCTGGGTGGCCCCGCGGCGGTACACCAAGGCAAGCAGGCTCCGTTCTTGCACTGGGAGCCGCAGAAACTTCCCGGCGGAGCGTGCTTCAGCGGGAGCGGTCAAATAATGTTGTTCGCTATCCACAAAACCACCCGGCACAGGCTGATAATCGGTCCAGAAGCCCGAAAATGCCAGTTTGACACACGCCAAACAGCGACTCCATTATAGACCGTATTCGGTAAATGTCAAACAGAATTCTGGGTCAATTTCGCAAAAAATTGAAAATATTTTCGGCTTTGACGAAATTTTGACTTGACTTGAGTTTGGCGTGGGGTAAACTCAGGTGGTCAAAGGGGTTGGATAACACGAGGTGGAGCCATGGGTCTGAAGGAGAACTTAGAGGAACTCGAGGCGCTTCGGCGTCTGCTTTTGGCGACGGAGGAGCAGGCGGCGTTCGGCCAGGCCGTGCGCCTCGCCCGGAGGAAGCGGGGACTGACGCTGGAGGCGCTCGCGCAGGCGGCGGGTCTGGCGAAAAGTTACCTTTCGCAGATCGAGACCGGCTTCGCTCCCCCGCCCCGA
>Ga0315288_10001924_pt1 | contig 26967 bp, 28 predicted proteins | sample YL17G11_20_MG_FD_203454 | JGI IMG/M metagenome (GOLD analysis project Ga0315288, IMG submission 203454) | Sediment microbial communities from Yellowstone Lake, YNP, Wyoming, USA - YL17G11_20 | ecosystem: Environmental > Aquatic > Freshwater > Lake > Sediment | place: USA: Wyoming | collected... | reverse complement strand
TGAACCCCCCCCCCCCCCGAGAACAGGAGCAATGGATGAGCTATATCCACAGGCTAGACAGGATTCTCAGAAATCCCGGAAACGTTATTGAGGGCAGGGAGACGGCGTACGCAATAGCTTTTCTTGCGGATGCCGTTAGCGATCTCAACGAGACCCTTCGCAGGGGGACGACACTGAAGCTCGTAGGGGGCAGACCGGAAATCGTGGATGGGAAGGTGGTTCCCATCCTGACGGACACGGTAGACGGAGTCTACAAGAAAAGCCGCAGCTAGATAAGTGCAGCACCGGGTGACCGCGTGGGTAGCCTCTGCTCAGGCAGGGGCTGCCCCGCGGGTGCCTGTTGGCCAACCCCCAAACTATTTAGCATGCCGACCACGGTCTCGTACAGCTCGGGTGAGCTCGTCTGCAGGTTCTGCAACGCCATCTGCCGACTGCGATCGTCGAGCTTAGCCAGATAATGAGCGAGCTGACTGGCGGCTGCCAGCAAGTCGATGTTCAATGCCCCCGCTTGTTCAGGACTTGTGGGTGCCGGTTGCTGAGCGCCTAAAGTCAGAGGCGACTGGAAGGCTGACATTGCTCCAGGCATAGCGGGCTGCTCTTGTGGCTGCCCTTGAGGCTGGCCAGGCTGAGCCTGTTGCTCGCCTACTGGCTGTGGCATCCCACCCTCTGCCACGCCTTCAGCCTCAGCTCCTGGCTCACCCGGGGCTGGCGTCATGGACGCCTGCATCTGTGCCTGTTCCTTCTGGCTCTTAAGCTGGTAGCGCGTCATAACCATCTGCGCTTCGCCCTCGATCTCCGCCTGTGACAACCTGCTCTTCTTCATGCTCTCGGCCCGTCTGGCAGTCTCGAGGTTGATGGCCTCGTCCTCCTTCTCGGCATCGAAGTCAGCATCAGCCAACAACGTACCGTCGGAGATCTTTCCCGCCTGGTTGAGCTGGAAGTTGTAGGCCTTGCGCTGGAGGTCGTCCGCCATCTTGAACGGCTTGAAGCGGACATCAATCATGCTCCAGTTCATGTAGCTGGAGATCCTGTTCATTACCCAGTGCAGGAGTCGACGATGATTGATCATGTAACCGAGAAAGAAGTTCTCCAACATCCGCAGGCTGACATTGCTGCCACTAAAAGACACACCACCGAAGATCAATTCTTGAGGAAATCCCATACCCGTAATGATCTGCTCACTCCATACTCGGATCTCTTGCCCAAGAAGTAGGGCTCGGCCGTCACCACCAATAGTCTGTTGCCCGATAGGCAATGGGAGGATCGGAATGTAGTTTTGATCGACTCTCCAATGATTTATTTCATCAGCGATATGATCCTTCCAATCACCAAGATTGATCGACGTAAATGGATCGCTGGTAGCGCTGCCGGCCTGTGGGAAGAGCACACGTAGTGGCACGATGTGCTCAAGTAGGATAGAATTTTTGGTAGCTGTGCCGGGAGTACAAAAGGTGGTATCATTTGCGATCTTGAAGTCAATATACTGATCTTCTTCTACCTCCTCCACCGCACAGATACGAGTAGCAAAGTATTCCTTCCAAAAGAAGCCACTCTTGCCCGATGCTACTTCCGGGCCGGTTCCACACTCCCACAGAGATCGTAATCGGGCAAAGGATGCACCGCACGTATTCACGTTATAAGAACCGGATCCGCGCACTTCCTTGCCATTTATAATGCTAGACTTGGGCCCCAGTTTGTCTACCGTTGCAATACATCCAAAGTGAAGCAATAGCCGGTACACATCATACGCCTGTTCTCTACTACTGGTAGAAACAGATCCTTTGCGAACCCCTCTACACCTATCCGCATCCCAAAGACCCCTCAGATAGGCCAACTTCACTTCATTCACCCCATCTAGGATCTCTATTGGCGCTCGTTTGTGCCGGGCAGTTCCTGGGATCATTCCCTTGATTAGATGTCTGACGATCGTATCAGACAAAACCACCGTATTGATGGACACTCCCTCCTCAATTGTAGGTTCGACACCAAACTCTTGTCGAATGGCGTCCATCAAAGGTTTGGCGTCATTATCCTTACCCAAAGAGAAGCCCACATGTCGAGACCCACAGCTACCGTCTCTAGCATACCAACCCAAGATATAGGCAAAGTCCGTAGTCATTGCGCGGACACTAGCCATACGTTTTGGCGTGCGCCCCTCTTTCATGGTTCTTTTTGCCACACGGCCAGCGTTATCATGAAACACATGCTCACCACGTTCGAGAGCCTCGAATGCGACAGCCGTCTCTTCCCCACAACCGCTGTAGACGTATCCATCAGTGGTTGTCAGGCCTGTGTAGGCAGCAACATCTACGTCAGTGGGATAGGATGGCAGTGCCCGGGGGTAAAGGACATACTGACCAATTTCCAGCTGTTCAGCCGGGCAAAGGACTTCTTCATAGAGATGGGGGTTCCGCAAGATTACAGACGACCGTTGTGCGTCCTTCGTGTCGATCCTACGATTCTCCTCATTTCGTCGAATCGTGAAGATCGGATGTTGAGGAGAGTAAGTTGCACTAAAAGAGCGTAACCCAGTCAGAATGATCTTTCGACCAATTTCCCCCTCACGCGCGTCTCGATACCACTTCTCTTCCACCCTTTGCCATTGGCCAGTATGAGTCCTGACTTGTCCCCCTACGTCAACATCATCAGCCCTAAGGAGACCGTTCTTGGTCTCAAGCAAAGAACTGAGGGACACACACTCTTGGGCCTTCTTCATCACCTGCAGATAGAAGGCGTCTTTCAGTACCGGCAGCAAGAGCGGGATGCCCCATCCCCGGTCTTTGCCTGCCAGCGTCGGACGCTTGAAGTGATAGACGTTATCGCGCGAGAGGACGACGGCCTTGCGCTTTTGAAGAGCCTCGATGAAGACCTGCGGGACTTCTTCCACGACGTTCTTCTTGCCCATGATGATGTCGTTCTTCAACTGCACGGGCATCTCGTAGAAGAAGGTATATTCGCCATTCAGATCGTTGTAGCGGATGTCGATGTCTTCCGGATTCCAGCGCAGAAGTCGGATCCCGCGGGAGGACTTCACGTAGTTGTCGTGAACCTTGGCCTCACCATGCTGCTGACAACGTGGACACTGCCAGTAGAACTGGAAGTTGCGGAAGTAGTAGTTGGTGGTTTTGGCCGGCGCACTGTAATGACACTCCCTGCACTCCAGCATCTTGATGAAAGGGAAGAAGATACTGATGAGGGCGTTACCGTAACAAAAGTGATCCAGTCCAACTTCTTCCTGGAAACCGCGGTACATCAGCTGCGTCTCCAGGAAGTTCTTCCACATGTCCTTGAGCTGCGGGTCCTTGCTGAAGTACACCAGATCTGTGATCGGATACTGGGACATCTTGAAGATGGCGGCGTTGATCAGAGGATGGACGAAGAAGTAATACCGGCACCACCGGAACATCTGCTTGACGGTGGTAGGGAGATAGGTGTGGGCGACATCAAAGAACGGGCTTGGGTAGTTGATCCCTTGCCCTTGTCCGCCTTGAATTCGACCTCGAGCACGGCTAAAGCGGCCGGCTCCAAAGCTTCCACCAAAGTCGTTCATGGGGCCGCCTGCGGTAGGGGCTGCTGTCCGCTGCCCGTAACTTTGTCCACCGCTCGGCCGAGGTATTTACCCGCCGCGCCGGTAGCGGTACTGAAGAGCATGTTGCTCATGAACGGCAACCTGCTGCCCACAAGATAACCACCAGTCTCACCGAGCATGCGACCGGCCTTTTCCGCCCTCCCACCAGGAGCTTCAGGATCCATGACGTCCTTGATTCCCATCCCCGCGCTCGTCAATGTCATTACCTTGCCAAACGTGCCACCTTGATTCCACCCACCTCGGATGAGCTCACCGGGCTTGGTAACCATGCCCTTCAAGACTCCAGGAATGGAGGTCGCTCCCTGTTGTACAGCCTGCTGGTGCTCTAGCAAACTCGCAGGACTAAGACCATGTTCCATACTTGCGGGGGCCGCTCCACCTAGGAGGCCATGCTTCTCTCTGGAGTAGAACCTCTTTGCGCCTTCAACCGCTCGTTGGCGTCCACCAGATGTAAGGAGTGGCGAGGCGTAACCACCAGCCGCCCCCAAAAGAACACCCTTAGCAATCCTGGACCTCCGTCGAGCAGACATCTCTTCGGGAGTACCTTCTTCTCCTCGTGGGATAGCTCCAAGTAGACCACCGACTGCACCACCACCAACCGTGCGCACCAAGCCACCTTGTGCAAGCGCACGCCCTGCCCCTCTTGCAAGCAGTCGTCGTACTGTGGCCGGCAGAGTCGCCGACTTCGTTAGCTCTTGGGCCATGCTCAGGGCCATGATCGGATTCATGCCAACACCTTCAATTGCGCTGTCATCTGGTCTCTACGCATTTGCATGTAGCTCCGAGCAGCAAGTAACTTGGCCAATTGGATGTCCACAGAGGTCTCCTCCAAAACCACTTGGTCGAGGGGGATGGAGGAGACTGATCGCCACTTCTCCTGCACCGGCGTGGGATCTACCGGGGCTCCAATGGTTTTTTGGATGGCCAAGATCTCATCTTGGCAGAAAGCCAGAGGCTGTGGTGCGAAGATGACACTGTTATCAATCATGCTTGCAGCGCACCAGTCTTGAATCTCAGGACTGAATTCGACATCGTTCCTGATCATGGTCATGATATCGACAGCCGCGAACAGCTGCGGGATGGTGGGTTTTCTCATGACCTCGAAGTCGGGTATGTTGTTGTTCAGCGCCTGCGTGATGATGCTGAAAACCTCCCACTTGCCGAACGTCCAGTCGCTGATGTGGACGGTCTTGACTGCTTGGATTTTGGACTTCACGTGGTCTGAAATTGATGGCGTACGAAAATCATCCATGATCTCTCGCCACAAGGTTTCCGGCAACCATTCAAACCAATCGGTCCCGTACTTGTCCGTCAGCTTGATGTCCAGCACCAATGGATGGGAGTCATGATGGACAAAAAGGTTCTTGGTCGAGAACGGAGCTTCTGGTCCGCGTTCGACCTGAGGAGGGGCCTCCTCCGTAATGGAAGGTCGGGCTGCGGCTACTTGTGGATCTGGAGCTACGGGCTTGCCCGTGCTCTCTAGGACTTGCCGGAGCTCCCCTTCATAGTCTCTGGCCACGCCCAGATCTTACGCCAGGACACCCGACAGCTGCAAGGTCTTGATGCCGTTCACCATCACGCTGATCGTGACGATGTCTCCGGCCGCCCGTGCAGGGGACGCCCCGGTCAGTGCCGGGACCGTCACGGTGATGTCCCCAGCGGCCCAAGAGACGATCTGGTGCTTGGGCTTGGCCTCGACGCCAGAGACCAAGACCTGGTTGCCGGCGTGGTAGCCCACGCCTCCAACCATCGGGATCTGGGCAGCCACCAGCATGTTGCCGCCGCCATGGCCAGTACCGAAGACCACCCCGAGGCAGGAGGCAGCGGCGTTGACCAGTGCGGCCATCGCGTTGGAAGTAGTGCCTCCAGTCGCCAGCGTAAGAATGAGCACACCGGCAGACAGTACAGCGGACTCGACAGTACCCTGGACGACCTTGACTTCGATCTCGCTGTCGCCCGGCTTCAGACAAACGAGGTCGAGAGCCGCAGTCGTGAGCCCGAGGGTGAGGGCGTCGAAAGTCTGCCCCTGGAGCAGATTCCGGCCCCGCAGCTGGATGTCTCCACCAGCGGCCAACAGCACGCCAGCCGTGACGTCAAGCCAGTCGAGCTCGGGAAAGTCGACACGACCTTCGGCAGCCTGGAAGGCACCATCAATGTCCTTGCGAACGTCTGCGACCTCACCAGCAAGACCACCCTGCCCTGCGATGAGGTGAGAAACCCGCGGCCCGAAAGTGCTAAAGGACTTACTCGTTCTCATGATCGTTCTCCTTACTCCTCAACTCCAGAAGCCATGTGCATGAGGATGCGCTTGTGCTCCAGGGGAAGGGAATCGAAAATCTTGATGGGGTCCTTCTCGAACTCTTCCACCATGTCGCAGCCAAAACGGCGCTTGAGCTGCTCCCGCCGAATGGGCTCGGTCGAGAGCTTGCGAAGCTGATCTTCGTTGACGTGGTCGTTGGCGTACGTGAAGCTCCAGTTGGCCTGCTTCGTGAAGCCAAAGACCGAAAAGTAGGGGTCGTCCACACCATTGCCCCAGCGGTCGGCCAGGCCCGTCTGGCGGTCGAACTGCTCGAGCATGACGGCAAACGTCTCTGGGATGATCGCTGCGCACTTGTCCATCAGCTCGTTGACCAGGCCATACTCGCTGGTGCCTTCATGGAAGAATCGGCGGCGCTGAGCGACCGCTAGCTTCACGTTTGGATCATAACCCGCTGAGCCGTACTTGCGGACGACATCAGGCATCTTCATGCCCAGGGCCTCTGCCCGCTTAGTGAGGTTCGTGCAGTAACGATGGCGCTCAAACGGCGTGAAGCGATCTCCATAGTTGACGAAATACTCGGCTGCCTTCTCTACCTCGGTCGCGGTGTCGATTGGATACTTCGCGCTACCTTCTTTGATCAGACAGAAGTGCTGGCTGGCCTGCTTGTGCTCCACCTTCTGCGGAGCCCGCAGACCAGTGACGTCCACATGGGGGTGAAGGGAGGCCTTCTTTGTAGGCTCTGGGCTGTAGGGCATGACATCGGACCCTGTGAGCTCACTGACCTTCATGGGCTCTTGGGACTGTGGAGCACCACTCTCACCCAGGCGGGCCTTCATCTTGGCCAGATTCTCTTTGCCTTGCTTCGCGGCATCAACGGCCCCCAAGACATTCATGGCCGCACCAATGAGGGCGATCTTCTCCACGGAGGCTTTCTTCATGTGTTCGAGCGCCTGCAGCTCCATCTTGGATCGAGGATCATTGGGATCGATCCTGCCACCAGTGCGCCCAGCGTAACCGACAATCTTGCCCCCGTGGTGCATGGCGCGACTTCCCTTCGGGACCGTCCCACCAGGGAGCTTCAGATCTTCCGTCAGTTCCTCTCCCCACTCATAGGAGAGCTTCACCAACCGCTCGGGCGGCTCCATGTCGTACCACCCGCAGGCGGTCACGAGATTGGCGGCCGCTGTCTTCTGCGCTTCGATCGGCAGCCTGTCTTTGTTCTCCAGGAAGTAGATGACGGACAGCGTAGTGTTGCCCTTGTCCGTACAGGCGTACTTGCGCATCTTCTGCCCGCTGTCCAGCATGACCAGGGCGTAAACGTCATCTGGAAGCTGGTTACGGATATCGGCAGAGAGCTGCTCAGCAGTCTTGACGAAGTCTGGCAGCCGGCTGTAGTCGCTCACCCTCTTCTTGAGCACGCTTCCCTCGGGATCGTCGTAGAAGTCGAGCGGCTGATTGATCATTTAGATTTCTCCCCGAAAAAGTGCTTGCAAGACCGATAGTAACGACGTCGATCGGCTGGTGTCAAGCAAGTTCCCGGAACTTGTGCGGGCGCAAAAATTGAAGATTTGCCGCTATAAGACCTCTAACAAGGCAACAACTTCGCTTCCAGGAGGAAAGATGCCTATGAGATATTCTGATCGATTCCCCCGTCGTTCAACGGAGGACCACCCCGACTGCTTTGGGCGAGAGGCCTACTACAGGTCAACCGACCCCGAGTGCCAGCGCTGTCCGCATTACGATGAATGCACGGATGTCATTCGGGACAAACGCCACGGAGTCTCATCTAGGATACCTGTCCGAGATCGGGAAGAGCATGCTGAGGTGTTGAGGGCCGGTAAAGCCGGTGAAGTGCAAGAGGGAGAGACGCCCTTCAATCGCTTCTGCAAAGATTGTGTGACTGGTGCTTGCCGTGGGGGCCTCTATGAAGGCTACCAGTTCTTCTGTCGTTTCAGGTTCTAACGAAAACCCTGGACAGGGAATATACGTTCAGTGTATGTATGTTCCCCTGTCCCCAGCAGCCGATATGATCGCTGTAGGAGCCCACGATGCCAGACCTGGCGTTCGTCGTGAAGGACCCGGACAAGGCATATCTCGGCACTCAGCTCTGGCTCCCTAAGAAGCATATCAACTCTCACGCGGTCAAGGCCTCGTTGGAGTTCACAGTCGCTGGGGAGACTGGACAGGAGTTCCTCCAGCTCTGGGAAGATGCTGGAGCGCATGTGGCGGTGCCGAGAGAATACATCAAGTCCGAAGATTACCACACGCTGTCGTTTCCGATCATAGATCTCACCCCGCAGGATTTCCCACGTACAACCTATCGCAGTCTATTGGTGTTGGACAAGAAGGAACCTGGCTCCGATCGTCAGAAGCGCGCGTTCTCCGCGATGATGGCCACCAATCACGGGATCTTAAACCTGTCCTGCGGTTTGGGAAAAACTTGCATCGCGCTCCATGCGATCGCACACAAGAGTCTCAACGCCCTCATCATCGTCAATCAAACAACGATCATGAGTCAGTGGCGCGACCGCATTGAAGAGTTCTTGGAGTTCGAAGGTGGGGTCGGGACCATTCAAGGAGATCCACATGAATGGGATTGGAGGCATCCGGTAACAGTTGCCATGCTTCATACGCTTGCTCGCTATCCCGACTATGTCTCACCTGATATCCGTAGGTATTTCGGTGTAATTGTGATCGATGAAGTCCATCACGTTTCAGCGCCTCATTTTTGTGTTGCCGCCACAATGTTCCCGGGCCAGCGTTATGGCCTCAGTGCAACCGTCAGCCGCGAAGACGGGACCGAGGTGATCTACAACTACCACGTTGGAGATCCTTTCTACAAAGATCTGATGCAGACGGTAAAGCCGAACATCCGCTTCCGACAGACGCCGTTTCTCATCCCTGAAGACGACTACATCAAGATCATTACAGACAAGAGTGGGAACCCGAACGTTAGCAAGCTGCGTGTGTATGTCGGTCAAATGCCTGACCGCAACGAGTACATCGCGCTGGATCTCCTGGACGCGGTGGCGGCCGGCAGGAAGGTATTGGCGCTCTCCCATTCGAAAGAGCAACTCAAGCTCTTGTACGAAAAGTTTCAGGCCCTGAAAGTCGATTGCGGTATCTGCACTGGTGACCAGAAGGTAGCCGAGCGATGGAGGGCCTTGCGAGAGAGGCAGGTGATCTTTGGCACGCACCAGCTGGTGATGGAAGCCATTGACGAGGACTCGCTCGACACCCTCGTCTGGCTGACGCCTTTCGGGAGCAATCACCCGGACGGAGGGAAGAACGCTCTCCAACAGGGGATGGGCAGGATCCAAGGCTATCGATTCCGCGAAGGCATGAAGCATCCTCTGGTTGTGATCTTCGACGACGTCTACATCAGGCAGTTCCACAAGATGTGTAACAAGCTCCGACTGCAGATGCGGAGATGGCCAACGGACGAGGGGGGTCCGTACGAATACCTCAGCCTCAAATCACGAACTACCAGTGGAGCAGGTGAATGAATAAGGCCGAGCGCCTCAAAGAGCTGTACAAGCTCTGGGCCGATTGCAAGCGCTGTCCACTGCACGAGAAACGCAAGCACGTTGTACTTGGACAAGGTAACCCTGATGCCGACATCCTGGTCTTGGGGATCGGGCCAGGTGAGGAGGAGGATAAGACTGGCAACCCGTTCTGGGGGACGAACGGAGAGATCATGGATGACTACCTGAAAGCCATCCAATACAAACGAACAGATCTCTATCTGCTAAACATCGTTGCATGTCGTCCAACGATTGAAATCATAGACCCCAACACTCGCAGAAAGCGCACGGAGAACAGAGACCCTACTGGGGAGGAGAAGGAAGCCTGCCAACAGCTATGGCTCTCTGCCCTCTACATCGTGGACCCCATCCTGATCGTCGCGTACGGCAAGCCCACGATCGCAGAGCTATCAAAGAAGCGCGGGATACGAATGGAAAGGGTACATGGAACGATACAGGACTGTACCGTTCCCGGCTTAATGACTTCGATCCCGTACCCCGTCATGCCCATGTACCACCCTGACTTCCTTTCCGGGACGGGGGATAAGTCCTACGGTGGGGTTTGGCATCAGGCGCTTGTAGATTGGCAGCGAGCCATCTACTACGTGGATCAACTTCGCCACCGCTACTACGGGGAACCACCCCCAGACCGTGGATTTAACAAGACCGACTTGTTCATCAACCCCGAGGAGGTTTTTCTCACATGCCAGGGAGAGCAGTCCCCAGAAGGGCAAGAAGAGATGTAGTTGAAGAGACCCCGGCTGAACACGCGGTAAAGAAGTTTGGTGGGGCCAAGACCGAGCTGCGTGAATTCATGGACGAGAACGACGACTTCATCCAAGAGTTGCGCCGGTTGATCGAGAACTACAACGCCGGTATCAGGGAGGCGGTACATGCCCTGAAGTCGCAGCTGAAGGACTCCGACCAAGCCCGTCTCGTGATCGGAGAATTTGGGGTCATGAAGAAGCGCCGGGAGTGGTGGGACGGCCACGTCCTGGCGGTCAACGTACCCGAGGACAAGCAGGAGCTGTTCCTGACGGCGAAGACCATCTACGAAGTGGATGTCTCCAAGCTCGAGCAGCTCATGCGCCAAGGTGAGATTGACGCAGAGGTAGCGCGACAGGCCTTCCACGAGGACGAGCCGTCATTGAGCCTCATGCCGGGCTCGCCAAAGGAGCTGAACTTCTAATGAAGGAGCTACCCAGAAGGACCAAAGGAGCGACTGCCCACACGCACGCAGTCGCCAGCAAAGACAGCAAAAAGGTACGAGAAGAGGATCGTACCAGAGACCTGACCACCGACATTGAAGACGGGCCAGCCCAGGTACAGGTGACCCACGGCATCAAGCGATGGGAGAGCAGCAGGGAATCAGGCATGACCATCGAGACCACTTGCACGGTCATGATCCCCTGCGCCCGTGACGAACTTATCATGCAGCGAGCCAACAACTACGCAGCGGCCATGGCGCACGAGTTCGCCTGGAAAGACCACAAGACCATCCAGAAAGACCTCGATAGCTTCGTCGACTGGCTGGAGAAGAAGTGATGCAGACTGCCATTGGCCGACCGATCTTCGACAGCCTCGTCTTAATCGAGCTGGTGATCGACAAGGTAAAGGGCGTCCGCACAGTCCGGTTTGGCTACGTCAATGGCAAAACCGGGCGTCCTTACGGGGCCGTTGCGCCAGAGCTAGGGTTCGAGAGTCGGCGAACCCGAGATCTCATGGATCAACTGATTACGTCACTGGAGAGCGACGCGGTCAGCATCCTGTTTCCCGACTCACCAACCGCCGAATCGAAAGGAGTTGCCAATGAACCCTCAGGGATTGCTGATGGACCAGAGGAAGGTGATCAAGTTTGATTCCGTCTGTGACGAGGTCCATAAGTTGCAAGACCTCAACTTCAAGGACCAGGTGGTGCAGCTGGACAAGCTCCGCATCATGCCGGGACTGAATGTCGAGGTGCCGAACATCGGCGTGCTTTCCATGACCGACTGGAGCCGCAGCCAGCTGGGCTCGATGTTGGGTGTCCGTTGGGATAAGTGGTTCGACCCACGCTTCATCCAGCCCGACGAAATGCAGGAAGAACTGCAGCGCAGGTTCTCCCGCACGCAGGAGACCCGTCTCATCCGCGCCCGGAAGTTCAAGCCCGGTGACCCCGGTGTAAAAGGAGCCGACGGCTATCTTCGGGCGCTGCTCTCTCCCACCTACTCCCCGATCGACAACGTTCGCGTGTTCGACCGTCTGAGCAAGCGCTTCCGTCAGCAGGTAGAGGGGCTCGGCTTCATGCGCGACCATCTTGGGACCGACTTCTACAACGATCGTGCCAGCCACTTCACGGTCGTGGGTGAGCCCGTCAACATGGGCCCGTTCGACCGCACGCGGGCCGAGACCAAGGCCATCTACAACACGGCCGAGCGTGAAGGCAAGCTGCCAGATGGCGACTGGGTATATCAGGGCTTCCACATGCGCAACAGCGAAGTCGGTTACACGGCCCTGACCATTGACGGCTTCCAGTTTCGCCTGGTCTGTCTCAATGGCGCGATCATGACGGTCAAGGGCGGCCGGATGCTCTATCGCGTCCATCGTTCGATCGATGACATGCAGATCGACGGACTTCTGGATGACACCTTCCGCGCGCTCCCTTCGCAGTACGAGAACAATCGCCGCCGCCTGACTGTCCTGCAAGAGCAGCAGCTGGACTGCGTAGAGGACGTCGAGAAGGAGATCGAGCGCTTCCTCACGAAGATGGAGGCCACCAAGACCTTCCAGGAAGAAGTGAAAGAAGCGTTCAAGGCCGAGCCCATGTTCAATCGCTACGGCGTGCTGCAGGCCATCACGCGCGCTGCGCAGAGTACGAAGGACATGGAGAAGCGAGCTGTGCTTGAGGAGTACGCCGGGTCCTACATCGCAGCGGCTGCATAGGAGTGGTTGATGGCAAAAGACAAGCCGAATCCCCCAACTGTCTCCTCCGTGGGGGCGTTGTGGACAGAGTTCAAAGCCCTACAGCAGACAGTGCGGGACCTGAAGGAAGTCGTGGCCAAGCTCAAGGACGTGCTCTTCACCCAAGACAACTGGCACAGCAAGATCGTCAAATGGATCGGCAAGGATGTGTTCTTCGGTATTGATCCAACAGAAGGTATTCAAGGGGCCGGTACCGTAGGCAGGCTGCTGTGGGCCGACCGTTATCATATCGGTGTAGCAATCATCGATGATTTGTATAGCAAGGGGACCGTACGGGAGCATCTCATTAACAAAGGCCACATCATTCATATTCGTGAAGCCTAGCTATGGCCGGACACCCCGAACTCCAGCTGATATCGATGATCGTGGAGATGGGGGACATGAAGACGCCCCTCTCCGAGAACATCACAGCCGACATCTTTGGTAACCCTGAAGCACGAACGGCTTTCAAGTTCCTGCTGGGCAAGTACCAGGGACGGGACACCCGCAACACCGTTCCTGATTGGGACACATTGCATCGTCGGTTCCCGGCCATGGAGTTCCCCAAGCCCTCCAAGCGCATGTCTCTCAAGAGCCTGTGCGTGGAAATCAGGGACGACTACCTGCGACGAAAGCTGACACTGCTTCAAGAAGAGCTGCCGGACATCATCGACAAAGACCCACAGGACGCGATCGACAGACTGAACAAGGACATCAAGATCCTCCAGATCACAGCCTCTGTGTCAGACGATTTGCTATTGGCCTCCTCCATGGAAGAGGTACGACGGGAGTACGAGATGGCCAAGAACGAAGAAGGCTATCTCGGCATCCCCTACCCTACAGGCTGGGGGCGGCACGATAAAGACGGCCGCCCTGAGGTATCGCAGAGAACTGGCAGACAAGACCACCCGCTCAACGAGCAGACCCGCGGTATGCAGGCGGGCGAGCTGATTATCATCTATGGACGTCCGAAGAGCCTCAAAACCTGGCTGCTAGTAGACATGATGGTGGAATGCTACCTCCATCAACATTGCCGGGTCCTGTGTTTCAGTAAGGAGATGTCCCCCGCTCAGATCCGTACTCGCACGGTCGCCCGCATTCTGGGGGTCGACTACCTGTCATTCAGAAACGGCCAACTCTCTGAAGAGGAAGAGCGTGAGTTCTTCACACTGACGGAGGAGTTGGAGCAGGAAGAACGACGGCTGAAGCAGTCGGGCTTCTCCAACTCCCTCCTCATCACGTCTGGTTGGTGCGGTAAAACCGAACAAGAGATCAGTGCATTCCGGTCTAAGATCGAAGAGTTCGAACCTGATATCGTCTTCCTGGACGCCGCCTATCGCATGCAATCCGGCGAGCATGACTGGGTACGGGAGATGGTATCGGTGGTACGTGGCTTGAAGAAAGCTGCACAGCAGTATCGTGTCCCGGTCGTGATCACTACCCAGGCTAACCGAAAGGGCGAGGAGAGCCGTGGTGGTTCACTGGCCGAGCTCGCATTCAGTGATGCCTTCGGCCAAGAGTGTGACCTGGCAATGCGAATCATCAAGATCGAGAAGGAAGAGGAGCAGGTACAGCTTGCCTGTATCATCGCTGGGGCTAGGGAGATCAGGCTATCTGGCTTCCTTCTGGACGTGAAACTCGCGCAAAGCATCCTTCTCCGGCAGATGTTCACCAGCGCCCGACAGATCCAAGCACTATTCAAGGCTGAAGAGGAGCAAGCAGCCATCGAAGAGCAACGGGAGATAGCAAAGCTAGAACGGCACAGTCACCTGGAGGGGATGAAGTTCTCCAAGGACCGACGGAAATGAGTGAGGTCAACGACGTCGTCCGAGACCTTGCAAACACCTATTTGAAGTGGTGGAAGGAGACGTCCGACCATAAGAACATCCAGGGGGCATGCCCGTTCCATCAGGAGTCGACTGAAGGCGCGTTCTACATGAACCTGGATAACGGCCTCTTCATCTGCCACTCCTGTCGCACCAGCGGCAATCTCTTCACGTTTTTGAAAGAGGTTGGGGCTCCTTCCCGAAAGCGAGAAGCCATCCTCGACCTCGTGAAGGACCAACTCGCAGACCGGCCAAAAAAGAAGGCCGAGCCTCGAGACTTCTTCAAGGGGCTCATGCCCCTCAACGAGAGCATCTTGGGTGTCTTTGACTTCTGCCCGACATCGTTACTGGACGCCGGGTTTGAGAAGAAGGTACTGGCCGCGCATGATATTGGATTCGACAAGGACTATCAGCGGATCACATTCCCCATCAGAAACCATCTGGGGGTACTGTATGGGATCTCGGGTAGGACGGTAACGGGAGACAATCCGCGGTATCTCTTCTACAAGGAGGTCGATCTCCTGCGCCTCAGTGCCCACTATCGTGGGTACGACTTCCAGAAATCCCAGTTCCTCTGGAACATGCATCGGGTGTACTCCCCAGCCTTCCACGGAGATGTAGATCGGATATACATTGTGGAGGGGTTCAAGGCCGCACTGTGGATGATCCAGAACGGTGCCTGGAATACGGTGGCCTTGATGGGGACCTACTTGTCAGCCGTTCAGCAACGGCTGCTTCAGCGCACGGCGTGTGAGCTGGTCCTGTTCCTGGACAACACGGTCGACGCACAGAAAGGAGTATTTGAAGCCGGAGAACGATTGAGGCGGTCTAATCACGTGGCGGTCTGCCGGTATCCCCGAGACCAAGATGACGGGGCACAACCGGACGATCTTCCACCAGAGACCATCACCGAAGTGATCAACAATCCAGAGACGTTCACAACGTGGAGAAGGAAACATGTCCGAAGATCCAGGAAGAGCTGATCTCGACCGAAATTTCGGTCGACGTATGAACAAGAAGCTGGCGGACAACAAACGCCGGAGCGGCGGCAAGCCGATGATCGGCTTTCGTTTCAATGCCCGCTTCAAGCCGCCCACGGGCGAGTCCGCTCTCATCCGGCTGATTCCCGGCAATTACCCTACGTTCGAGGGTGGACGGGCTCCGTACTTTGAGTACGTCGAGCACTACTCTGATCGCTGTAAAAGGACCTTCATCTGCAATCGCCACTACAAGCTGGTAGATGACAAACTCAAGGGCGTGGGCAACTGCGTTTCCTGTTATGAGCGTGACAACGGCGCGAAGGATGTCAGCTTCCGCCCGCTCTACGGCCTGCTGTTGATCCACCTTGACTTCTTCTACCTGATCCCGGCTGCGGACAAGGACGGCAAAGCCCTCATCTACCAGCAAGACAGCAAGTGGCACAAGACGGGTGACCCGATCATGAACCGTGTCCTGTGCTCGGACGCGGAAGAGGATGATCCCAAGGTTCGGCGAGCAGGCTATGAGAAGGTGTTCGGCAAGCTCGAGCATTGGAGCATGGGCAGCCAACACATGGTAGCCTTGACCGCCAAGACCGCAGATCTGGAGAAGGAGTGTACGTGTGGTGGGAAGATCGACATCCCGCTCTGGACGTGCGCAGGATGTGACCATGACGTCATCGATGTCCAAAGTGACCCCGAGCTCTGGACCCCGAAGAAAGTGCGGGAGGTGACGGGCGGGCCACACGAGTGCAAGAAGTGTGACACCAACGACTTCCTCAATCCCAACTACGACTGCAGCGACTGCAACGATCCCGACCCCTTGCGGCTGTGGGATGTTGACCTTGAGGTACGCCGAGAGGGCGAGGGGACGAAGTCGATGCTGATCATCGGGCGGCACCATGCCCAGAAAATCGATGAGCGCGTGAAGGACTTGATTCCGACTCGCGATATCCTTCATCGCGTGTTTGTGGGTGACAGCCACCAGTACCAGTCCAAAAACCTGCGGGTGAAGAACCCGTTCGCGGAGGAAGAGACCCGTCGTCACGTGCAGGAATACGACCGCGAACAACGGGAGGAGCCCGCGGTAGACGACGAACTTCCCTATTGATCAACCGGGCGGGGGAGGGGTCATTGGACCCCTCCCTCCCCATAATCAAGGACACCATGTGGCGCAAGCTACCAATCCCTGAGTGGGTAGACGACCCCCGAAGGATGCTGCAAATCTGCCGGATGATCCGAGACAGACGTATCTGCGCAGTTGATACCGAAACCACGGGCCTGGACATCTCCAGGGACCATGTCTTGTTCTGGTCCCTTTGTTCTGACCTGGGGGAACGATTCTGTCTTGACCCCGAGATGTTGGAGATCTTCAGCAAGGAGCTGGGCAACAATCCCTCCATCACATGGGTAATGACCAATGCCAACTACGACAACAACATCCTCGCTAACAGCGGGGTCCCACTATTAGCGGGGCCCATCCACTGCACGTTGGTGATGGATTGGCTATACGACGAGAACAAGCGCCATGGTCTGAAGGAAGCAGCCAAGCGCTACCTCCACCTCAACATGGAGGAGTTCAAGTCCACCTTCAGGAAGTCCCGAAACGAAACCTATCAAGACACCTTACTGCGTATCATGCAGGAGAAGCCGCAGGTCGCCATCGACTACGCTTCTCTAGACGCCTGGGCTAGTCTAGCTGTCCATCGTTATCTCAAGGACAAACTCGAGCACATCCCTACGCTCTACGGCTACAGCATGTGGGATCTCTTCAATAAGGTCGAGGTACCGTACTCAAAGGTCCTCTACCACTGTGAACGCCGCGGGGTCATGATCGATATCGGATATCTGCGCGAGTTGGAGGGGCCCATCCAACGAGACATGGAGAGGATCTCTAAGCGGTTCAATCAGCTGGCGGGCATAGAAGTCAATATCGGCTCTCCCACCCAATTGCGGCGGTTATTCTTCGAAGACATGGAGAGGGCACCCCTCACCATGACCAAGGGCGGTGAGAGTAGGAACGTCAAGCCACAGCTGAACGAAAACGTGCTAGCAGCCTGGGCTCAGGATGGTTGTGAATTCAGCAAGATGATCTTAGAATGGCGAGACCTACAGAAGACCGAGGGTACCTACATCAAGGGTATGGTCGAGCGCGCGGACAGCCATTGCCGGATCCATCCAACGCTCAATCAGCACGTGACGGTAACTGGCCGCCTCTGTGTCGCCGCCGGTACTAAAATACAGATGCCCTGTGATCGTAATAAGTTCCCAAACGGCAAACCCATCGAAGCAGTACAGAAGGGGGACCTAGTATACTCTTACGATCGTCGCGGTGGGTTGCACTTGAAGAAGGTACTGTGGGCGGGCCAAACTGGCACGAAGAAGACAGTCAGGATCAAATGGCAGGGTAGCGGTCGCAAGCACACGGGCGAGTTACTCTTGACCCCAGACCATGAGGTTCGCCTGATTTCGGGAGATTGGGTAAGGGCAAAGGATCTAAAACCTAAAGACCGTGTTCTATCCCTGCACGCTGGCGTGAAACAATCATATGGTTACTGTCATTTGTACCCTAGACTAGGTAAGGAGATACGAGAAAACGTATTTGTGGGGCGGGCGTTGGGCATGTCAGGAGAGGTGATCCACCACAAAGACGAGGACAAGTTGAATAACTGCCCTTCTAACCTAGAAGGGCAGACAAAAGTCTACCACTCTCGGTATCACGGCACACATTGCAGCGAGGAACTCAAGCAGTTCAGGACATCTGTTCTACTCCGACCAGATGTTCGAGCTAAGGCCGTAGTTAGCGCGAGTATGCGGGTAGGACCATTGAACTCTAGTTGGAAAGAGATACCTCGTAGCACACTCCTGAAATGGGCGGCTGTTTGCAAAGGACAAATCAAAAAGATCATCCAACTGAGTGGCGTAGACTTCAATGTCCTACAACGCGAGTACAAAAGAACGGGCTTAGACTTAAAAGCGATACGGAAGAGGTATGGAGCTGATGGCAAGTTCATCAGCCGTCGACGCCTCCTAGACGCGTCACTTCTGCCACAGCCATATTGCTACGAATCACTATCGGTGGGATTCTATACTTATAAGAAACTGCTTGAGTGCTATGGGCTAGTCAACAACCACGAAATCCTCTCGGTAGAACCAGGTCCTGTGTTACCGGTCTACGATTTGGAGGTCGAAGACACTCATGCATTCGTAGCAAATGAAATCTGTGTGCATAACTCCAGCCGCAACCCCAACCTTCAAAATATTCGGAACCCCGAGGATGACCCCTACAACATTCGTGGGGCCTTCATGCCGGGGCAAGGTTATGATCTAGTTTGTGCTGATTACCGACAGCTCGAAATGCGGATCATGGCCGACCTGTCGGGTGATGAGAACATGCGGGACGTCATCCGCCGCGGCTGGGACATCCACATGGGGACGGCCTCCTTGATGTACAACGTCCCTTACGAAGAGATCGTTCGTGCCAAGAAAGAGGGCGGACGTCTAGAAAAGGAAGAGGTACCCAAAGGTGAGTGGCCAGAATGGATCCATGAGCTTCTTGGATATCGCCGTACTTCTAAGACAATCGGCTTTGGGCTCAATTATTCCAAAGGTACCCGAGCCTTAGCAGCGGATCTAGGAATCAGTTACGAAGAAGCGGAAGAGAAGATCAAGAAGTACTTCGAACCTTATCCGCGCGTGCAAGCATTCATAGAAGAGATCCACAAGTTCACCCGACACAATCTCGAGGCCTACACCTACCTCGGACGTATTCGGCGGCTAACGGATGCCGATGCCGACTGGCGCGAAGGATACTTCAATCCTAGAGATAAGAAGTGGGTCCCTGAACGTCCTGGTAGGTTGGCTGCCCGCGCCCTACGGCAGGACGTCAACAGCAGGATCCAAGGTGGGGCTGCTGACGTCGCACGTCTGGCTCAGCTCCGATTAGAGGGCGGAGGCGATTGGGAGAGCAGAGAGAGTGAGCGTCTGCGTGATCTAGGCGTTCGTCAAATCTTGCAGATCCACGACGAAATCATGATGGAAGTCCCACCAGAAAACCTGGAGGAAGCCATCCCACTCATCACCACGCTCATGGAGAATCCATTTGAGCCCGTACCCGATATCCTGAAGGGCTTCCCCTTTCGTGGTCTCAGTATCCCGTTAGGAGTGGACATCGGACATGGAGAAAGTTGGACCGAAGCACACTGAGGGTTGGGGCATACCCCTGATCCAACGACTGCTACAGGACCTCCTATACTTGGCGGTCCTGCGGAAGGCAAACGAGCAGATCTTTCACGAATACATCGACGTGAGAGAGCCAGAAAGGATGATGTTCATGGACAAGTACGCGGTCGAGATCGACCCCGCGAAGGTCGAGAAGGAAAAGCTCGCCCACAAAGGCGTGCCGCCTAAACCCAATCCCAATGTCAACATTCCCTTGGATCCAGACCTCGGGAGTGAGCCCTACGAGAAGGAGCCTGATGATGTCAAGAAAAGCCCCAAGTAGGGTCACGGCAAAGTCCGTAGGTGGTGAGGACAAACCCGCGGCCAAGGGCAGGAAGGCCAAGGCCGAGAGCCAGGAGAAGGCCAAGGGCGAATGGGAGCGGTTCCCCAAACCCGATCCCAGGCAGGTGGCACTCGCCATCAACATGCGGTTCGGTAACAACGGACCGATCATCCGTCCTGCAAGTGAAGCCTGGAATGCTTTCGACCTCCGCCGGCCCAACGGCATCACCTCCATCGATCTCTCAACCGGTGGTGGTCTGCCAGCCGGCGGTGTCTGTCAGGTGGATGGCCCGGAGAGCACGGGGAAGAACTACCTGCTCTACCGTTACTTCGCTGAAGTCCAACGGAACTACGGAGAGCGCGCGTGCGTGGCGATGGCGTGCTTTGAGAACTTCGTAGACAAGCATTTCGCGCAAATGTGTGGAGTGCGTGTCCAGATGAGCAAGTACGACATCGACGTCACCCAACGTGCTCGCAAGCTGCGGGGGGAAGAGCCGCTGACAAAACAAGAAATCAAAGAAGCCATTGAGTGCCCTGGAGTTGGCGAGTTCCACATCTTCGAAGGACCAGCTGAGAACGTGCTAGATGGCATTGTCTACGCCGTAGAGCACAACATCTACCAAGCTATTGGTATAGACAGCTGGGACATGATGCTAACAGCACCTGAAGACACGGCCGCGCTGGATGAGACCCCGCAGGTAGCAAGTCCGGCCATGCTTCAAACCAAGTGGTCGAAGAAGATCTTAGACGCGCTAAACCCCATCTTCCGATGTCCTGGTTGTGCTCGCGCCCCATTGGACAAACACGTCACCGACACCAAGACCATCAACTTCAAGTACCTGTGTCCCGACTGCGGCTGGAAAGGACTCGATCCCCATGTAGAGGTCAACGAGACTACGATCGTTGCCATCCGGCAATCTCGCGCGAAGCTCAACCTTGGCGGTGGCAAGACCTACGGACGAGCCTACGACAGCAAAGGAGCCTATGCGCTCCAACACGTGAACCTCATCCGCCTCTCCCTCTACCCTGGGGCACCCATCAGGCTGAAGGACGTGAAGATCGGCAAGGAGGTCAATTGGGAGGTCACTAAGGGCAAGTCTGGCACGCATGAAGGTGCCTCCGGTACCTTCAGTCTCTACTTCGACCCACTGGAAGTCGACACCGATGGTGACCTCCTGACCCAGTGCCTGAAGCACAAGGTCATCGAGAAGAAAGACGGAGCCCGGTATGTGATCCCAGAAATCGAGATGGACCCCGTGCATGGTGAGGAGAAGATGTTGGGATTGCTGGAGACCGAACCCGAGCTGGTACGGACGCTGAAAGAGTTGCTGTATGTCCATGCCGGCCTTGCGCACGTGAGGCTAGTTTGAAAGCCCCGTTCTATCTCCAGTTGAGCGAAGAGGGGTACGGTACCCACTGCGACCGGTGCAAACAGGTCACGAGTACCACGTGCATCAACTTCATGCGACGCGAAGGTGAGGGCGGACGCATCCTGCGGCAGTCGCATCTCTGCGCCGCATGTATTGAAGACGGCGTAGAAATCGACCTGAACCTTGAGCTAGCGCCAGACCCTGAAAAGAGCCGATTGTCCAAGGAGCGGATCAAGACCTCTCGTAGGCTGGAGAAGGTGTTGGCCGACGACCTTGGTGGACGTCCACAGCCAGGGTCTGGTGGGACACGACTACGAGGCTACAAGGGTGACGTGCGTGTGATGGGAGAGTGGAGGCTGGAGCATAAGTACACCGACAGCCTCCACTACTATCGAATCCAACTCCTCGACCTTGCGAAGATCACAGGACTGGCCATGGAGGCGGACGAGAAGCCAGCTCTCATTGTGGAGTTCGCCAAAGCACGGGAGGCATTCGCAGTCCTCCCCTACGCGCTGTTCAAGGAGTTGGCAAATGCGCCTGACAACAATCGCTGACCTGGAAGCCAACAGCGCTGACGAACTCCGGCAAGCCCTCCGTCAAGTGCAATTGATCCCAAGGATTGAGTCCTATCTCGAGGACTTGAATCTCGAACCACACAAGATGGTATTGGGAGTCTTCAGCGCCTCTGACATCGGCTCCAATGGTGGCCGCTCTCTCTGCGGTCAATACCCTATGGGTTGCGGCCGGAAGATGTTCTACCGCTACACCGGAGCCGAAGCCCACGAGCACATCGACCCACGACTTCGTAGGATCTTCAATACTGGGACCATGATCCACATCCAGCTCCAGGACTATCTGAAAGAGATTTGCAAGCGGTCAGAGGGGGCAGAAACGTTCACGGACGAAAAGCACGTGAACGAAAAGACCTCCCGTACCGCTGACAAGCTGGATATCGCATCCACCACAGATGGAGAGTACGAGATCATCGAAGGGGACAACATCAGGTTCGGGATCGAGATCAAGTCGATCAATACTGACGAGTTCAAGTCCATGTCCAAGCCCAAGGAAGAGCATGTGGTTCAGTCCAATGTCTACATGGGCTGCATGGACTTGCCAGTCTTTGTGATCCTCTACTACGACAAGAACACCAGCTCTATGGCCGAGTACGTCGAGCGCTTCAACCCCCGGCTCTGGGGTGCGATCGTCAAGAAGGTCGAATTCGTGCGTGCGTGCGCCCTGAAAGATGAGGAGCCCCCACAAGAACCAGGGTTCCATTGCCGGACTTGTCGCTACTCCTACGTCTGCAAGCCTCCAAAGCTGAAAGATACCCGCACGCAGACGGGCAGAAGCCCGCGGTACCGGTTGTGAGGTGACGCATGAAAGTGAAGCAGGACAACGGAGACATTGTAGAGGTCCTAGATAAAACCAAGAAGCCACTTGCACGGTCAGGTAGTGGGATGTCCATGGAGATCGACGAGGGTGAGGATGCCTATCAGGTGTCCGACGGCGCATACGAGGAGATGGTTCGACGCGGCATCAAACTGCCGTCCAGACCTACTGGTTCTAGTGACCTCCTGGATGAAGATGGTGTTCCTATCATCCCGATTGACATCATGTCGCTCAGCGAGCATCGCCTGGGTGAGCTATCGACCCTCGTGCAGGTCTACTACTCCTACGTGGTAGGGCAGCTTGCAGACGTTAAGAACAAATACAAAGAAGCAAAGGAGAGGCATGAGTTCGTGGCCAGCAAAGTACGGCTCACAAAGGATGGGACGACTGCGGACAAAGAGTCCAGGAAGACCACTGATAGGCGGTATGTCTTGTCTCGTGCTCGCGCGTTTGAGCTCGAGTGCCTCCATAACCTCCTCAGCGCGGTGGTAGACGCATGGGACGCCAACTGGAAATTGATTTCCCGCTTGATTACAGTGCGAGAACAAGAGATCAAGAAGGGCGTGCGACAAGCTCACATCGACAGCGTCCGTGTCATGGCCCATCAAATACGGGACCGCGACGAGCGCCCGCGAAGGTTGGCCCTGCCTCCATCCCGGCCAAGTCGAAAACCGCTACCTCGGCGGACAAAGCAGTGAGCGTCGAAGCAACATTGCCCATGCCCCCATCCTCCAACCACATCTACTTCAACATCCGTGGTGGTGGGCGGGCACTGACGGGTGAAGCGCGCAGCTGGAAGAAGGCAGCCACCACAGCGATTATCAATCAGAACCGATTACAGTTTGCCAAGGCCCTATCACAGGAGTTGAAATACGAACTCGTTCTCCACTTCTTCTTCGAGGAGATCGAGAACCGAGGCTGGAGTGAACGATTCGAGCGTGGGGCAAAGGCCGGGCAACGAAAGGCCGAAACCAGGTGGAAGCGGATGGACCTCTCCAACCGTGTCAAGCTAGTAGAAGATGCGCTGAAGGACGCGCTCAACGTAGACGACAGCTGCACCTTCATCCATACACTCATCAAGGACCACGACCATGAGAACCCAAGAGTGGAAGTCACCTTCTGTCGGGCGGTGGGCCTATGACATACGACGTAGAGGTGTACAGGGGCTTGGAACCGCCAGTACCAGAACATGATGATACCTTCTACCACCATGTAGAAGAGGTGAAAGTCAAAGGGAGGCGCAAGAAGAACGACCCCCGAGAATTCAAGATCACTCGTGTGCTATGGGAGGATCTTAATCAGACGGAGCTGATGCGGCTGTGCTACTACAATCGAGCCACTGACATTGGTGATGAGCTAGCAATCTGCCGGGTACTATGCAGAACGCTAGCGCGCGAGGTCTTGATCTCAATCATCAAGGGCGAACAGGATGTCACTGAACTCTCCACCTCCCCCGTGCATAGAGCACGAGACGCCATCGTCACTTGGCAACACCAAAACTGGGTGTACATCTACTCTCAAATCCGCTGCAACCTTGACTGCGCCGGATGTAGCGACATCTGTGTAACGGCCTGTTATGTGGAGAACGAGCACCAGTTCCAGGAACGGTAGCCATGAAGCACGTTTGCTTCACCTGCGCCCAACTGGGCCGGTGCACGTACACGAGCTTGCGAATGCTAAAGGAGGGCGGCTATTGCCTGGATTGGGAGCCGGCTCACCAAGAGGTAGTCAGTGCAAGGACCAGGGCGCGCGATATCGCGGACACCGCGGCGCTCAGAGTGATGCTCAAACAAGTGGGAGTCCGCAAACGACCTCAAAAGGAGATCATCAATGGGTGTACCGACTGCGAGCGAGATCAAGAACATGAACAAGTTCCTTCTGCGGAAGCTGGCGAAGACCCTGGGACTGGATGCAGAGGAGGTGTCGAAGTTCTCCCGCGACGAGCTGGCCGAGTGGGTGTTGGAGAACCAGAAGGGCGGAGACCAGGGAGACAAAGGGAAGAAGGACACGAAGAAGGGGCGTGGTGTTCCCGGCCGCAAGTCCGAGCCGGAGCCGGAGCCGGAGGGGAAGGACGAGCCGGAGGGGAAGAAGGAAGAGCGTCCTCGCGGCCGGCCCGCCGCGCGCCCCGAGAACGACGATGGTGACGTAAACAAGTCGGTCCTCAAGTACCTCAAGGAGCTCAGCGACAAGCTCGACACCATTGGCACGGTTGTGGACGACCTCGTGAAGGCCAGCACCGACAACTACAACGAGCTGAACGCCGAACTCTTCGTCATCAAGGGTGGCCTTAAGGGCCTGTCCTCCCGCTTGGAGGAGGAGGGTGCCATCAGTGAGGGCAGCCGCACGGTGACTGACGACCTCACGATGGAGGAGTACTTCCAGAAGCTCGAGGACGACACCCGGGGTTCCTGACCTCGCCGGGAGTGAGACCCGGCACAGTGGGCCCTGAGAACGAGAAATGGGCTACGATCTCACAGGAAGAGTTCCTCCAGCTTGACCTCACCGAACTTGCGGGCATGGCTGACAACCTAGGTATCAGCCTTCAAGGTGTCCAGAACATCGAGCAAGCCCGTACCCGCCTCCTAAACGATGCTAAGATGATCTGATCTCCAGCCCCGATCTCCGGGGCTTCTTTTTAGCTACCAGCTAGAATATGTTGATCCTGTCTTGGTATAAGGATCATAACCAAGAAAGGAGTTCTACATGGCTTCACAATTGGAGAAGGCAATCTACGAAGTTCTGGAGTACCTGGACGGAAAAAGGGAGTTCCGTCAACTCTCGGAGGCCGGCAAGAAGCTGGTGCTGGCACGTATCCACGCGCAAAGCAACAAGAGCTAACTCAAGGAGGCAATCATGCGTGCTCTGTTATTGAGTATAGTGTTCGTCCTCGGGTGTAGCAATGTTGAGGTTCTGGATCCTGACAGTGGTGTGGAGCAAGACCTGAGCGTACCGGGGGCCGATACCCAGGTTGTCAAGATCGATGCCCACAAGCCGGACCCGGCCAAGCCTGATGGCAAGGTACTGGATTACTCGTTGTCTACCGACAGGAAAATGGTACAAGATCAAATCCGAAAGGACAGTTTGGTACTGAAACCTGATAGCCGACCAGACTCCATCAAGCCCGATAGCTGGCATCCGGACTCCATGCGACCGGACTCCACGAAACTTGACTCCATCCAACCGGATGCTGGTTCAACAGTGCCCGGCACCTGGGTTACGCTCGCCAACACCTCGAAGATGACTTTGGGCGGCTTCCAAATGGGCTCGCCCTCAACCGAGCCCTGCAGAGGTACGGACGAGAGCCTACACCTAGTGAAGCTCTCCCATGCGTTTGAAATCATGACAACCGAAGTGACCCAGGGACAGTTCCAGGCTGTGATGGGGTACAACCCCTCGGTCTACCCAGGATGTGGTGTTGACTGTCCGGTAGATAACGCCACCTGGAACGATGCCGTGGCCTACACCAATGCCCTCAGCCAACAGGCTGGTCTGTTCCCATGCTACACCTGCAACTGGGTCGGTGGGCGACCGGCACTGTGTAAGAAGAGTGTCAACCTCCTCACCAACATCTACACGTGCACAGGCTATCGGCTCCCAACAGAAGCCGAGTGGGAGTACGCCTATCGCGGTGGGACGTCTACGCCCATTGATCCTGACGCCTTCTACGGCGGGCCTATTGATCCTGTCATTTGCCAATACAATAGCTGTAGTGCTACCCAGCTGGATGTCTACCTTGACCCGATCGCTTGGTATTGTGGGAACACGGGGGTAAGCCCCAATTGGAAGGGTATCCACCCGGTGGGGCAGAAGAAGCCCAATGCCAAGGGCCTGTACGATATGGCTGGTAACGTCTTAGAGATGACGCACGACAAGTACGTCGCGGACTTGGGGACCGTGACCGTCACCGATCCTGTACAGGATGGTGCCCTTGGAGGAGGAGTTCGCAGAGGAGGTTCATCTACGTCTTACTCAAGAGCACTGAGAGGAGCCGCGAGAGGAGGATCAGGACCAACTTCTGGAGTCGGTTTCCGTGTCGTGCGCACAAAGTAATTGAACGATCTGAACGAAAGGAGGTACGGCAGAGAAGGGCCTCGGCCCTTCTTTAGCTTCACTTGCGAATAGCGATCGCAACACCCGCAACCGCAGCGGAGGTCAGGACGACCCCCACTACCAGCCCGAAGGTCCAGCTGCGGTACCAGGCCTTGGACTTAGAGAGCTCCGCCTGTGTCTGCACGAGCTGCTCACGGTAGGAAGCCACCTGACTCTGGGCGAGCTTGTCCTTCTCCGTGCTGGTGTCCCGCAGGTACTTTTGCTCGATAGCCAGGAGATCAGAGCTCTTGTGCAGGTCCAACCAACGCAGCCGGCGGATAGCTTTGATACGCAGCCCGAGCTCCATGACCTTGATTCGGTCCAGCAGCACCCCATCCCACTTCTGGGCAGGAGCCTGGGTTTCCGCCGGCACCCCGATGGAGGGCTGGGAAGGGGTGTCTGGCACCAGCATGTCCTCCCCCGGTCCCCTGCAGTCGTAGTTCGGCTCCTTCAGGGGGTCGGCATAGCCCTGGTCTACGCACGGGGCTCCTGGGGCAACC